>ERZ827440.2428-NODE-2428-length-16530-cov-5.539545_pt1 | contig 16530 bp, 8 predicted proteins | sample MGYA00519774_ERZ827440 | MGnify/ENA primary metagenome ERZ827440 (study PRJEB31778, sample SAMEA3449302) | human gut metagenome | biome: human gut; feature: human-associated habitat; material: faeces | place: United Kingdom | collected 2010/2012 ... | reverse complement strand
TTGCCGCGCCCCGCAGTGCCCGCTTCCCCCGAGAACAATTATCAGTGCAGGTAGAACACTTGCGATATTTGCAAAAATGCGGGTGTGGTCAGGAATCTCGGATTCATCGTAGTAAACCGGCATAGTTTTGTTCGGGCGGCCCTGCACGAGTGTCTCCGCCAGCCTCGCGGGACCAAAATGATCCGTTTTCCTCCGTCCCCAAGGGATCAGCCGGAACCGCCCGCCACGAAATCGGCCCATCTACTACGTTTGACGCGATACCCCTGACCATGCCTTCGTTTTGAACAAAACCGCAGGCGTTCTACCTGCGGTTTTGTTTTCGCGTTTTTTGGCATGGTTGGGGGTAAGGGACTAAACGTAGTAGATGGGCCGGTTTCGTGGCGAACCCTTCTCGCCTACGCACAAAAGCGCCGCCACGGAGGAGGGAGATACCTCCGTGGCGGCTGGGGCTGGGGGTGGGGCTATGTTCTGGCTCCCCGCCGGCCGCCCGGGGCCTTTTGGCCCCGGGCGCTGCCAGCGTGCCTAGCGCTTACGGATACCCCAGACCAGGGCTCCGACGCCGGCCATGGCGATGACAAATGCCATGAGCAGTGCGGCGGCCTGCTGGTCACCCGTGGTGGGCAGGAAACCCTTGACCGTCTTGACGATGTTCGTCACGGTCTTGGGCGTGCCGGGATCGGGTGTCGGCACGGGCGTCTCGGGCTTCTTGTACGCGTTGTTGAACACGATACCCTCGACGCTCTTGTCGCCCTTAGTATAGGTAACGCTCGCCTTGAGGTTACCCTCACCGTCGTCGACCACGTTGACGGTCGCGGTAAAGACGGACTTGTCATAGGTCATACCGGCCTCGTCGCCCTTGACCTCGCTGATGGTGTAGACGTGCGTGCCGGGCTCGCTGTACTCGAACTTATCGAAGCTGATCTTACCGTCGGCATCGTTGGTGACGGTGGACTCGATGCCCTCGCCAACGAGCTTAAAGCTAAACTCGTCCTTCTTGAGCTCGCGCCCCTCGAGCACCTTGATGGCGCCGATGGAGACCTGCGTAGGCATGGCGTGATACTTGTTGGTAAAGCCAGCCGACTCGGTGGTTCCCTCGAGCTTGTGCGTCGCGGTCAGCGTGCCGTCGCCGTTGTCGGAAACGGTGGTCACGACGGTGTAGGTCGTGCCGTCATAGGTGACGCCCTTGTACAGGCCGAGCGCGTTGGGGCAAGCCTCGCGCAGCGTGTACGTGTGCGTGCCGGGTGCCTCGTAGCGGATCGGGCTCAGTGTCACAGTGCCGTTGGCGTCGTTGGCGCCGCTTGCGACAACCACGTCGTCCTCGAGCAGATCAAACGTGAACTCACCAGCTGCAAGGTCGCGTCCGGTCAAACGCTTGACCGTCTTGACCTGATCGGTCACGACAGAATCGGTAGGCGCCACGCTGTAGGTGTTGGTGAACGTGAAGGCAGCACCGTCGTCGCCTTCGCGCTTGACGCTCAGGTGTCCGGCGCCGTCGTCAGTCACGGTATAGGAAACCTTGCGCGTGGCGTTGGCGTCGTTAGTCACGCCAGGGGCGCTGCCGGACTCGGTCACCGTGTAGGTAAAGGTGTGCGAGCGCGGGGCGGTGGGGGCTGCGGGCTCGGACTCGTCGCTGGGCTCATCGGCGTTGGCATCAACGTCGGCGTCGGCCTCTTCAGCCTCTGCCTCGTCGGCCTCGGCCTCGTCAGCTTCGTCCGCCTCGGCCTTATCGGTCGCATCGTCCGTCACGCCCAGAGCGCGGTTGAGGTCCTCGAGCGTAAAGTGGATCTTGCCAAAGTCCACGTTACCGGCTGCGTCGTTGGTTACGGTCGTGCGCTCGGGCATCGGGGCACCTGCCTCGTCGGCGGTCACGGTAAAGGTGAACTTACCCGTGATGTCGGCCGGGGTCAGGCCCTCGGCAACCTGGAGCTTCTTAGTACCGGTGAGCGCGGCATCCACGGCGTCGGCGCCGTAGACGTTCTCGAACAAGGGCTCGACGCCGCCGTAGTCGACCGTCGCCGTCAGGGTACCGTCACCGTTGTCGACGACGATAACCTTAAAGCCAAAGCTCCACGTTGTAGCGGAAACGCCATTCGGCAGCCCGAATAAATCTTCGTAGGCCGTGTAGTTAATGGTCCAGGCAAGCTTGCCGTCCTTATCGGTACGATAAGCAAGCCCAGCAGCCTCAAGATTAGCAAGCATCTTGGTGTCGTAGTGCAGCGTATCAAAGCTCACGTGCCCGCCGATATTGGGCTTGAGGTTTTCGTATGCCACAAGCTCACCCTGATAGGCGATGCCGAACCAGAACTCGCCGTCGGCCATCGGGCGACCGGTCAGAGTCTTGGTGGCAACGACCTGAGCAGCGGTGCCACCAGGCGTGTTGGTCGTAGCGCTGTAACTGTTGTGGAACGGCACCAGGGCCTTCTCGACCTTGTTCTCGCCACTCTTGTGGACCGTCTCATGCGTGCCCTCGGGACCGCCGGAAACGGTCGTCGTGGCGGTGAGCGTACCGGCGGTGTCGTCGACGATGGCGATCGTCACCGTGCGTACGGCGTCATCGTAGGTGTAACCGGGCTGACCGTCGTTCTTTTCGGCCACGGTGTACTTGAAGGTCTTGCCGGCGTCAGCCTGCGTAAATTTAACCTCATGACCAGCCAGAATGTCGATCAGTCCGACCGTTGCCTCTGCCGCTTCGGGAGACTTGAAGCTATTGGCCCCGGGCAGCAGACCGAGCGCGCGAGCCGAAGCGTCGTCAGCAGGCGTCACGGTAAAGGTGAACTGGCCCTCGGTCATGGGGCGGCCGTCCAGATACTTGCTGAGCCACAGACCGCCGGCCGCGGTGTAGTTAAGCTCAGTGCGGTACGTGTTGGTGAAGCGTCCGTTTTCCTTCTTGGTGACATTGGCGGTCAGCTTGCCCTCGCCGTCCTCGGTCACGGTCACTTCGGCGGTCGCGACATGCCCGTCATACGCCATGCCGGCCGCGTTACCCGCGTTCTCGCGGATCTCGTACGTGTAGGTTCCGGCAGCCGTGTAGCGGATCTTGCCGAACTTGACGGCAGCGATGCCATCCTTCGCATCGTGCTTGTTCACGGTCACGGTTGCAGGATCGGGCAGCGGGGTGCCCTCAGCGGCGGTGATGGTAAAACTGAACTCGTCGGAGTCCGTCCAGTCGCGACCGTCGATAGCCTTGCTCAGATCAAAGTCGAGCTCTGCGTCGAGCGGGGTCACGCTGTAGGTGTTCTTGAAGGTCGCAGCCGTGGCGTCCTTCAGGACATGCTCAGCCTTGAGCGTGCCATCGCCCTTGTCGGTAATGGTGGTCTCGATGGTGTACTTGGCGTCGCCGTACGTGATGCCCTTGCTGATGGTTCCGCCGTTGACCTCGCGCAGCGTGTAGGTGTGCTCGCCGGCCTCGGTGTACTTCACGGCGCTCATCGTGATGTTGCCCTCGGCGTCGTTGATGCCGGTGGCAACGACCTTGTTGCCCTCGACGAGCTCGAAGGAGAACTCGCCTTCCTTGAGGTCGCGGCCGATCAGAACCTTGTTCGCGGTGATCTGGTCGGTAACGCTCGTCTCGACAGGCGTCACGTTATAGGTATTGGTGAACGTAAATGCCACATCGCCGTCCGGCTTGCGGGATACGCTCAGATTGCCCTTGCCGTCATCAGTCACGGTGAAGGAAACCTTGCGCGACAGCTTGGCGTCATTGGTCACGCCAGCGACCTCGCCGGACTCGGTCACGGTGTAGGTAAAGGTGTGCTCGCGCTTCTCGGGCTTCTCGCCCACAGCCTTGTTAAGGTCGTCGAGCGTAAAGGTAATCTTGCCAAAGTCGACCTTGCCCTTGGCATCATTGGTCACGCTCGCGTTCTCGGGCACAGGCGCGCCCTCTTCACCGGTCACGGTAAAGGTGAACTTGCCGGTGATATCAGCCGGGGCCAAGCCGTCGGCGACCTGCAGGTTCTTGATGCCCGCAAGCGATGCATCGGCAGCATTCGTGGTGTAGGCGTTCTTGAACTCGATACTCTTGACGTCCTTGGCATCCTTCAGCTCGTGCGTGGCAACCAGCTGGCCCTTGCCGTTATCGGCGATGGTCGTCACGATGGTGTAGACCGCGTCATCGTAGTCAATACCGCCGGCGTTGCCCTTAACCTCATGCAGCTTGTAGGTGTGCTGGCCGATCTCGGTGTACTTGATGGCACTGAACGTCACCTTGCCGTCGGCGGCGTTCTTAACGGTCTCGACAGGCTTAACTTCCTTGTCAATGATTTCGAGCAGCTCAAAGCTGAACTCGTCGGCCGTAAGGTCACGCCCGGTCAGAGACTTGGTCACGGTAATCTGGTCGGTGACGCTGGACTCAGCAGGATTCGTGGCGTAAACGTTCTTGAACTCGGTCTCGCCCGAGGTCACCTTCACGCCAGCGCTCAGCTCGCCCTCCTTGTCGGGCGTTACCGTCACGGTGATCTCCGCGACGTTCTTGCTGTAGGCGATGCCGTCAATCGTGGTCCCGGCATGCTTTTCACTGACCTTGTAGACGTACGTGCCAGGTTCGGTGTATTCGATCGTGCCGAAGTCGATGGCAGCCTTGCCCTGGTCCAGGTCAGCCTTGCGCACGGTCGCAGTCCTAGCCGCAGGCATCGGGGCGCCGCTCTCGGATGTCAGGCCAAACTCAAACGCGTCAGCATTCGTCCAGTCGCGACCCTCGAGCAGCTTGGTTAGACCAAAGCTGGCCTTGGTGTTCACCATTGCCGGCGTCATGTCATACGCAAAGCTGATCTTGCCGTTGTTGCCCAGATAGGAATTGACATGCGTCGCAGCTGCCTTGGCGGACACGTTGTTCCATTTGGGGTTGAGAACGTCGGTCGCGGTACCAGTGCTGTTGCCGCCCACGCTCTTCTTGGTGGTGTGGAGCTCGTCGATAAAGGCCAGACGCGCGGTTCCCACGCTAAACGAAAGGTTGCCGTCCTTGTCGGCAACAATAGCGCCGTCAAACTTGGCAGCGTCGCCGCCGATAAACTCGATGACGGCAGTAGCGGGCTTGGCCTCGCCGTTCTCGCCCTGCTCCTCAAACTCATCCTTGTAGTAATAGGCGCCGGTATCTGCCAGCGAATTCTTTGCAGGCTGCGTGCAGCCCTTGTCCGTGTAAATGGGAGTCTGCTTCTGGAAGTAGTAGTAGCGGTTGGTGTCGGCCGGCTCAAAGGTCGCAACCGTATCACCCAACGCACCACCGCTCCACTTGTTCGCGTAGAAGCTCACGGTCTTGGTGCCGTCATCGGCGACAGTCGTATTGTGCTCGATGTAGCCCTCGAGCCCCGTTACCTTCTCGGGCGTAAACAGGTTATCGAGTGCGTCCTTCTTCACGCTCGAGGCATACTTCACCTGAATGGGCTTGACGTTGTCGACCGAAAGCTTGCCGTCTACGGTCTTAAAGTGGCTCAGCGGAATCAACGACGCAGGAATGTTAACCGTTACGATATCGCCCTTCTGGAGACTGTCATCGCCGGCGCGTTGCACGGTGATGAGCAGGTCTTTTGCCTTGCCGGTGAACTCGTAGGTGTCGGTATTGGTTTCTTTGTTGAACGTCTTGCTCACCTTGGTAAACGGCGTGCCGTTGATGACGACTTCGGTAAATCCGTCGACCTGCATAAAATCGCCCAGCTCGTCGGTAAACGTGATGTAGCCGGACTTGGTCTCGTCGTATCCCTTATGGATTTCGGTCGGATAAGGCGCCTCCGATGTGATGGCCTGTGAGATGTCGTCGAAGACCTTCTTGAGCTCTTCGGCGTTGGTCGCCGACTTGTAGTAGTCGGAGTTTTCCGCGCGTGTGCCAAGCTTGTCGCTCGCATACGACGTGGCATCGGGATAATTACTCGACACGGCGTGCATAAACTTGTTGACGTCGCTTGTCCCCTCTTTCGAGGGATCGTCAGCGGGGTCCGCTCCACTAAAGATGCCGATGGTATAAACGGTGGCTTTGCCATCCTTCATCTTCTTGGCAGCCGTCACGGCACCCTTGGCGACGTCAGAATCAAACTCGCTGAAGCTCGTTGGCTTGCCGTCGGTAAAGAACACAACGATCTTCTTGGCATCTGCGCGGCCAGAAGTGATATCCCCGGCCAGTTCCAGACCATAGTCGGCACGCGTGGCACCGCTTGGTTTGATTCCAGCAACTGTATCCTCAAGAACTTTCACGTTGCCGCCAGAGCAATCGGTCAAACCCTTCATCACCTGCGAGTTGTTGTACCAAAATTGCCCTTTCTTGTACTGGTCATTGCCGACCTTATTGGTCTTATCACCCGCAAACTTAACAATGGCAACCCTGTGCTGCCTATCGACACCCTCGATACCCTCGTTTTGCTTGGCAATGGTATTGATAAAGCTGTTCGCAGCGCTCTTCAGTGCATCGATACGCTTGGTGGAATCTCCGCCACCCATAGGATCATCCATCGAGCCAGAGGCATCCAGCACCATCACGATGTCAAGCGGCGTGGTGACCGTCACGGTTGAATTAGACGTCGAGGACATCGCCGAAAGCGTGGTCAAAAAGTCCGACTCTTCGTTTTCCTCGGTTGCCTTGACCGTCTTGTCGGTCCAGATTCGACCGACGTTTTGGGTCGTTACCTTATTGCCACCGTGGCCTGCCGCCCAGATTTCCCAGCGACCGCTGGTGTCGGGGTCGGCGACCTTTCCGGTCATTATCGGTCCGTCCATTCCTGTGCTGGACCTGGCGTTGGCCTCGGGCAGCATGGCGAATGCTGCGGCTGGCAACACCAGCACTACGGCCAGTATCACCGCCAAGAGACCCCTCGTGTACTTACCCATCGTGTCTCCCTTCTCGCGGTCTCAGACCTTGCATCAGCCTAAAGTTACGGAATGAGACACAATTAGGGCAGGTGACACATGTTCCAGATTCGGTTTTGAGCGTGAGACAAATGTCTCACCAAAGTTGAGACACGGCGTTTTCGCAGGAAAACGGGTGCGACTCGGAGCCATCAGGCAAAAATGACCCACTTTCCTCCGTCCTTGGGGGATCAGGAGCTGTTACGGGTATGGTGCCATTTCAAAACTATGCCGGATTACGGGGCAAAAGTCGGGGCCCTCATCCATACCCTCATTTTTTGAAAAACGGCAGGCTATCTACCTGCGGTTTTGTTTTTGCGATTTTCTGTATGGTCGGAGGTTCGCTATCCAGCCCCGTAATCCGGCATAGTTTTGTTCGCGGCGGCCTAACCGCGCGTTTAAGCGCGGGTCCGGTGGGGCATTCTTGCCCCACCGGCCCCTATTCCAGCTCTATTCCAGCGCTACTCCGGCTTGGTTTCTACCGTGAGAGTCTTGTCCGCTGCGACTGGAGTACGGGCGGTGTCCATAGTCAGGCAGTGCTTGGGGCAGCTCTCGATGCACTCACCGCACACCACGCAGGCGTACGGGTCGATCGACCACGTTCCGCCCTTGCGATCGACCGCGAGCGCACCCGCCGGGCAGCGGCGCGCACACATGCCGCAGCAAATGCACACGTCCATGTCGTTGACGATGTGCCCGCGCAAGCGCTCGAGCGCCGTCAGCTTCTCCTGCGGATAGCACACCGTGACCGGCCGCTTGACCATAGAACCCAAGGCCGTCTTGGCAAATGTCAGTAAGCTCATGCCGCGCCTACCTTTCCGTACAGCTAATGCAGGGGTCGATGGTCAGGATAATCATGGGCACGTTGGCAAGGAGCACGCCCTGCAGCGCATGCGTCAAACCCGCCAGGTTCTGCGACGTCGGCGTGCGCACGCGAAAACGGTCCAGGTTCTTGGTGCCGTTACCGCGCACATAGTAATACGCCTCGCCGCGCGGCTGCTCAATCACAACCTCGCCGCGCGCGCCGTCGGCCGGCGTGAGCTTGGTGCGCCCGCCGATTCCGTCGTGCGGAATCTTGCCCACAAGCTCCTTGATGATGTCCATGGCCTGCGTGACCTCGGCGCAACGAACCTGGCAGCGGGCGTAGCAGTCGCCGTCGGTGGCAACGATGGGCTCAAACGCAGCCAAGTCCGCATAGGCGCCGTCACCGAACATGCGCACGTCGTAGTCCACGCCCGAGGCGCGCCCAAACGGGCCGACCATCGAAAGCTCCAGCGCATCCTTCTTGCTGATCACGCCCACGCCATGCAAGCGCTCGCCGCAGCTGTCGTCGTCCAAAAACGTATGCACCAGGGCCTCGTAGTCGGGACGCATGGCATCGAGCGTCTGGACAATACCCGCCAGCTCGGAGTCCTCGATGTCGTGCTTAAGGCCGCCAATCTCGTTGATCGACAGAATCACGCGGCCGCCGCACGTGCTCTCGAAGATCTTGAGAATCTGTTCGCGCAGGGTCCACGAACGATAGAACAGCGCCTCAAAGCCAAAGGCATCGGCGAGCAGGCCAAGCCACAGCAGGTGCGAGTGAATGCGCGAAAGCTCGTGCAAAATGGTGCGGATATACTGCACGCGGCCGGGCACCTCAATGTCGAGCATGCGCTCGCAGGCGCTGGCATAGCCGCAGCTGTGGCCCACGGCGCAGATGCCGCAGATGCGCTCGGCGATGTAGCCAAACTGGTGCATGTCGCGCTTTTCGGTGAGCTTCTCGAGTCCGCGGTGCACAAAGCCGATCTGCGGAATTGCCTCGATGACGCGGTCGTCCTCGATCACCAGATCCAGATGAAGCGGCTCGGGCAGCACCGGGTGCTGCGGGCCAAACGGAATAACGGAGCGATGTGCCATGGACCTTACGCCTCCTTTTTCTGCTTGTCGCGGGCGGCCTTGGCGGCAAGCGCCGCGCGGACCTTGGCCGCTTTCTCGGGATCCATGGCGGCGAGCTTTGCCTCCATCTCGGCAGCCTTGAGCGCGGCCTTCGCAGCAGCCTCATCGTGCTGAGCATCGGAGCCGGCAGCCGCAGTGGGCTGGGCGGCGGCAGCGCCCGCGGCATCGTCGGCGCCCGCAGCGCCCTCCCCCGCAGCAGCGGCGGCAGCGGCCTTCTCGGCTGCGGCCTTGCGCGCCTTGGCCTCGGCGGCGGCGCGGACCTTCATGGCCTTCTCGCGCGCGGCCTTCACCTCGGGCGTGATAACACTCATGGGCTCGGCGGTCGAGACCTGGTAGAAAAAGCCGTTAAAGTCGACCTGCATGTCGGTGACGGCAAGACCAAACAGGTCGTGCGCCTCGTTCTCAAACGGGAACACCGCCGGATAGTACGAGCTGATGGACGGAATCTCCTGGTACTGATCAATTCCCTCAACCACCAGGTTGTCGATCGCATAGCTGCCGTCCCGCGCGATCTGCTCTTGCGCAGCGCGGACGTTGATAAACGTATAGACCAGGCGATACGATCCGTCGTCCACACAGCGCTCGGCGTGCATCTGCACAAAGCGCGCGCCGACGCCCTTGAGCGCCTGCACATGCGGCAGGAGCTCGTCGATCCCGACAGTGGTATAGATAGCCTTTTGCATTACTCGGCCTCCTTTTCAGCGGTGGGCGCGGCAGGCTTCCTGGCAGGTGCGTCGCCAGCGGCGGGCTTCCCGGCAGGCGCGTCACCGGCACCGCCAGCCCCGGCCCCCGCAGCCACAAACCCGTCCTCGCCCAGCTCAACGCCACCGTCCCAGGTAGCGGCGCCGCCCACGGTGAGCGGATCGCCGCCGGCGCGCATCACGGCCTCCTTCTGGTCCAGGATGCCGCACGCCTCCACGATGGCATCGATCACCGTCTCGGGGCGAATGGCGCACCCGGGCGCGTACACGTCCACGGGAATCGCGCGGTCCACGCCGCCGATCACGTTGTAGGCGTCGCGGAACACGCCGCCCGAACACGCGCAGATACCGCAGGCCACCACGCACTTGGGCTCGAGCATCTGGTTGTAGATCTGGCGCACGACGGGCAGGTTCTGGGCATTGACCGACCCCGTCACCAAAAAGATATCCGCATGCTTGGGGTTGCCGGTATTGACCACGCCAAAGCGCTCCGCATCGAACAGCGGCGTGAGCGAGGCCAGCACCTCGATATCGCATCCGTTGCAGCTCGAGCCGTCGTAATGAATAACCCACGGCGAGCGCGACATTTTATGATCCATGGATGCCGCCTCCTAAATAAACACGTCGACGAGGATGGGCATAAGGTTGAGCAGGCCAAACACCAGCGCCACGCCCCATCCGAGCTTAAAGCAGCTGCGCCAGGTGCTGCGCGCGAAGGTGTTGTCGATCAGGACCTCGACAAAGTACGTCGCGGCCATCACGACCAGGGCGACCACCCAGCTCACCGGGTTGTCCCAAACAAAGAACATGCCCACCCACATCAAAAACAGCACGGTCTCGCACCAGTGCATAAGGGTCATCTTGGCCAGCGTGCCGCCGCTCATCTCGGTGGCGACGCCCTGGACGATCTCCTGATGCGCGTGATGCGAGTACGAAAGGTCAAACGGCGACTTGCGCAACTTGATGGTAAGCACCGCGAGCAGCGCGAGGAAAATGGGCGCGCTGTACACGATGATGGGGGCCGACTGCCCCGTCACGGCGATGGAATCGAAGCTATCGGTGGCAAGATACAGACCCACACTCATCAGCAGAACGGCGGGCTCGTAACTCATAACCTGCAGCAACTCACGATCGGCGCCAACCTGGGCAAACGGGCTTTGCGTCGAGGCAGATGCCAGCACCACAAAAATCGCGGCGAGGGTAACCATAAACGCGCACAGCAGCGTGTTGGAGCCCGACACAAAGATGCCGCCGCCCACCACGGTAAAGATGAGCGCGCACGCCATGTAGGTATCGTCCATGGTGTTTACGCTGGCAGGGGCCTTGCGCAGCAGCTTGGCAACGTCGTAGAAGGGCTGCAGCAAGCGCGGGCCCACGCGGCCCTGCATACGGGCGGACAGCTTGCGGTCAACGCCGTCGATCAGGCCGCCCACAAGCGGCGCCAGCAAGGCAAACGCCACGGTACCAATAAATATGCCCACGACGCCCGAGCCTTCGAAATACTTGCCGCGCAGCACCGAGGGCGCGCTCATGGCAAGCCGCTCTGGCCCAATCCACGCGCAACACAGCAGCGCAAACACGATAATGCTGCAGCACACGACGCTACCCGCGGGGCCAATACACTTCTCGCCAAGGGCGTCCTCCGAGTACCAATTGCGCTTTTCGGCCTTCACCTCGTGTCCCATCGAGCCGCGGAAATGGCGGTAATTGTCGGTTCCCACGCCCGAAAGATATACGTTTACGTGCGGCTTGTTGCTCACGCGGAATGAAGTCAGCAGCACCACGGCGATAAACGCCACAATAACCACCATCAGATACATGGCGTCCTTGCCAATAACGTACGGCACGCGGCCAAACACCATGGCGAGGTAAGGCGACACCAGACCGCTCGAGATAACCGGGAACGCCACGCAGCACAGAATCAGCAGCGCGGCGATGGTGTTGAGGGCCATCCATTCGGTCTTATGGACATTGACCTCAACGTTTTGAGCCGTGGGGTCGACGCCCGAAAGCTTGGCAAGCCACTTGCCCCAGAAGTAAAACGTCGCGGCCGAGCCAAAGGCGAGCACCATGATCATGAGCACGTTGCCGGTCTGGGCAAACGCCACCAGGGCGCCCCACTTGGACACGAGCATGCCAAACGGCGCGACGAACATACCCATGATGCCCAGCATCATCAGACGCGTCAGGCGCGGCATGCGGCTGAACATACCGTCCATGTCCTCGATATTGCGGCTGCCGATATGATGCTCGGCCGTGCCCACGCACAGGAACAGCAGCGACTTTGCCACCGTGTGGAACAGGATCAGGAAGATGGCGGCCCACACGGCCTCGGGCGCGCCGACGCCCAAGCAGGCACTGATGAGGCCCAGGTTGGAAATGGTGGAGTACGCGAGCACGCGCTTGGCGTTGCTCTGCGAGATGGCCATGAGGGCAGCGAGCAAAAACGTGATGGCACCCACACTTGTGACCATAAAGCCCGTCACGGGATAGATGGCATAGAGCGGGCTCAGCTTGACCATCAGGAACACGCCGGCTTTGACCATGGTTGACGAGTGCAGCAGGGCGCTCGTGGGGGTGGGGGCAACCATAGCACCGAGCAGCCAGGTATGGAACGGCATCTGTGCGGCCTTGGTGAGGGCGGCGAGCGACAGCAGGATGACCGGCATCACCAGCAGCGCGGACTGCGCGGTGCCAGCGCCGGAAAGCTCGATCATGCCCGAGATGGTCAGCGGCATGCCGTTAACGTGCAGATACATGAGTCCGGCCAAAAACGCGATACCGCCCAGCATGTTGAGGATGATCTGGGTGAAGGCGTTCTTGATGGCCTCGGGCGTGCGAGTGTAGCCAATCATAAGGAACGAGCACACGGTGGTGATTTCCCAGCCGCAGAACAGCCACTCAAGGTTGTCGCTCGTCACGATGACGAACATGGCCGAGAGGAACAGGAACATAAGCGCCAGGAACTGCGGGCGACGGTCGGGCGCGGTCTGCCCGCGCAGCGCAGCCTCGTGCTCGTCATGGGCCTGGAAGTCCTTCATGTAGCCCAAGGCATACACGCAGATTAGGCTGCCGACGATACCGACGGCGAGGACCATGATCACGCTCATGTAGTCCAGGTAGAGCGGCGTGGCGGTGACGACCTCGGCCGCGGGCAGCGTCATGACCGCAAAGGCGAGCGAGCCCACCAGCTGGACTATGCCGAGCACCGTGGTGAGCGCGTTCCTATATTTGTACGCGTTGTACAGGATGACGGCGCACAGGATGACATCGATGGCGGAGCTGATGATCGAGAGCACATGCGAGGTGCCGGGAGCAACCTCAAAGCTCTGCGGGCCCATGCCAAAAAACATGACGGCGACTACAACTGTCACCGCCATAATAATGCCGGAGCCTATGAGCCCCACCGCATCGCGGGCTCGGTCACCGCGCGCGAGCAGCATGCCCAGCGCCGGTACCAGCGGAAACAGGGTAAGGAAATACAGTAGCGTCATACCATCACTCCCCCATGCAAAAACGCTGCAATTGTTTAACGTTATAGCTCAATTGAGGAGTAGCGGCGGCGGGTTTTCGGCCAACTGGGGAGTTTTGGGCATACGGGGCAAGGGCATGTCCGCTTTGGAGCAGTGGGGCGGCAAGAAAAATGCGCCCCTGTGGGCGCACCATCCCGTTCGCTATTCCGCCTTTTTAACGCGCGGCTTGCGACCGCGCGGCTTATCGATAAGCGCGTCGGCGCCGCCATCGCGATACTGGCGGCACCAAGCCTTGACCGAAGACTCGCTGGGAATCTTGTGCTTGATCATAGCCTCGCGAACCGTCAGGCCATTTTCCAGGCGATCCTTTACCACGGCGAGCTTGACGTCGTACGAATACGTGCGGTGATGCGAGCCCGCGTTAAGCACGGCGTCGGCACCGCCCACGGCGTATGCGCGGGCCCACTGACGAGCCGTGGCCTGGGGAATGCCGAGCTCCGCGGCGAGGGCACGATGACCGACCCCCTCTTGGAGGACCTCGACGGCACGCTGCCTAACCTCGGGCGCATGCGTGCGAGTCCTTGTTGCTTCTGACATACCTGCCACTTCTTAGCCTTAACCGTTAATCTGCTTTCTTACGTGCATGCTAGATAGTAGCATTTTGCTGTTTGCTCAAAACAGTTAATTAAAATAGACGCGGCGTTATCTGGACATTTGGCACCAATTTACGACATTTCTTTATCGATTATTTACGCTGGTAGCTGACTCGCAGCTAATCGTCATTCGCTTGTCAACAAAATTGGCATCTCTTTATGTCCTTTGATATAGAGGATATGATTATTAAACCCTCCCCAATAATTTTGAGCGGCCTGCAAGGTAGTAGATGTCCTCACTCCTCATGATTACCGCGCATTGCCATCCATCAGAGCAAAACAAAAAGGCGGGGCCTGCTGCGCTTGCAGACCCCGCCCCGGTTGACACCCGATGGGACGCAGTCGGGCGAGGCGGATCCGTGCTACCGCCCCGTCCCGCTGCGATGTTACCTACAGCTCGTTGGCCGCGTGATATGCCGTGCGAATGGCGCTCGCAATGTCGGCGGTGCGCTCGCCCGAGCAGTCGCCCACGCAGGTCACGGGCACCGTCACGCCGTCCAGGTCAAACGCGTTGGCCTTGGAGCCCACGGCCATCACCACGTAATCGCAGACGATCTTCACCGGCTCCTCGGCGCCGTCCTCGGCAGTGCGAACAGCCTCCACGCCCTCGTCGGTAATGGCGGTCAGGCGGGTCTTCACGTGCTGCTCCACGTTGTGCTCGGCAAAGTCGCTCATGATCAGCGGCAGAATGGTCTCGGACTCGCCCGCGGCAATCTTGTCGAGCATCTCGACGATCGCCACCTCGCAGCCGTGCTGCAGCAGGTACTCGGCAGTCTCGGTGCCTACCAGGCCACCGCCAATGACGGCGACGCGGCCCGTAAGCTCCACCTTGCCGGCCAGCACGTCCCAGCTCGAGACGACCTTCTCCGAGTCGGCGCCCGGAACGGGAATGACCACGTCGTGTGCGCCCACAGCAACAATCGCAGCGTCGGCGGCGTTGAGGTCCTCAACGGTAGCGGCATGGTTGAGCTCAACCTTCACGCCCAGGCCGGGCAGAATCTTCTCGTAGTACTCGACCGAGCGCATGATCTCGTCCTTGCGCGGGGGCGCGGCCGCCAGCACAATCTGGCCGCCCAGGTGATCGCTCGCCTCGTAAACGGTCACATCGTAGCCGCGCTTGGCCGCCACGCGTGCGGCCTCCAGGCCGGCAATACCGCCGCCCACCACGGCGATCTTCTTGTCGCCCTCGCCCGGCTTAATGGCGATGGTCGCCTCATCGCCGTTCTCGGCATTGAGCACACACGAGATGTACTTGCGGTTTTGAATCGCATCGACGCAGCCCTTGTTGCAGTTGAGGCACTCGCGGATGGGCTCGCCCGTGGCGGCCTTCAGCGCAATGTCGGGGTCGCACATGAGCGAGCGGCCATAGGCGATGATGTCGGCTGCGCCGTCTTCCAGAATCTTCTCGCCGGCCTCAACCGAGACAACACGTCCGACGGTGGCCACCGGCACGGAGACCAGGGCCTTGACGCGCTCGGCCACGGGCAGCGTCCAGTTGTAGGGCATGGCGCCCATGGGCGGAATGGTGTCGCCCATGTTGCCGGTGTGGTTGGCCTGCGCGACCTGGATCATGTCGATGCCCGCACCCTCGAGCAGCTTGGCGAACTCGCAGGCCTCGTCGGGCTGCAGGCCACCCTTGCCGCGCGGCGTGCCGTCGGGGTTCTCCATAATCACGGGGAGCTTGTACTCCACCATCAGCTGCGGCGCGGCTTCCTTAATGGCAGCGACGACCTCCAGCGCATAGCGGACGCGGTTCTCGAACGAGCCACCGTACTCGTCGGTACGCTGGTTGAGGATGGCCGAGCACAGCGAACCCACCAGGCGGTCGCCGTGGACCTCGATGGCGTCGATGCCGGCCTGCTGCGCGCGGGCGGCCGAGGCAGCGATGGCTTCCTTGATCTGGGTGAGCTGCTCTACGCTGGCCTCGTTCACAAAGTGCTGCATGTCGTGGTGCAGCTTGGCGTATGCCTGCTTGCGGATCTCGTTGGACTCGGCCATTTTGGCGGCAAAGGTCTCCTCGTCGCCGGCGGCCTTGGCCTCCTGCGCGGCCTTGGCGGCGACCATGGAGCCCATGACCATGCGGCCAACACCGGGCACGTCATACTCGGGGTGGAACAGCTGCAGCGCAACCTTGGCACCGTGCTTGTGAACGGCGTCGGCCAGGGCCTTAAACGTAGGGATCTGGGCGTCGGTCGCCAGCTTGGGCGTGGGGCTCGCGGTCATGACGGGAGCCACGTCGCCGATGACGATGTAGCTCACGCCGCCACGGGCCAGGCGCTCGTAAAAGGCCAGGCTGCGCTCGCCAATGGAACCGTCGCGCTCCTCGTAGCCGGTGGTCAGCGGCGGGAACATAATGCGGTTTTTGAGCTCAAGGGGGCCAACCGTAATGGGCTGGAGCAGCTTGGATGCAGGTGCGGTCATGGATATTCCTCTCTTGTAGGCGCGGCGGCGATGATGCCGCGTAGTTGTCTAGAGGATATGGCATGTGAGCACGGCGGCGCAACGGAAATCGGCGGATAGCAGGTAGCGGCAGGTAGATGGGGCGGGGCGGCCCGTCGGTTTGTCTCAATCTGTAACATCTAGCCAGCAAAACCGGGTCTTACTGTTACAGATCGAGACATTCCTCTCAACCCATCCCCAACAATTTAGATCTGTAACATCTAGACCGACTTTTGGCCTCCACCTGTTACAGATCAAGACAAACGGAAGCGTTCCGTCGGAAAATCTCGATCTGTAACACCTACAGGCCAAAAACGACCCTAGATGTTACAAATCGAGACAAACAAATTCGGTCCGACCAAACATCTCAATCTGTAACATCTAGACCGACTTTTGGCCCCTTACTGTTACAGATCGAGACAAACCAAACCCGCCTACTAGAAAATCTCAATCTGTAACAACAACTCGGCAAAATCCGTCCCTCGTGTTACAGAT
>ERZ827440.2422-NODE-2422-length-16546-cov-5.142563_pt1 | contig 16546 bp, 7 predicted proteins | sample MGYA00519774_ERZ827440 | MGnify/ENA primary metagenome ERZ827440 (study PRJEB31778, sample SAMEA3449302) | human gut metagenome | biome: human gut; feature: human-associated habitat; material: faeces | place: United Kingdom | collected 2010/2012 ... | reverse complement strand
ATATCTTTGATAAATGCCATGCTATTGCTTCTCCCTCACGATCAGGGTCAGTTGCGAGGTACACAGTTTTTGCGGCATTTGCTTCTTTTTTTAAACTTTTAATTAATGCTGCTTTTCCACGAATATTTATATATTGTGGTTCAAAATTATTATCAACATCTACACCTAATTTTGATTTTGGTAAATCACGTATATGTCCCATAGACGCCATAACTTTAGTACTTCCGCCTATAAATTTAGTTATTGTGCTTGCTTTTGCAGGTGATTCCACAATTATTAATCTATTTGCCATAACATTCTCCTTTTTTTATTTGTTTTAGTATATATTAAAATTTTTATTTGTCAAATTCTATTCATGTCATTTTATTCTAGACTAGTTTAAAAAAATTTTCAATAGGTATATTAGATTTTTTATCGACATAAAATTCAAAAAAATTCTAATTTGTAAATTTAAGAGCAAAAAAAAAAGAGCCTGTGCTCTTTTATTGTTAAAAAACTGTGCACAATTTTTTAACTCATTATACATTAGCTGCATTTAACTTTTTTGATAAGTTTGATTTTTTTCTAGCTGCTGTGTTTTTTGTTAAAACACCTTTTGTACAAGCTTGATCTATTTTTTTAGTTGCTTCTGAGAATAATACTTTTGTCTCTTCAGCATTATTATTTTCTAAAGATTGTTCAAATTTTTTTACAGCTGATTTGTATCCTGATTTAATCATATTGTTTCTTGCAGTTTTCTTTTCGATAACTGAAACACGTTTGATTGCTGATTTGATATTTGGCATTTATGTTGCACCTCCTCTTGCTATTTTGTTTTAACAAAAGTTATTCTACCATAAATATATTGAATTTGCAAGTAGTTAACAATAAATATTTATATAATTTGTGTTAAACAATAAGTATAGTCCAGATTATATGAGTTACAAAAGGGAGAGAAAAAAATTTTTTCTCCCCCCTCCGTTTTGATTATACATTCGCAAATGCATCTGCAAATTTGTGAATGTATTCGCTAAATAAGTGCGAAACATTTCCCTCTTCAGTCAGAACACCATTTGAAATGATGATTTTTCCAGATTTAGTCCATATTAATAACCGGACTGACTCTGAAAGGGTTCCATGTACCCCTGTTTTCTCTAGCAGAATGGTTTTACCCATCCACTTTTCGGTTTGTCTGTTAGGCAATTTTTCAATTGGAATTTCAACCATTTCTTTCAAAATACTTGAAACTTCCTCTTCCTGGAGTATCATTGGCAAGATTTCTGCCAATTCAACTACAATTTGGCTCTTGCACATCTCTTTGTAGTTCTTGCGGTTTGTTAACCGTAAAAATTTTTCTCGAACTGCAATTTGACCTCCCAGACAAGACTTGGCTGATTTGGTTTTCATCGGATATTCCTCCTTTTTTGTTATATTATATATTGTAACACTTTTATGTCTATTAATCAATAGTAATTTAAGCAATTTTTATTATGTGAACTATTAATTGAGTTTATTTTATGACCTACTACTAATTTCATTTTTTGTAGTATTACAATTGATGTGAAACAAATTAATATATTATTCTTGTAATATATTAATTTGTTTCACATTATTGACTAACATACATAAAGAGCAAAAAATTGAAAAAATTGTATTGACAATGACAAACAAGTAGAATATAATAAATAAAGTTTCAAACGCGCTATTAGCTCAGCTGGTAGAGCAGCTGACTCTTAATCAGAAGGTCCGCGGTTCGATCCCGCGATGGCGCACCAAAAAAGATAGTGTTTTACACTATCTTTTTTTCGCTCTTAATGTGTCTATGGTTGAATCAAAGTGAAAGTTCTGTCAATGGTTGTCAATGGGGACGGTTCTTCTTGACAACTTTGAAGCTACATCTAAAATGTATGCCTAAAGTTGTCAAGAAGAACCGTCCCCATTGACAACCATTGACACCCATTGACACCCATTGACACCCTTTGACAACCTTTCACAACCTTTGACACTTTTTAATTTCTGCCATTAAAATTTATTGTTTGGGTGTGTCAAAAAATCAAAAAAAATATGAAAAACAGAAAATTTTGGATATTTTTTTGTTTTATTTGGTACAAAATTTTTATAATCATGCTTTTTAAAACGTAAATCGAAAATAATAGCAATTAATAAATAGAATGCATTTGATAAAGTCCATATTAATGGTAAAATGTATAATGATATACCATTATTAAAAATTTTTAAAGCAGATATAATAAATCCAACAAAATTTAAAATAAAAAATATTAGGTGGAATACTAAAACTTTAAAATTTAATTTACTCATTCTATTGGCTGTGGTTCCTTTTGGTGTTACATCAAATTTTGTATTATGAAAGCCTAAAAATTCTTGTGTTACTGCTGGAGCTAGAATTGGTGTTAAAATTGTTTCATATATTGTATTCCAAGTAGATGATCTCTGGTTTTGTTCTAAAATGTCTATTGCAAAACGTTTTAGTAAATAGCATGGTAGCCATAAACAAATAAAGGTTTTTATATTACAGTTTATAACAGTAATTCCGCATAAACTAAATAATAAAGGGGCAATTAAGTATACTAATCTACGTATACCAAAATACCAATAAGAAACACAAGAAAAATATTCTAATTTTTGTTTTAATGATAGACCTTTGCATGTAAATATTTTATATTTTTTTGACATTTGAACACAACCTCTGGCCCAGCGAGAACGTTGTTTGGCAAATCCAGTAAAATCTGTGACAGAATTACCATATGCAGTTATATTATTTAAGGCAATACCTGTGTAGCCAGCATTTTCAATTAACATACCTGTCGCAATATCTTCTGAAATAGTGCCTGTTGCAAATCCGTTAATTTCGTTTAAGGCAGATCTTGATACAAGTGCATTAGTACCACAGAAAACCACAGAATTGGTTTGATTTTTTTCAATTTGTAAAGTATTATAAAAATATTCTTGTTCAAAAGGAATTTTGTTTTCTAAATTAAATCTGTATTGAAAAATATCCGGATTTTTGAAACTTTGTGGAAACTGAACAAATCCTATTTTCTTATTTGAATTTGATAAAAAATAAGGAAGAGCCAATTCTAAAAAGTCGTTAGTTGGGCACATATCTGCATCAAAAAATGCTATATATGGTGAATGTGTCTGTTTTAATGCATTATTGTAATTACCTGCTTTTGCATCTTTGTTTGTTAGTCTTGTTATATAGTTTACATTAAAATTTTTACATAGCTCTTTAACATTATTTCGATTACCATCATCACAAACATAAATATGCAGTTTATTTTTGTCAGGATAATTAATGTTTTTACAACAATTTATGGTGTTTTTTAATAGTGAATCATGCTCATTTAATGTAGCAATAAAAATATCTATATCAGGATATTCGGGTGATGTATTTAATGGGGGTAAATGGGAATTTTTTTTAGTGCTTTTTAAAATATTAAAATAGTAAATAAAAAAGTTAAATGATTCCCATAGCTCTGTAAATAGTACAATTATCCCTAAAAATAGACTGAAAAAATTCATATTTATTGGCAGAGTAAATAAAATTCTATATAGTATATAAATAAAAGTTGATATAAATGATATAAAATAAATAGTTTTCTTAAATAAATTCTTTTGTTTCATTATAGTTTCAAATTCCTTCCTTGTAATTATGTGTTTTATATGTGTAATGGAGTACAATGCATTATATATAAAAATGATAATTAAAAAAAATAATAAAGTCAAGTAAAAAAAATGAAATTAGCAGTAGGTCATTGTATATGTGTCAATGATGTGAAACAAAAATCTTCTAAACCATAAAATCTTTCATTATAAATTTTCTTTTACTCCACCTTACTATTTATATAACAAACTAATAATTGTAATTTTTATTATTTTTCTGGTACTATAGATATATCTTTTATCATATCTCCATTAATTAAACGAATTTTATTTTTTTCCTCAACTTTTATCCAATTTTCCTCTACTGCAACTATTTTACCTTTTACTCCTACTCCAAAAGAGTCTTCAAACAACATAATAGTGCATACCTTACCTATAAATTCTTTTATTAATTCTTGTGGCACTTTTCTATTCCTACCTTTCTTTTTTCTCTTAATTATTCCTAAATATATTTTCTTTCTTCTTTGCGACATTATACTTAAAGAAAATATAACAATCAAAATCCACCAATAGCTAATTTTTCCCACTCCTTTTTATATAAAAATCAATTCTTTAAATTTATAATATTTAAGAGCCTAAAATTGCAATGAATTTTCCAACTCCAGTTCCAATACAATATATGCAAATTATTATAACTAAGATTAAAACAATTGTTAATAATATATATATATATCTAGTCATCTTTTCACTACTACTTATTTTATGCAAAATTGCGTTATAATCGTTATTATCTAATAATTCATCAATACTAATATTTAATATTTTTGATAATAATTTTAGTTGTTCTGGATTAGGTGATGTTTCTCCTAATTCCCAATTTGAAATTGTTTGTCTTGTAACTCCCACTTTTGCTCCTAATTCTTCTTGTGAAAGTTTCATATTTTTTCTTAACTTTAATATATTTTCTCCTAACATAACTATTCCTCCTTTCACAATTTATTATAATATACATATATTATTTAATCTACCAAAAGAATCTGGAACTTTGTCAAAGCTTTTTAACATTTATATAATCTATTATATCATACCATTATTATTTAAATATGTTTTTACTGCATTTTCCTTTGTTTTTAAATCATGTGGTAAATATCTTTTGCTATTTTTATTTTCTTTTTCATTTTTTGTGTTATACTACTATTCATAAGTGCTTCAAGTCCTTTCGTATAATTTTGATTTTTGAACAATTCAATTATACTACTTGAATCACTTTTTTCTATACTTTTTGTTTCACATCAATTGTAACACTATAATTTTTTCAATTTTTTGCTCTTTCTTTTTCTATATATTTATGATATAGTATATAGTACCTTTTGGGCAAAAATTTAATATATTATATTAATTACCAAAAATTACTCGTTTATTTTTTACAAAATTAATTGTATAATATTATTAAAAGATATGGAGGCGCGCCTATGAAATTCGAGAAATTAAACGAAAATAAAATTAGAATAATTTTAAGTAATCAAGATTTGGCAGATAAAAATATAGATTTTAATTCATTTATGTCCAATTCGGCCGAAACTCAAACTTTATTTTTAGATATGTTAGAAGAAGCTGAAGAAAAAGTTGGATTTATAACAAAGGATCACAAAATAAAAATTGAAGCTTTAGCTATGGCTGATGGCGATTTTGTAGTAACAGTAACAAGATTTGGAAAAAAAGATGAAAATGATGTTGTTATTCCAAATAAAAATAAAAAAATAAAAGTACGAAGAAAAACAAATACTTTAAATTCTGAAAATTTAGTATATGAATTTAAAGATTTTGATGATTTTTGTTTATTTTCTTCATATGTTTCAAAAATAAAAAGCTATAATACAATTGCCAAAAGTACAGTATTATATACATACAATAACAAATATTATTTGGTATTTTCAAAACTTAATTCGAACCATCCATACATAAAAAAATTCTATACATTAATAACAGAATTTGGAACATATATACACAATTCAGATTTATTTTCATATAAATTATCTGAAAGAGGCAAGATTATTTTAAAAAATAATGCTATAAAGCTTTGTAATAAATTTTTTAAAACTGTATAATTGTATTTATTAATGTTATAATTATATGTTTTTTAGAAATACTAAACAAACAACCCTATTTATAAATAAAAATTTAATAAAAAATTCTAGTAAAAAATAAGATTTGAGCTTTACTCAAATCTTATTTTTTATTATATATTTATGTAATTTTATTTATATAAATAATTTCGTGGGTTTTGTGCAACTCCGTTTATTCTAACTTCCCAATGTAAATGAGAACCTGTTGAAATTCCTGTTGAACCCATTGCCGAAATAACCTCTCCTTGTGAAACAGTTTGCCCTGCTTTAACATACAATTTGCTACAATGTCCATAATATGTTTGTACTCCATTTCCGTGTGAAATTATAACAAGATTTCCGTATCCACCACTATTATATTGTGCATATGTAACTGTTCCAGATGCTGCTGCTCTTATTGGTGTTCCCATTGAATTTGCAATATCTAAGCCTTTGTGGTTATCCCTTCTACGAACACCAAAACCTGATGTTAGTATTCCTTGAACCGGTTCAACAAATGAAATTCCTAAACTTGCTATATATGTTGAACTATTATTTGTACCTGTGTAGGCTGGTTTTACGCTCTTTTTTTCTTCATATAATGCAGATACACACTCATCGGTATTTGTAAAACTTGCAAGCTCTGTATTATATTTTTCCATTATTTTTATATTATCTATATTATTACTATTTTTTTCTTTCAACTTATTTACAACATCTTCGGCTTCTGAATATGTTGATACAAAATATTTATCTTCACCATTTAATTGTATTGCAAAATAATTATAATATGTAACACCTGTAGATGTAATAGCTTTATATATATCATCATCATTTGTTGAAATGCTTCTTTTTAAAAAAGTTAATTCATATTTTGGCATTGAAGTAATTTGTACATATGCAATATTTGAACTATTTCCATCTCCATTTTCGATAAAGTCATTAATTTTTTCTTGTAATTTACTTTTACTATCACTATAACCAATAAAATCACCATTATATGTAACCATATATGCTGGTTTATAAAAGAATGCTAATATTCCAATTATTATAAAACAAGCAATACTTATTAAAATTACAATTCTTATTGATGATCTTAGGTGTATTATTCCTTTTTTTATAATACTTATATTTAACACTCCTTTCAATTATCACTTATTTGATTTTACTACAAAAAAATATATAAAACAAGTAAAAAAATGCACTAAACTTTAATTAAAGTTTAGTGCATAATTTTAATATGTAAATTTAATTATATTTCAAAGCTAAAATTTTGTTATTGCTTTAAAATTTAATATATTCTGTAGGGTCTACATCATTTTTAGATCCACTTGCTGTTCTAATTTCAAAATGTAAATGATGACCTGTACTGCTTCCTGGGTTTGGATCTGTTTTAGGATCTCCACCCTCAAGACCAATTACTTGACCTTGCACAACCTTGTCTCCTACTTTAACATCTATTTCAGATAAGTGTGCATAAAAACTATATATTGTTTTTCCATTTACTGTATGTTTTATTTCTATGCAATTTCCATATCCATTTTGGACTCCTGCAAATGTTACTTGACCATCTGCAATAGCCAAAACTTGTGCATGGTGTGTTCCACTTATATCAATTCCAGAATGTTTTTTTGTTTTCCCAGTTATAGGATGAACTCTGGTTCCGTAATTTGAAGTAATTGTGTACTTGCAATTTAAAGGTAATATAAATTGTTGTTCATTACTACTTGCTAAGCTTAATGTTTTAACACTATTTGGATCTACCCATTTTACTGTTTGAGATTGTTTAGAATAATTTTTCTTTAAGATATTTCTATCTAATTTATCAATTACTCCATCCTCATTTAGGTCATATATTGATTTTTCATCTTTATTTTCATCAGTAATAACTACCCCAATGTTATCATTTAATGAAACTAAATCTTCAATTTCAATTTCGCCTGATTTAACAATATCACCTGCATAAATATTTATATCATCTATAGTAACAATTTCCCCATCTTTTACTACTATATTTGTTAATCTATGCTCTAAGTAAGATGTCTTTTTAACAATTATGTCATACTCATCTGGTACTAAATCTAAAGAGAATGTTCCGTCTGGATTTATTTGAATTTCTTGAATTACCTTTCTTGGATCCTCAAGATCATCTTCTTTTCTTGTATCATTAGAGTTATATACTACAATTGTTGCAGATTGTTTACTTAAATCTTTAGCTTGAGTAATTACTTTACCTGAAATTGCAGATAATCTATGAATTTTTACAGTATATTCTTTCTTATCGCCACTTAAAGAAGTTACAATTACTTTTACTTCTTTTATGGTTTTATCAGTCATATCAATTTCTTTTATATTGCTTCCTCTTGTTTCTTTATTACCATCAACTGATACAAATGCTAATTTTTGTGTAGCGATAGCTTCTAGGTTAACTTTAGTTTCTGATGCTTTTACTTCAACTTCATATGTTCCATCATCTTTTAATGTTGCTTGTTTTTCATTTGCTTTTACTTCTTTTAAGCCAAAGTCATTATCTTCTTCACTACCCTCTTTTACAATATACAATTTATATTCAACTTGATTTCCTGCTCCGTTTTTTGCACAAATTGTTACTTCTGTAATATCTTCAGGTAATTCAACCTTTTCTTTAGTTGTTTTTGCTCTAAATTGTTTATCATTTATTTTAACTTGTGTTGTAATTGATGTAGAGCTTGCTTCTACAATACTACTTGTGTTTTCTTTATTTACTTTAGCAATATATATTCCATCATCTTGTTTTTGTACTTCTTTATTATCTACCTTAATTGTTAATTGTAAATCTTTTAAATCTTCTTCTTTGTCAACTTGTGTTAATGTTAATATATATTCCTTTTGAATATAATCATCTGCTGTATTATCTAGTTTATTAGAAGCAATTATTTTTATTTTAAGTCCATTTGCAATATCATAATTATTTAATGTATTTTCTTGTAATTCAAAATCGTTATTTGCAATTGATACATATTCAGTATCACTATATAAAATTGCTTTTATATCAACAGTCTTTGTACCTTTTACAATATCAATTGTATAATTTGTATCATCAACTTTAGTTGCCTGTCTATTATCCACAAATACAGATTTTAAATCTAATTCACTTGGTTCACGATAAATATTAACAATATATTGCTCTGTTGTTCCATCAATAGATGTTATTTTTACAATAACTTGTTTTTCTGATAGATCACCCATATTAATATTATTTGTATTTGTTCCTCTTGTTTCTTGGTTTCCATCAATACTTACTTTTGAATATGGATATTCTGATTTTGCTGTTAATTCAATTGTTGTTTCACCTTTTTTAATAAATGTTGTATATGAACCATCTTGCTCTGGTGAGATTACTCCTTCTGTTACAGCTCCTTTACCAGCAATAATTTCTTTTATGTTTGCATTATCTAAATCTTCAGTATCTTTTATAATATATACCATATATTCTTTTTCCTCTGAAGCTCCATTTTTAACTGTTACAGTTACTTCTGTTACCCCATTTTGTAAAGTAATATTTTTTTGACTTGATGGATATTCATAATCTGTTTCTCCATTATCATCTTTTATTTTTACCTTAGAAGTTTCTGATGTAATTCCAGCCCATAATGAACCATTATCTTTATCATTGCTTACAACTTTTACATAATTTCCATCTGTGTCTTGAGGAATTTCCTCATCATCTAATTTAATTGTTACTTTTAAATCTTCGACAACATCTGGCTCTTCAACTTCATTTATTATTAATTTATATTGTTTTTGTTCATCAACTTCATCATCAAACATAGCAGTAACTTTAATAGGAATTTCTTTTGATGTTATTGTGCAATTTTTATATGTATTTTCACCCTTAGTTTGACTATTATTTTGAATACTTACATACTCGTCAGACTTACTTGCAATAGCCTTTATATCTGCTAATGATGTTCCTTTTTTAACATCAATTTTAAATGTATCCTCATCTACTTTAGTTGCAATTCTTCCATTTAAGTATACTTTTTCTAATCCTAAATTATTTACTTGTTTATGAATTGTTAATGTACAAGTTCTTACTGTTCCGTCCATTGCTGTTACTGTAATTGTCTTTTTAGTATCCCCTATTTCTGGTAAAATAATGTTTTCTTCAAGTTCACCTTGTTTTACATCTCCACCCATTGTTACAGTAGCTAAAATATTAGACAATACAATTCTAACATTTGCAATTTCTTGAGTTGCCTTTACAGTAACCTCATAATTTCCATTTTCATCTTCAATTATATGTTTTTTATTTACCTCTAACCATTGTATTTTAGTATCATTTGATAATCTAACAAATAAAATATTATATGTTTTTGTTACAGTTCCATCTTGTGAAGTAATTACTATTGGTACAGTAATAGTTGATTTTTCAGTATCCAATTGGATATTTGCTCTTGCTTTTTTAATTACTGAATCAGTATCACCAATTTTAATATTTGCAAATTCGTTTTCTGAAATAGCCTCTATTAATGTACTATTTTTGTTCTTTTCAATTGAAATTACACAAGTAGGTACTGAATCCTTATCTTCAAATCTATCAATAATATCTACTCCATCTACATAAATATGTGATGCATTTGCATTATCAGATTTTCTTAATAATTTAATTGTATAATCTTGTGATTTTCCAGATTCTGCAGTTACAGTTACTGTTATATCTACCTCTTCTTGATTTTTAACAGAAATATTATTTATTGAAATAATTTGTTTTCCTGTTGTTTCACCAGAAGTTACAGTACTATATGGGCTATTTGCCTCAATTGAAAGACTTACTTCTTCAATGTCTTTTGATAGATACTCTTTATATGTGTGAGTTTGTTCATCATAATCTGTTACAACATTATCACCGTTTTTTACGGTTTTAATAGAAACATCATCTGACACAATATTAATTTCTAATTCTTTTGTTAATACATCTGTATTTTGATCTTGTGCTTTTACATTAATACTTAAAGTAATTTTTCTGTTTCCATCTTTAAATGTCTCAGTAGATTTTGCTGGATTTTGTTGCCATTCTTTACCTTCACCAATTTGTATAGTTGAATGTTTTTCATTTGCTGTAACTTCAACTGATACATCTTGTGTTGATTTACCTTTATCATAAACAGTAGCAACATATTTTCCATCTATTTCTTCTATAACTGATCCATCAACTTTAACACTTGCAATTGTATTATCTGTTGATTTTTTAACAATGTTTATGTGATTTACAACTTTTTCGCCATTTTCGGCAGTTACAATTGCATCAACTTGAGTTATTTCATTTGCAATTTCTACTGTTTTAGCTAATAACTTAGTTTGTTTTTCACCTGCAATTTCAACTGTTGCAACATCACTATCAGTAGTTACAAGAATTGTTGCTTCAGTAACAGATCTTTCAATATATTTTGTATATGTATGTGTTTGTTCATCTATTTCATCTGCTAATGAATCATTTATTAAAATTGTACAACTTGTATCTTCAGATTTTCTTTCAATTAATATATTAAATGTATTAGTTGATTTTCCGTCTTGAGATGTTATTGTAACAACAACTGTTGTAATTTTTTCACTACTTAAATTAACATTTCTTTCACTACTTCCCTGTTCAGCATCAAAGCTTGAAATTGAAACTTTAGCATATTTATTTACAGCTTTTACATATATTTTGCTTGTAGATGCATTCATTGTAGTAATTGCATAATATCCATTATCCATTTTAATTGCATCTTTATCATCAACTCTAATAAGCTCTAAATCTGAATTAGAAGATTTATATTTTATAATTACAGAATATTCTTTAATTCTTGTAGAATCTGCAGGATCTTTTGCTTGAATTAATACTGTTGTTTCTTCTCCTGTTATATTAATTTGTTTAATATGAACATCTTTTGATTCTGCATCTCCCCATTTACTATCTGTAGATTCTTTAGTAGCAATTAATGCATCTTTATTTTTTGGTGTAATTTTTAATGCAACTTCTTTTGTTCCATTATCAATAAATGCTACATAATTTCCATCTTCAATTATACATTCTTGATCATCTACTTTTACACTATCTAATCTTAAATCAGTTACTTTTTGAATTGTTAGTAAATATTCTTTAATATCACCACTTTCAGATTTTACATATATTTTGATTTGTTTTGTCAAATCATCTACTTGAATTTCTGATTCTTGAGTGTTATTGCTTGAATATTCACCATTATCAATTTTAACTGTTGCAAATTCACTTTCAGCAATTGCTTTTAATTTAAGAATATTCATAGTATCTGGCATTTTAATTGTATATGAATTATCTGATGTTTTTACAATATCATCTTGATCTATTCCCTCAGCACTTATTGATGCCAAATTATTATCTTTTGATGCTCTAATAATTGTAATTTCATAATTTCCAATTGTTCCATCTTGAGAAATTACTTGAATTGGAACATTTGTAGTTTCCTCTGTTGTAGGAATTGTTTCAACCATTTGTTTTACTTCACTCAAGCTTCCATTAATAGAAACTTTAGCAAGTGGGTCTTTGGCAACTACTTTTATATCAACAGATTCTTGATTTTGTATTCTTAATACACCTTTATTATTTTCATCTAACTCAACTTCTTGCTCTTTTACAGCTCCATCTACTACATAAGATACTGTTATTTTTGCTCCTGTTTCATTAGATAATTTATTTACTATTAAAGTATACTCTTTACTTGTTCCATCTTCTGCTATAACTTTAATTTTTATAGTATTAGACATATCTGGTGTTGTAACATTTGATGTTTGCTCTTCAAGAGTAGGTGTTGTTCCATTAATACTTACTGATGCATAATTATTATTTGCGATTGCTTGAACATCAACAGACTCTGTTAAGAATTTTTTATCAACTTTATAAACTCCTGTTTCGTCTGGTTGTAATGTTTCCCCATCTACTTTTAATATTGCTAATTTACAATCATCAGATTGATTTGTAACAACTACTGTATATGTTTGAGTTGTTCCATCTTGAGCTGTTACTTTTATTGTAACAGTTACTTCATCTGAATTTTTACTAATTGTTGCATTTGCAGTTCCTGTAACTTCAGTATTACTATCAATTTGTACTTTAGCTTTTGGATCTTCAGGTATTGCATATAATTCAAAACTTGTTGCATTTTTATTTACTCTTGCCTCATATTTATTAACTGGTACTGCATTTGCTGTTTTACCATTTACTTTTACAAGTGAAAGATTTACATTATCAGGAAGTGCATACACAATTAATTTATATGTTCTAGTTGTTCCATCCTCTGATGTTACTGGTATGCTTACAGTAATTGATCTACCTTCAAATTTAACATCTCTATATGAAGCAGATTTTTCTTGTTCATATGAATTTATTCCAACTTTACTTGAAAGCTCTTCTGCAATTGCTCCAATTGTAACTTTATCTACAATTTTATCTAAAGTATATTCATATGTATCATTCTCAGTTTTGCTTAGTGTTGCTTTATTTCCATCTACAGTTACTTGTTTCAAATTATTGTTACTATTTTCTTTATAAATTTCTAATGTATATGTAGCAACATCACCATTTGTAGCTTTTATTAATATATCAACCTTTGTAGGTTCACTCTCCCCAGTTTGAACCTCTCTTGATGAAACTCCTTTTTCGTACTCTTCGTGGTTTACACTAACATCAGCTTGCTCATAATTTGCTTTTGCTATTACATCTACTTTTTCATATTTATCAGAAATACTAACTTTATAAATATTTGAACCATTTTGTTTAACAGCTTCTTTAGAAAACTCCTTGTTTCCAACTGTTATAGACATTAATGAATTATCTGCTGATGGCTTTTTAATATTTAAAGTATATTCTTTTGTTTTTGTGCTATCTTCTGGATCTATTACAGTAATTGTATATGTTGTTATACCTTCATTTGTTTCAACAGTTCGTGTTGAAATATGAACTTTAGCATCTGTATCACCAATTTTTACTAAGTCTTTATCACTAATTGTTATAGCTTCTACTATAACTGAACTTGTTTTATCTCCAATATATGCATTATAAATTTTACCTACAGGCTTAATTTCTTTACCATTTACAGTTACAGAAAATAATCCTTGAATATCTTCTGTTCCTTCTTTGTCAATAGTTAATGTATATACTTTTTCTCTTTCGTTTTCGCCTTTTCCAGCCCTTACATAAATTTTTACAATAGTTTCATCTTGGATGGTAGCTACTGTTCTTGTAGTAATTTGTACTTCTTCTCCTAAACCATTTATTTCTGCTCTAGCTTTTGAGTATATTGCCTTTGCAATAATTTCTGAAGAATCGGCATCTTTTGGAATAATAGCTTTATAATCAAATTCACTTAATTTTGTTGCTTCTTTTCCATTTACCATTATTGATTCTAATTGAGTTAAAGCATCTTGTTTATAAATTGTTAAACTATATGTTACTACATCTCCATTTTCTGCAGTTACTTGGATAGGTATAGTTTTCTTTATTACAGTTGAAATATCAACTGTTTTTGTTGATTCTTTCTTTTCTGGAATACCTGCATCTATGCTTACTGTTGCTTTACGATAATTTGCTACTGCGTGAATTACAGGTTTTGTTACTGTATCTTTTACAATAATTTCATATTCTGTAGAACTTATTGCAGTAGGAACAACATCATCAACAGTTAGCTCTGCTAAAGTTGCATCATTTGAAATTACATTGATTGTTAATATATAATCAACTAATTTACCATTGCTAACTTTAACTCTTATTTTTACTACTTTTGTTTTAGTATCTAATTGTATATCTTGAGTTAATGTTCCTTCTGAATATGTTGTACCTTCATCAATACTAATTTGATCTGTACTATCTTTTGTTTTTATTATTAGTGTTCCTGTTCCATCTGCATTTTTTTCTACTGATACTTCATATTTATTTTCACCAGATATTTTTGCTTCTTTACCATTTACACTAATAGAATCAATTCTTTGTTCATCTAATGGTTGAACAACTCTTAATGCTGTTGCAGTTACACCTGTTGCTTTATCTTTTGCAGTAATTGTTGCAGTACCCATATCTTGTGATACAAGAACACCATTGTTAACTACTACAACATCTGTGTTGCTTGAACTCCATTCATAATCAGTTAATTTTCTTTCATTATGATTAAATACATTAAATACATTTGCTTGTATTGAAACAGTTTCTTCTTCTGGTTGTTTCATAGTTCTAGCATCAGGAACAATTTCAAATTTTCTATCTCCAATTAATGTAAATTGTAAACTATCGTCATATGTACTATTCCCTAGTTGTCCATATTCATTTGATCCTGCACCATATATAAATCCTTCTGTATCGATTATATAGTTATTCTTATATCCTGCACCAATATTAAAATATGTTTTTCCTTCAATCATATTTACTTTTTGTAAAGAAACTTTATCACTCGTTGTGCCTATTCCAGCTTGACCATTTTTATTGTCACCAAAAGTATATGTATTTAAATCTTTATCTAATAACGCTATACTTTCATTTGTTGCAGAAATATCAACTATGTTACTGCTAGCTACATTTTCTAGCACTATATTTTGCTCTTTAGCATATTTATTTGTTTTTGCAACACTGCCATCTGCCTTTAATATTACAAATCCACTTTGTAAACATTCTACTTTAACAGCATTGTTTATTGAACTTACTTTTTCTGGCTCTGATATATATGTATTAAGTGCTGGTAAAATCTTTTGACCAAATTCATCATAATTATATTTAAATGGTTCAATTTGCTCTTTACTATTATCACCAAATACATACACAGCACCGGTTGAATCAACTATTGCACTTAAGTTTCCTCCAGCAGATACACCAACAATTTGATTTCCTATACTATTAATTTTTTCTGGCACACTTACTGTTTGTGTATTTCCATTACCTAATTGTCCACTAGAATTTAAGCCCCAAGTATACACATTTCCTAAACTATCTAATGCTATAGCGTGATTATCACCTGCTGAAATTGCCACTATATTTGTTAATGATTGTACTTGTACTGGTTTTCTTGCAGAAACTCTATTACCTTGTCCTAATACACCATAAGTATTATCTCCCCAAGCCCATACAGTTCCATCTGCTCTTAAAGCTAATGTAAATTTCTTTCCTGCATCAACTTGTTTATATGTTGCTAAAATATTGGTTTGACTTGGTATATTTATTGGTATTAATTTATCATTACCTAATTGTCCATCAGAATTATATCCAAATCCCCAAATACTACCATCGCCTTTTAATACTGCTGCATATCCATCTCCGCCGGCAATTTGTGGTACATATGTTGCATCTTTTTCAATAACTCTTACAATTACAATATTTTGTTTTTCTGTGCTATTTTCAGTTACTTTAACCCAAGTTGTTCCTGTTTTTACACCTGTTACAACACCTTTTTCATCAACAGTTGCAATTTCGTTATTAATGCTTTCAAATTTGAAATCACTTTCTTCTTCATCATCTTTAAATACATTAAAGCTATATTTTGGTGTAATTTGTATTTGTTTAGTTCCATCTACATTAACACTTATTTCTGGCTCTTCTATATATGTTGAATCATTACCAACTTTAACAGGAACTCGGCTATTTGTTTTTGTTTTAACTACTGTTGTTCCGTGATAATAATCTCCCCAACCATATACATCACCATCATATTTAATAGCTACATTATATGTATTTCCACAAGATATTGACATCATATCATCTACTTTTGTAATTTCTGTAAATAATAATTTATCATCTTTAATTCCAAGTCCTAATTGTCCATTACTATTTGAACCTGTTGAATATAACATTCTAT
>ERZ827440.2421-NODE-2421-length-16555-cov-3.732182_pt1 | contig 16555 bp, 14 predicted proteins | sample MGYA00519774_ERZ827440 | MGnify/ENA primary metagenome ERZ827440 (study PRJEB31778, sample SAMEA3449302) | human gut metagenome | biome: human gut; feature: human-associated habitat; material: faeces | place: United Kingdom | collected 2010/2012 ... | reverse complement strand
AAGAAACCTTGTTTTTTTAAATATTCAAGCATTTCTTTGACATTAGGATAGATTGTCACAAAATCTTCATGATGTTTATGATTGTAATCACGATAGTATTGGATTAATTCATCTATTTGATCTGCTTCTACATAACAACTAAAAGTATTTTTTAAAGAAGGGCCTAAAAAAGATAAAAGTTCTTCTTCAGATAAAGTATAGTCTGGTTTGTATTTTTTAAATGTATGAATAAAAGATTTTTTTATAAGTAAATCTGTATTTAAAAGTGTTCCATCTAAATCAAATAATATTGCTTTTTTCATCTTAATTCTCCTTTTCAAACATTATATCTATTTTATTAAAAAAAGATAGCGTTATGCACTATCTTTTACTCTATTTCCTTTTAAATGACAGTATATAAAGCCAATCATTCCTACAATGACAAAAGCAATGGAAACAAGCTGTGCTGTTTTTAAACCAAAGACATAAAGGCTATCTGTTCTAAAAGATTCTATAAAGAAACGAATAATTCCATACCAAATAAAATAACTAAAGAATTGAATTCCTTGCTTCTTTTGAAATTTTCTTATTACAAAGAAAATAATTAGAAAGCCTAGAACACATCCAATTGATTCATAAAGGAATGTTGGTTGATAATAGGTCCCATGAATATACATTTTATCAATAATAAATTGAGGTAAATGTAATGACTTTAAAAAGTTGAGACTTACCGCACCTCCATAAGCTTCTTGATTAAAGAAATTGCCCCATCTTCCGCATGCTTGAGCAATTAAAACCCCTGGCATAATCGCATCTCCAGCAATGAGAAATGGAATATCTCTTTTTACAAATGTATCAAGTCCCGGATTCTGTAATCCGATAGCATTCATCATCCCACCATAAGTCTCAGCAATTCTTGGTGTAGGATTGCCCGGCCACGGAATATTGGCAACACCCTTGGTTGTCACTGCACCGAGTCTGTTAAGATCAACATATTCTCCGTACTCCATGCCTGAACCGAATGTTCCGGAAGCAACTGTCACAGGATTCTTTAATTCAACTCCTGCAATATTGACTGACATATTAATATCGCTCATTACAGTTCTACCTCCTTAACATTAAATACCGGACCTTCCTTGCACACTCTCTTATTCTTAACCTGAGAATGGTCGTCAATCTCAGTTGATTTACATACACATGCAAGACATGCACCAATTCCGCATGCCATCTTCTCTTCTAATGAAACATAACACGGAATATCATTCTCAAGTGCATATGCCTTAATTGCACGAAGCATAGGAGTTGGTCCACATGCAAATATAACATCTGCCTCAACCTTTTCCTGTTTTACAGCATCTAATACATTACCCTTTGCTCCAACGCTTCCATCTTCAGTTGCAATATACACATCTGTATCAGCAACTGCTTCAAAATCTTCCTTAAGGAAAGTCTGGCTGTTTCTGTAACCGACTACAACATTCTTGTGGCAGTCTAATCTTCTTGCAAGCTCAAGCATAGGAGGAACACCTATTCCGCCACCGAAAAGAATAGCCTTATCAAAGCTTCTGCCTTCTGCCTTAATCTCTGCAGCAATTCTTCCCAGATCATAACCATTGCCAAGGGGTCCCTGAATATCAAGATATTCTCCTGCCTTCATCTTAGAAAACTCTTCTGTTCCCTTGCCGGCAACTCTGAATACAATTCTTAAATTATTATTCTCAACCTTACATATACTGATAGGTCTTGGTAACATTCTTGAACCATCATTAGAATATACTGATATAAACTGTCCTGCCTTAGCGGCCTTAGCAATATCCTTTGTTTCAAACCATATTTCATAGACTCCGTCAGCAAGACAATCTGCCTTAAGAATCTTCGCATTTTCTCTGTACGCCATAATAATCTCCATTATTAACCTGTGTGTAAATATGTATAATTACTTGCCAAGTGCTCCGTTGATATCAGCAATCATATCAAGAGCAGCCTGTCTTGAAGCTTCTCCGAAGTTCTTCTCACCAAACTTCGCATACTGCTCCTTAGTATATGCTGCAATAATTCCTCTTGAGCTGTTTACAATAGCTCCAAGTCCGTCAGGATTAAAGAAATCAACAAGATCCTTGCCCTGTCCGCCCTGTGCACCATATCCTGGTACAAGGATATACGCCTTAGGCATAACCTTTCTTAATACTCTTCCCATCTCTGGGTAAGTAGCTCCAACAACCGCACCGACATTGCTGTAATCTCCGTCCATGCTTGAAGCTCCCCACTCATTAACCTTCTCACCAACTAACTCATATAATGGTCTTCCGTTGATAAGCTGATCCTGGAATTCTCCGCTTGAAGGATTAGAAGTCTTAACAAGTATAAATATACCTCTGTCCTGCTCATTACAAACCTTAATAAATGGATTGATTCCATCAGAGCCAAGATATGGATTAACAGTTGCAAAATCTTCGTCAAAAGGTGTAATTGCCTTAGATCCAACATTTACCTTTCCAAGATGTGCTACCGCATAAGCCTCAGAAGTTGAACCAATATCACCTCTCTTAACATCACCGATAACAATCATGCCTTTCTCGTGACAGTAATCAACTGTTTTCTTGAATGCCTTAAGTCCTTCAATTCCAAACTGCTCATACATTGCAATCTGTGGTTTAACAGCTGGAACAATGTCATATATATTATCTATAATACCTTTGTTATACTGCCATATAGCCTCTGCTGCTCCCTCAAGTGTCTCACCATACTGCTCAAATGCAGCATCTGCAAGATGCTTTGGAAGATACTTCATCATCGGATCAAGTCCTACAACTATTGGTGCATTAGTCTCTACAATCTTATCAACAAGCTTCTTAATCATTAATCTACTTTAGCCTCCTTAATTCATACGCAAAATCACTTTATTCTACAACTTTGGAACTTCTCTTTCAATAAGAATTTCTGTTCCATTATGGTCTGAATACACAACTCTTCCATTAACAAGCGTATATAAAACCTTTCCATACACATGCATTCCTTCAAATGGAGTATTCTTTCCCTTTGAAGCAAATCTGTTGCTGTCAATATCATACTCTTCTGTAGGATTAACAACTGTTATATCAGCAACTTTTCCCGGTGCAAGAACTCCTCTGTCAATTCCAAGTATCTTAGCCGGATTATAACTCATTTTCTCAACCATCTGTAACGGAGTAAGCACTCCTGTTCTTACAAGCTCAGTAATAGTAACCGGAACTGCTGTTTCAAGACCTACTACACCAAACGGTGCTTCGTCAAAAGGTCTTTCCTTCTCAGTAGGATGATGTGGAGCATGGTCTGTTGCAATAACATCAATAACCCCTGATGCAAGCGCTTCTTTAAGAGCCTTTACATCATCTGCCTTTCTTAAAGGAGGGTTAATCTTAAAGTTTGCATCATCCCCGTTCACCGCATCCTCTGTCAGTGTGAAATGATGTGGGGCAACCTCTGCTGTCACTGGAATCCCCTGTTCCTTGGCAATCTTTATAATAAATGCTGATTCCTTATTAGACACATGACTTATATGCAGCTTTGCACCTGTATTCTTTGCAAGAAGAATATCTCTTGCAACAATAACATCCTCAACGGCATCCATTATTCCGAAAAGACCAAGTTCCTTGGCTCTCTCTCCGGCATTCATAACACCTCTTGCAGCCAAGTTAGTATCTTCACAATGTGCAAATACCGGAATGTCAACCTCTGCTGCCTGCCTCATAGCCTGCCTTGCAGTTCTTGCATTCATAATAGTTCCGCCATTGTCACTGACTGCAACAGCACCTGCATCCTTAAGAGCCTCAAAATCAGTAAGATACTCACCCTCCTGACCTGCTGTCATGGCAGCTATTGTATACAGATTAATGTCAGTAACCTCTTCTGCCTTATCTGTTACATACTGCAGCATATCAACATTATCAATTACAGGTTTCGTATTAGGCATCATGCAGACTGTTGTATATCCGCCTCTTGCTGCTGCTCTTGAACCTGTTCTGATTGTTTCCTTATGCTCAAGTCCTGGTTCCCTGAAATGTGCATTAAGATCAACCAGTCCTGGCATAACCATGCATCCTGATGCATCAATCACTTCATCAGCCTGTGACTCATCAATATTCTCTTCCATTGCTGCAATAAATCCGTCCTTAATAAGCACATCCATAACTTTGTCTGTTTTACTTGCAGGGTCAAGTACTCTGCCTTCTTTAATCAGTATGTTCATTCGCCCAATCTCCCCTCTAAGTTTTTCTCTTCAAAAATATTGGCTGGTACAGGCTTTCCAAAATAATATCCCTGTATATAATCCACGCCAAGACTTTTAAGCAGTTCAAACTGCTCCTTATGTTCAACACCTTCGACAACAATCTTAGTACCGATAGTCTTGGAAAGGTCAACTATAAGCTTAATAAATGCCTGTGCATAATCATCTTCAACAATATCATCAATAAATGTCTTATCAACCTTAATGATATCAAGAGGAAGCTGCTTTATATAGTTAAGTGAAGAATAACCTGTACCAAAATCATCAAGTGCAATCCTAGGTCCTAACTTCTTAAGTCCTGTAATAATATCCATAACTCTCTGCATATCATTAATTGCAAATGATTCTGTAATCTCAAGTACTATATTCTTAGGATTAACACCTGTCTTATCAAGAATTCTTTTAATATTCTCAACCACATTCTTCTGTAAAAGCTGCACTACCGACAGATTCACATTAATATAGAAATCCGGATATCCATTATCATTCCATAGCTTACATCTTCTGCATGCCTCCTCAAGAACATAGTCACCAATTGAAGTAATAAGCCCAAGATATTCTGCCAGCGGTATGAATTCACCCGGTCCCATAAATCCCAGTGCTTTGCTGTCCCATCTTACAAGTGCCTCACAGGAAGTACACATCTGTGTGTTGACATCAACAACGGGCTGATAGAATACTACGAATTCCTCAATTCCTGTAGAAACTGCCTGTCTCATGTTATTCTCGATATCAAGTCTCTTGGCTGTCGAATTCTCAACCTCACTGCTGTAATAAGTATAGCCGTTCTTTCCTGACCTCTTTGCCTCATACATCGCAACATCTGCCATTCTTGTTATTTCATGAACATCAACACTGTTATCCGGGAACACAGCAACTCCCATACTCATTGTACAGAAATATTCAGTTTCCATAAGATACCACGGCTTATTAAACAAAGCAGTTATATTGCCAATAATATTATTTATGTCTCCAAATATTTCAGGTTCAACTATTATTACAAATTCATCTCCACCCATTCTGTAACAATGTCCACGCAAACCTGGAATTCCCGTAAGTCCTGCCGCAATCTGCTGAAGAAGTATATCCCCATACTGATGGCCAAGTCCGTCATTAATATGCTTGAAATCATCAAGATCAATAAACAGTACCGCTCCTTTAAGTCCTGCCTTTTCCGTTCTTCTTATAACTTTTCTTAAATCGACTTCACATTTCATACGGTTATACAGACCTGTAAGAAAATCATTATGTGCCTGATATTCAATCTTCTGCTGATTCTTTTTCTTCTGGGTAATATCTACGGCGGTCACAACAATAACCTCACTTCCGTCAATCCACTCCAATTCAGAAAACCTCACCTCGAACCACAATCCTGACTCTGTATTGTAGCGTTCCATGGATGCTCCGATATTTCTATGTACATCTTCGCATGTAAACACATCCTCCAGACATTCCCTTATTGTATCCCGAACCTCCTGTACATTAGCTGCCATCTCATTCTCAAACAATATATTGCCAGAATACCTGCTGCACACAATAATTCCAGAGCCTATATTATCAAGAATCTTCTGTAAAACATCATAAGATGATATAAGTGAATTATTAATTACCTTGCTCTGTGCTATACCATGAAGTACCAGTGCCATGTCGCTTATGTATTCCTTAATCTTATTATCTGATACTGCCTGTACATCATTACTAAGAACTATAAGATACATTGCTTTTACATTATTAATTAAAATCGGTACTGTTATGCTCAGCTTTACTCCAAGTCTGTCCAGAAGCCCTTTCTGTGCTGTATCCGCATTTCCTTCGTATGTAATCTTAATTGCATCTGAACATAATACAAACTCTGACCGTTTAACCGTGCCTGATTCATCTTTAAAACAATTTCCGGTTTCAGATATCACATGCATAGTGTCATTTTCCCTGTCTATCTGCATTACAACAGCATCACATATATCCATGCTGTCAGTTATGCATTCAAGAACACTATCTGCTGCCTGAGTAAATGTAACATTATTTTCAAGCATACGTATAATCTCTGAAAGCCCTATATTTCTGTTATTATCACTACTCAAAATATTCCTCCAGCAATACACAAATCTAATAATATTATAGCCTATTACAATCTTTTTGGAAACTGATTTTTGCATGATTTTACAATCATTTCAATATACATTTTTAATTTCACAGATAATTAATTGTTTTATCTATTTAAGGGTGTTATTATATCTCTATATCAATTTATTTATGAGGATTATTATGGACATTATCAAATTTAACACAACATTAAAGGCTTCTGGAAAGGATTATTTCAAGATTGTATTTTGGAACAGATTTATAAGAAATCCCATTGAGCTTATTCTGTCATGGCTTCCTGCCGTAATTTCGCTTGTGCTTCTATGCCTGCATTATTATTCCAGCTTTTTACTGATTCTTTATGCCGTATGCTGGTTTTACCCAATATATATTTTTGGATACCAGTTCAGATCAAGTGTTAACTATCATTTAAAGCACAGAGATCCATCAGAAGAAGCCCCATGTACAATTACTCTTATGAATAATGCTATTATGGCAGATATTCCAGAGCATAATCTTGTATACACATATGAGTGGAATCAGTTCACTAATGTTTACAACAAATTCGGCTATTACATGTTATTTAACAAAGGACGTATGATTGTCATGTTAAGTCAGAAGGACATGCCTGATGATATTAAAGCTGCTGTTCCTGCGTATATCAAGTCACATGTTGACAGAAACATTTGCAAAATCAACTTCTAAAAACTATACACAAAAGGCGTTTCAAACAGTTAAAGTTGAAACGCCTTTTATCATACTCTTTTAAGTTATCTTGCAAGCCATCCGCCATCGACAGCCAGTGTAAATCCATTAACATAATCAGATGCAGCTGATGCAAGGAACACAACAGCTCCCTTCATATCATCAGGAGTTCCCCAGCGTCCTGCCGGAATTCTGTCTATAATAGCTTCACTTCTGTCAGAATCACTCCTTAACTGTGCCGTATTATTAGTAGCCATATATCCTGGTGCAATAGCATTAACATTAATGTTATGGCATGCCCACTCATTACACATAGCTTTTGTAAGTCCCATACCAGCACTCTTACTTGCTGTATAAGAAGGAACTCTTATGCCTCCCTGATATGAAAGCATGGAATTGATATTAATAATCTTGCCACCATGTCCCTGCTTAATATACTGCTTTGCAAATGCCTGGCTTAAGAAGAATACCATCTTCTGATTAACCTGAATAACACTATCCCATTCATCTTCTGTGAAATCAATAGCATCATTTCTCTTAATAAGTCCTGCATTATTAACAAGAATGTCAACCTTTCCAAAAGCTGCAAGTGCACCATTCACAATAACATCTATAGCTGACATATCTGAAAGGTCTGCTATAACCTCAGCAAATTCTCCTCCATCAGCTTCAATAAGCTTCTTAGTATCCTCGCAGGATCTTCTTGCAACACCTACAACCTTAGCACCTGCCTGCGCAAGTGCAACGGACATTCCCTGTCCAAGACCTGTATTTGCACCTGTAACTACTGCAACCTTTCCATCAAGTCTGAATGCATCAATTATAGACATATATTCTTCTCCTTCTAAATCTGTTTAATTAAAACCTATTATATTATTAGCTATCTTGTATCCCTGCTTAGATATCCATCTTCCTGCAGATGTAGGGATATTAACAGACCAGCCCAAAAGACTGTGTCGTAACTTTTTGTAAAGCACTTCATCCTTATCCTTAGCATACTGCCAGAGTGCCTTCTTCTTCGCAAGATGTTCCTTTGTTCCAGATACAATTAAGAATATAGACGATACTTCCATCATAATTCTTAAATAGTTAATCATATATTTTCTACAGTTAATATTCTTAGGATTTTCTGAAATAAACGAATCAATCATTCTCTTATTAACAGAAAGCTGCTGGTCAATTCTTGAAATCATAACACTCTCATTAACAGACTGATCTTCTCGTCCAATAAAGTATCTGTAGAAATTAGTATTTATGTAATACATATTCTTAACATACGGAAGTGGCTCGAACACAAATATGTTATCAACATAAAATGTATGCTTAGGAAGCTCTAATCCACAATCCTTTAAAAGCTGTGTTCTATATACAACAGTATGCATAAGAATATACTGGTCAACCTTAAAATCGCCTATATTAATATCATCCCATGTAAACATCTGCTCTACAGGAAATACATTTTCATAGTGGATAACTTTCTTTCTCTTGGCTCCGACCTTTTCATATACATAGTTTGCAATAACCATATCCGGCTCACTGCCATCTTCAAAGCTTCTTAATGTAGCAAGCATTCTTTTATAACTTTTGCCATCTACCCAGTCATCACTGTCAACAACCTTAAAGAACCTTCCTGTTGCATGCTTAAGACCTGTATTTACAGCCTCACCATGTCCACCATTCTCCTGATGTACAGCCTTGACAATATCTGGATATTCCTTTTCATATCTTTTGGCTATTTCATATGTATTATCCTTTGTTGAACCATCATCAACTATAATAACCTCAACTTCATCCCCACCGGCAAGCACTGTATTAATACAATGTTCCATATACTCTGCGGAGTTGTAACATGGTATTGCAAATGATAATAATTTACCCATCAAATTTCTCCTTTACATTCTGTCAGGGCATTCAATCGCAAGTAAATCAATACACTGCTCGAGAATGCTTTTAGTAAGGCTGATAAGTGCAATATAACTTGCCTTCTTAGCCTCGTCAGGTTCTGAAAGTATCTTATTGTTATGATAAAAGCCATTAAATGCGTTAGATACCTCATATATAAACTGACATATCTTATGTGGTGCATTATCCTTATATGCCCCATCAATTATATCTGCAAACTTAATAAGTGATAAAGAAAGATTCTTCTCACTTTCTTCTGTAGCAGCCATAATTTTAAGGTTATCTGTGCTTCCACCATTTTCTGTATATTTGTTAAGGATAGACTTAATTCTTACAATTGTGTAAAGAATATATGGTCCTGTATTACCCTCAAATGATGAAAATCTCTCAATATCAAACACATAATCCTTTGATGCCTGATTAGAAAGATCTCCATACTTTAATGCAGCAAGTCCTACTATCTTAGCTGTATCTCTTGCTTCTGTCTCTTCAACAGTTCTGTTAGACATAATTTTCTCATATACAGCTTCATCAATATCAGCTATAAGATGCTCAAGTCTCATAACACCACCTGAACGCGTCTTGAATGGTTTACCATCTTTACCGTTCATAGTACCAAAGCCCACAAATCTCATATCTGCATCAGGCGCTACAATCCCAGCCTTCTTAGCCGTTCTGAATACCTGTGTAAAATGAAGTTCCTGCCTCTTATCAGCAAGATAAATATATGTATCAGGATGATATAACTTTTCTCTTTCAACAATAGTTGCAAGGTCAGATGTTGCATAAAGTGCCGCACCATCAGATTTTCTTACGATGCATGGTGGAAGCTCCTTAGTATCACCCTCCTGCTGTATATCTACAACAGTTGCGCCCTGACTTTCATAAGCAATTCCGTCAGCAATCATCTTATTAACCATATCGTCAATATATGGCTGTGCATCTGATTCACCTTTCCATAAATCAAAATGTACATTAAGATTATCATAATTCTTCTTAAGGTCAGCCTTAGAAACATTCATAATATGATGCCATATCGCACGGCATGCCTTGTCACCGCTCTGTAACTTAAGTGTAGCTTCATGAGCTCTTTCTGCAAATGCAGCATCTTCCTTAGACTTTGCAGAAGCTGCCGGATAAATCTCCTCAAGCTCAGAGATAGTAAATGGTGCTTCCGCTGGATACTCACCGGTAAAACTATCATCAAAATACGGAAGTTCTGGCTTTCTGTCTCTTAACTCTTCAATGATAAGTCCCATCTGCAGACCCCAGTCTCCAAGATGAACATCACCTATAGTTTTATTTCCAACAAATGTATTGATTCTCTTAACGCTTTCTCCGATAACTGCAGAACGTAAATGTCCGACATGAAGAGGCTTTGCAGCATTAGCTCCGCCATAATCTACAATAACAGTCTTATCCTTATCAGTATTAACATATCCAAACTTTTCTGTTTCAGACATCTCATTAAGATATCCCGCCAAGTAATCTTCACATATATTAATATTGATAAATCCAGGCTTAACACTCTCAATCTGAGAAAACATCTTGTTATCTGCTAACTTTGCAACTACCTCATCAGCAATCATAAATGGTGCTTTCTTATATGCTTTGGCTGCTGCCATAGCACCGTTACACTGAAACTCACACAGGTCAGGTCTGTTAGAAACTGTAACTTTCGCATATGCCTCATCATATCCACATTCAGCGAATACATTTTTAATCTCATCAGTAATAAGTTCAATAATCGTCTTCATATTCTCCACCTTTTACACTATCTAATAAACCACCTTTACAAGAAACAGCCCATAACTCTCTGCCGGTAATGACATCTGTACGTTCTCCCCATCAAGACATCGCTTCACATCTTCCGGCTTCTTAATGCCATTGCCTACATCAAGCAGCATCCCAATCATAAATCTTGCCATATTATGAAGAAAATCATCAGCTTCAATCCTTATGTAAGCTCTTGTTCCTTCATACTGAATGTTTATCCTCTTAATAGTCCTCTCTGTGCTTTTGCTCTTCTTTGCCGTAGTAAATGCCTTAAAATCATGTTTTCCTTCAAAATATCCGGCAGCCTTTCTCATGGCATCAAAATCCGGCACACTGAATGTATGATACGCATATTTTCTTCTGAATACATTAGCTACATTACCTGTATCCAGTCTGTACTCATATATCTTGGCCTTTGCATTAAGCTGGCTGTGAAATCTTTCATCAACCTGTGAAACAGACATAACCGCAATATCTCTCGGCAGATATCTGTTAAGATAATTCTTAATATCAAGTGCCTTAACTTCCTTCTCAAGCTTGAAATTCGCTGTCTGGCAAAGTGCATGCACGCCCTTTTCTGTTCTTGATCCAACATACATGTCAACTGTCTCACCAGTCATTCTTGCTATTATCTCACACAGTCTGCTCTCTATAGTATTCGTGCTGGCATCCTTACCCAGTCTTTGCCAACCATCATATCTTCCACCATCGTACTCTATCTCTATACGGTAATTATACATTATTCGTCTTCCAAAACCTTTTCTATTGTATTAATAATTACAGCACTATCAAATGGCTTCTGAATAAAATCAGCAGCACCTCTCTTTAATGCCTCAACCATATTAGTCTTCTGACCAGCAGCAGTTACCATAATAACCTTTGCCCCTGGATCAATCTCAATAATCTCTCTTACTGCTTCTATACCATCCATAACAGGCATTGTAATATCCATTGTAACAACATCAGGCTTATACAACCTGAATTTTTCTACGCCTTCTACCCCATTAACTGCCTCTGATACAATCTCATGTCCTGCATCTTCAAGCATATTTCTTAAAAATTTTCTTGATGTCTTAGAATCATCTACTATCAAAATTTTTGCCATAACTATTCTCCTTATTAAGCTGAAAGCTGGATTTTATTATCAGCAGCCATTAAAATCTTAAATACATTATCTTCAATATTGAAAGTCACAACATAAAAACCGGTATCTGCCGTAACTTCTGTATCTTTATAAAAAACTGGCGGGTGAAGTGTTACTTCAATATCTGCTTCCCCAAGTTTAGTTGCATATGCCCCATTCATCACATTAATAAGTTCACATAATGCATCATAAGCATCTTCATCGAATTCTTCAATATCTTCCTGTGCAAATGTCGATGCCACTTTCAAAAGTTCCCTGTTATCACCAGCTACGCCAAGAAACACATCAATATCCCCATCCATAACCTGACAGCCAATAAACTGACCCTTATATTCTCTTTCGTAATCTATCTGGTTCAGTTCGATATTACCATCCATGAACATTCCAAGACTTTTCAATGTACACTGCATCTGCGTCTTGTAATAATCATTGTCCATATGCAGAAATGTTTCAACAAGCGTATCCGTATCTCCCTGCTTTATGACTTGTAACTCTCTGTCAGTGAACACGTTATCTGAGTGATTCTTTGCAATATATCTGCCGAGTATTCTGTCCTTCATAGTTTTTCTCCTTCTCGTTGATTTAGCGCCCCAAAATATACCCTGTTCATTCACATTAATATATAAATACTTAGTTCATTATACATCATACCATTGTTCAATAGCAATAATTTCAGAAGAAATTACATTTTATCATGAAAAAAACACCCGGACAAAACAATCTGTCCGGGTTAAATACTATTATCAATTACTTATCTTCCACTGAATAGTTAGGAGCTTCCTTTGTGATATGAATATCATGTGGATGACTCTCTCTTAAAGCTGCTGAAGACATCTTAATAAACTGAGCTGTTTCCTGAAGTACCGGGATTGTAGGTGCTCCACAATATCCCATACCTGAACGTAAACCACCCATAAGCTGGAATATAGTATCTTCAACAAGTCCCTTATAAGCAACTCGTCCTTCAACACCCTCAGGAACAAGCTTCTTGGCACCAGTCTGGAAATATCTGTCCTTGCTTCCATTCTCCATTGCAGCGATAGAACCCATTCCTCTGTATACCTTATACTTTCTTCCCTGGAATAACTCAAATGTACCAGGAGCTTCATCACAGCCTGCAAGAAGACTTCCTAACATGCAGACATTACCACCTGCTGCAATAGCCTTAACGATATCTCCTGAATACTTGATACCACCATCAGCAATTACAGGAACACCATACTTCTTAGCCTCTGCATAAGCATCCATAACGGCTGTAACCTGTGGAACACCAATACCTGCAACAACTCTTGTTGTACAGATAGAACCAGGTCCGATACCAACCTTAACAGCATCTACACCAGCCTCACAGAGAGCCTTTGCAGCTGCACCTGTTGCAATATTACCGGCAATAACCTGAAGATCAGGGAATGCTGATTTAATATCTTTAAGAGTTGTAATAATATTCTTAGAATGACCATGAGCTGAATCAATTACAATACAGTCAACACTTGAATTAACAAGTGCCTGAACTCTGTCCATAACATTAGCTGTGATACCAACAGCAGCACCTGCTAAAAGTCTGCCCTGTGAATCATGTGCTGAAGATGGATACTTAACGCTCTTCTCGATATCCTTAATTGTAATAAGTCCTCTTAATTTATAATCATCATCAACGATAGGAAGCTTCTCTTTTCTTGCCTTGCCTAATATCTTCTTAGCCTCTTCAAGAGTAGTTCCAACTGGAGCAGTGATAAGATTCTCGCTTGTCATGCACTCCTTGATTGGTCTTTCAAAATGCTCCTCAAACTTAAGGTCTCTGTTAGTAATGATACCAACAAGCTTGCCATTATCATCTGTGATAGGTACTCCGGAGATTCTGAACTTGCCCATAAGGTCATTAGCTTCCTGTAATGTATTATCTGGATGTAAGAAAAATGGGTCTGTGATAACACCATTCTCTGAACGCTTAACCTTGTCTACTTCTTCTGCCTGAGCTTCTACTGACATATTCTTATGAATAATACCAATACCGCCCTGTCTAGCCATTGCGATTGCCATTCTGTGTTCTGTAACTGTGTCCATACCTGCACTCATTAAAGGAATGTTAAGTTTAATATTCTTAGTGAGCTGTGTTGAGAGGTCAATCATATTAGGTGTTACTTCTGAATACTGTGGAACTAAAAGTACGTCGTCAAATGTAATGCCTTCACCAATAATTTTACCCATTTTGCTAAAATCCTCGCTTTCTGTTGTGTTTTAATATATAGAAAAAATCCGAATAAATAAATTAATCCGGATGTTTCTACAAGTATCTGACATCTTAGTCAGTTTATAAATATGTTACAAGTGAATATAACAAAACTGCCACTAAAAGTCAAACATTTTTTATAAATGTGCAACTCCGTTACCAATAGCACTTACAATTGCTTCTTTCATTGAATCATCCGGAAGCATAAACAGTCTTATCATCTCATTGCTGTCATTGTCATATGTGTATATTACAATATCTCCGGGGTCATCAACTCCTGATGAACAATTATATGTCCTTAACTGCTGCCTTGCCTTGCCCAAAGCTTCCTGACTGTTTACTTTGGCAACCAGAGTTGCTCTTGTAAGGTCAAAGCTTCCCACATTCTTTCTCACAGACTTAGCCATAATCTTATCTATAGTGAGGCTTCCGTTAACATATGAATATTCATATTCAGCGTTATAATATTCGAATACGAATACCGTAAAAAATATAAATATAACAAGAACTATTACACCCAGCCATCCTGTCTGCACAATTGTTGTCGCTGCGAGCAGACATGCAATCACAAGTATTATTCTGTAAAAAATTGAAATCTTAGGAGCGGTAACTTTAACAATCTGCTCTACTGTTCCTTCTATCATAATTCAATAACCTTTCTTTAAAGCAATATGCCCGGCGGGAAATTACCCACCGGGCTGTAAGTTTTAATTATATTGTGGAATTACATCATTCCGCCCATGCCTGCACCACCTGCTGGCATAGCTGGAGCATCTTCCTTAATATTAGCAACAACTGATTCTGTTGTAAGAAGTGTTGAAGCAACGCTTGTAGCATTCTGTAATGCACTTCTTGTAACCTTAGCCGGATCAAGGATACCAGCATCTATCATGTTGACATACTCTTCCTTGTATGCATCAAATCCTGTACCAACTTCAGACTCTCTTACCTTATTGATGATAACAGCGCCTTCAAGACCTGCATTGTATGCAATGTGGAATAATGGAGCTTCAAGGGCCTTTAATATAATCTGGGCACCAATCTTCTCATCTCCACTGAGTGTCTTAACAAGCTCTGCAACCTTCTTAGAAGCATGGATGTAAGCAGAACCACCACCTGATACTACACCTTCTTCAACAGCAGCTCTTGTTGCATTAAGAGCATCTTCCATACGAAGCTTAGCTTCCTTCATCTCTGTCTCTGTTGCAGCACCAACTCTGATAACAGCTACACCACCTGCAAGCTTAGCAAGTCTTTCCTGTAACTTCTCTTTATCAAATTCAGAAGTTGTCTCCTCAAGCTGTGCCTTAATCTGTGCAACTCTTGCATCAATATCTTCCTTAGCACCTTCGCCATCAACGATAACTGTATTTTCTTTCTGAACCTTAACAGACTTAGCTCTACCAAGCATATCCATTGTTGTATCCTTAAGTTCAAGTCCAAGTTCCTCAGAAATAACCTGACCACCTGTAAGAATTGCAATATCTTCAAGCATTGCTTTTCTTCTGTCACCATATCCAGGAGCCTTTACACCAACAACAGAGAATGTTCCTCTTAACTTGTTAACGATTAATGTTGTTAATGCCTCGCCTTCGATATCTTCTGCAATGATTAATAACTTAGCGCCGCTCTGTACGATCTGCTCTAATAATGGAAGGATTTCCTGAATGTTTGAAATCTTCTTATCTGTGATTAAGATATATGGATCATCTAATTCAGCAACCATTTTCTCCATATCTGTTGCCATGTATGCGGAAATGTATCCACGATCGAACTGCATACCTTCTACAAGGTCAAGTTCTGTGTGCATTGTCTTGGATTCTTCTACAGTGATAACGCCCTCTCTGCCTACCTTTTCCATCGCTTCTGCGATAAATTCACCGATTTCTTCTTCCCCTGCGGATACGGAAGCGACCTGAGCGATATTTTCCTTGCTCTCTACTGCTCTGGAAATAGACTTGAGCTCTTCTACCGCTACGTCTACCGCGCCCTGCATACCTCTTTTGAGGACCATAGGATTTGCGCCTGCAGCCACATTCTTAAGACCTTCCTTTACGATGATCTGCGCCAGAAGTGTCGCCGTCGTCGTACCGTCACCGGCAGCGTCGTTCGTCTTCGTGGATACTTCCTTGACGAGCTGTGCGCCCATGTTTTCATACGGATCTTCCAGATCGATGTCTCTTGCGATAGTCACACCGTCGTTCGTAATGAGAGGAGCGCCGAAGGATCTTTCGAGAAGTACGTTTCTTCCCTTAGGTCCGAGAGTTACCTTGACTGTATTTGCCAGCTTATCAACGCCTGATTCCAGCTTTCTTCTGACTTCTTCGCCAAACTGAATTTCTTTCGCCATGTTTTTATCTCCTTTATCTTTTTTCTGTCTGTTGACTCAGACTATGCATCCAAGTGCATAGAAATGAAACCTGTTTTCAATAATCACTGCCTTTTCAATCCGGATCTCCTGACGGCAGCT
>ERZ827440.2403-NODE-2403-length-16630-cov-43.636923_pt1 | contig 16630 bp, 27 predicted proteins | sample MGYA00519774_ERZ827440 | MGnify/ENA primary metagenome ERZ827440 (study PRJEB31778, sample SAMEA3449302) | human gut metagenome | biome: human gut; feature: human-associated habitat; material: faeces | place: United Kingdom | collected 2010/2012 ... | reverse complement strand
CAATTATCTTATCGTTGATATGAAATATGTTGTCACTCACAAAATCGTATATTTTATACATCAGTTCTGGCTCTTACTATTTTCCCATTATCCAATATCAAATATAACCGGCATTTATAGCTGACTGTATCCGCCCATTGGTGAGCATATTTCAAATACTGATGTAGCTTATACCTTCCGGGATTATTCATCATTTTATTTCTTATTCTTTTTTATATCGTTTTGAGCCATACGGCAGACATTCAACCACCGTATGGCCAATATTTATTTCTTCATTAAGTCAATGCGCTCTTTCAATGTGAGAAGGTAGTCGTGCATCTGTATTTTTTGCAGCCCCATTAAAGCAACCTGATTTTTACCAGCTATTTCAACAGCATCTTTTCGACCAAGAAACAGTACTAACTTATTATGTTTGTCCATCAACTCATTATATTCGATATACATACGGTCAAGAGGGGTATCAGCTATTTTATACGCCTTTTCAAACGTATCTTTAGGACTCCAGCTTTCATATCCATCTTCATAACGGACATGATAGCCCTTATCATCAAAATTTTCCGTTGACGGTTTTTCTCTAAGAAGATGTTTTCCCCACGCATCACCTCTTGTCATAGGTTCTGCTTCAATCTGTTTTGTTCCAATATACTTTTTCATGTCAATATGGATTTTACAAAGCCCGTCCAAGGCTATTTAATTCATTTTCTTTATCCTGTTTAGCCCATTGTTTAAAAGTCTTTTTCATTTCTGTCACGTTTAAATTACTGTTTAAATTCTGGTAAAACACCGAGATATAAGTACTGATTATCATCGGTTCTGTACACTGTGATGTAATATAATACATCGCCTTCATTTTTAATGGCATCGCATCCTTGCATAAGGTCTCTTGAGCAATATGCAGGAGGTATGATATCCGCTATGTAGTTGTATAACCTTTCGTCAATATAATCACCTGGGCACAAAAAAACATTCAAATCTTTATCCTGTTTAGCCCATTGTTTAAAAGTCTTTTTCATTTCTATATCGTTATTAGTTAATCATTGAAAGTTATTTCTCCATTCATCAATAGTGGTAGCATAGAATCTCTAAGCTCAGCAAGAAGTCTATTTTCTTCATTATTAAGGTAATATATATGTTGTTTATACATATTCATAAAGAAAGGCATGATGCTTGATAATATTTCCTTATCAGTATTCTCGATGCAAAACACTTTACTATTGGAAGATTGAATATACTTATTCTCAATAATTTTCTCTTTTACTTCGTAATTCTTGAATGATGCAAAACTTTCATTCATAGCTTTCACTACCTTATTGGATTCCTCACAGCTTCGTATAACATCTGTAAGTCCAAGTCTTTCAGCCCAAACCTTATTGACCGTTATTTTAATTACATTACGTTCACGGATAATGCGGTTTATATCCGATATTATAGCATTGAAATCACGATGAATCGTTACTCCCAACTCGATAGGTAAATATGGACCAATAGTCAGATCATACCCATGTTGTTCTAACTCTTCCTTAGAAATTTTTTTGGAAAATGAATCCTGCTCTTTTGTTAGAAGCCCACAAATAGCGGCTATTTGCTCATCTGAAAATGTGTTGAACTCTTTTTTGTAAATTCGGTTATAATGCGAAGCGTCACCTTCTCCACGTTGTTCTCTCACCTCAACAGACTTCATTCTTTCCGCGCTAATCAACATCACATCCTTACTTGTTTTCTTTCTATCAAACAAAAGGATGCAAGTCGATACAGAGGTAGACTCAAACATTTTTTCCGGCAAAGAAATAGCTGCTTTCAGCCATCCCTTTTCAATATAGTATCTCCTGCATTCTTTTTCTTCTTTACTTGTTAATACGCCTCGTGGAAGGATCAACACACATCTCTCGCTTCTTTGCAGACAATGAGCGACAAAAGCAAAATTACAGGTGTATTTGGGGGGTAAATCCTTTAGTATATTTTCAGAAACTGAAGATTTTAAATTAAAAGGAGGATTAGACACACTTACATCCGCCTTCTGGAGTTCTGTTTCTGGAAACATAGGACGTTGGATGGAAGCATACATAGTACCTTTCACTGTATTGTATGACTGGAAAATTTCTCCAGACAAAATATCTCTATTCACGATAGTAGCTTCAATATTCCGGATGCAGAGATTAAACAGAAGGATGGGTAACACATTCTCATCCAGTTCCTCACAAATAAACTTCATTTCCGGATTAACACACCACTTTTGAATAGACAAAGCTCCGGAACCACAGCAACAGTCATACACCACCTTTTCGTCTGATCTATATCCAAGATAGGCGACCAATTTAGCAAGAGCCACAGGCGTATAATCCTGCTTTTTCTCATTCCTGTCTGCATGGTAGAACTGATACACCCTCTGCAACCAGTCTATAGTCAAATCCGGACACACTTCTTTGTATTTGTCAAAATATATGGTTGGATTTTGAGAGAACAAAGCTGATGTAATCTTATTTGGAAGTGTCTCAACACTTATGCAGCCGAATAAATCACATATCTTTGCTGTTAATTCTTTTAATTCCATTTAGTTTCTTTCTATATCGTTATGAGCCATTTGCCGACACCGGCAAATGGCAGGTTATTATTTCCTCCAAAAACTGTCTCCGGAGATTGACCGGGCCGTATCATCCGCAGTAAGCCGGATATACCGGAAGAAGTTCTGCTCAGACCTGTGCCCTGTCAGTCTCATGATCTCCAATGTCTTCATCCGTCCTGTAAGGTACATGTTCGTGGCCGCGCTTCTTCTTGCCGTATGGCTGCTGACCAGTTCCCATTTCTCCCGGGTCTCCGTGACCAGCCTTCCTCCCTTCGTGTAGGAGAAAGTGATCCTGTCGGTAAGCCCTATCTCCCTCATGATGACCTTCAGATACTTGTTGAAATACTGTATGCACAGTCCTCCGGGTATGTTCCCGTCATATTTCTCGAATATCTCCCTTACATAATCATGAGCCGGGACCTTGACGTCCACATTGGTCTTCTTTGTCCTTTTTATGATGTATCCATTTCTCAAATTGTCTTTTGTCAATGTCGAATAATCGGAATATCTCAGAGCGGTCAGACAGCCTATGACGAACAGGTCACGTATCCGCTCCCTGGCCTTTCTTCTGTCCTGCCTCTCAAACTTGTAATAGTAGATCCTTGCGATCTCGTTCATCGAGAGGAAAACGGCATTTACCGGCTCCTCACGCAAATCTGTTCCGTCATAGGTGGCGTCTACGGCGTAATTGTACTGCGATGCCTTTCTGACGAGCGACTGTATCTTCTGGACATAGCCCGCTATGGTGTTGTGACGCAGCCCCCGGCTCTCAAGATAGACAATGAAGTCGTCCAGAAACTCCTCCGTCACGGAATTGGTGAAGATGTCACAGTCGAATTCGGTGGAAAACCTGTCTATGTGCCGGAGGACCGCATCATAAACCGCGGCATAATGTCCGGACCTGCGTTTTCCCCTTCTCTCAAGCATATCCCTTGCAAAGTCCGTGAAGTACACCCCCTCAAGCGGCCTGTCCTGCCGGAAATGGTTAATATAGTCCCGCCTGGGTTTTTCGGACCGTGCGGGAACCGTCACCTGCAGTGCTGCTAGACACCTCCCGTTCCGCATCCGGCCAGCCTTGCAATGATCGGGCGGAACTTTTCCTTTCTCAGTCTCACATCATAATACGCGGTTGTCGCCCTGCATCTGGATATCTTCAGGAAGGAGGCTATCTCACGGAACAGATACCCTTCCTCATACGCCATATAGCAGAACAGCATCCTTGAATCGGATATGTTCCTGGATATCATCCGGGACAGGATCATCTCCTGCGAGACGCCCATCATTCCGGAGATCTCGTCCAGCATAAGCTGCATCGGTTTCTTTTCCTTGTTGTCTTTTCTCAGGTTCATAAGATTGTCGTTTAAAAGGTTCTTAAATCTGTTCTTAAATCTGTTTTAAAAGCACCGGCTCCTTATGCGGTGTCGGGTGGTTCTTTTCCTGAAACTCTGCGGACGGAACGCCCTGTCACGCTTATGCCAGCCCTCCCGGCACCGGAGTCTTGATTCATCCAGCATATCCTCCATCGCGGATTTGATCCTCTCCAATGTTTCCACGGAGAGCAGCAGGTACTCATTCATTCCGTCCTTTTCCATACATCGCGAGATTTGGGGATTCGGGATCATAAGGCTCCACGGTGGTAAGGGTAACGGAGGATACGACCACACGTCCGCTCCCCTTGCAGGCGGGACAGACAACGGTATGTACGGTGTCCGCCAGCTCGTCCATGTTCTCAAGAAAGCCCCGGCCGCAGCATGTGCGGCACAGGACTACATGGGGATGGTCAAACTTCCTTCTTATCATCACCGGGAAATTCAGGTTTCACATCAGCAGTGTAGGGATAGACATCCATAATGGCGGTCTCGGCCACCGAGCCGATGACATAGTCCGCCAGCGTGCCCTTCATCCCCTCGTCCAGCTTCTTTACGGCATCGCGAAGGTCGGAGGCCTGCACCAGTACGGTAGTGGGGGTCTTTTTCTCCGCTCCGCTTTTTTCGTCCAGCGTGATAAAGAACAGCTTACACTTGAACCAGAGGTCGGCCGCATCTTCCTCAGATGGGAACAGTTCGCTGTAACCGGCGCGTTTGACGCCCGAAACAGTAAATTCACCGTTGATATACGGGTTCATTTCTTCAATAATACGGGCTTCCGCTTCCGTGAAGCTCAGCGCGTCGACCAGATAGGCTTCCGTTACTTTCCTGTTCATGCCGTTCTCCGCCACCTTCTCGTAGCGGATGGAACATTCAAACCAATTGTGCATCATAATTTACATCTTGTTAAATGAGGGTTCTATTCTTTTCCATTGATTGTTTCCGTCCTTTTCCTCGAAGTAGAAGCGGATCACCGTGCCTTCCACCACGTTGCTCTCACGGAAGAGCTGCATGATTTCCGAATATTCGGGGTCGTTGAAGTCGTCCTCGAGCTCGTACAGGCGGGAGATGGACTTGTAGTCAAGATCCCCGGCCTCGTTGCGCTGGAGCAGCGACATGGCCAGCTTGTACATGGGGTTGCGCCCGTCATCGCCCTTCTTGCCGATCCATGCGTTCAGGTAGTCCACCAGGCGCTTCTCTGCCACGTCGGCCCTCTCGTCGAAGCCCTTGACCCGGTTCCCCTTGACGGAAACCTTGAAGGTGTCGTTCTTCACCTCGAACCCGAGCTGCTCGTCACGTTTCAGACCGCCGTACTCCTTCAGCTGGTCATAGTAGGCGGTGGCCTCCTTACGGAGCCATTCCTTGAACTCCTGACCATCCTTGATATACTTGCGGAGCTTCCTCTCCACAGAGGCGAGGAATCTGGTACGCAGCTTCTGGTAGTTCTTCTTTCGGTCCCCGTCCTTTCTTTTCTTTTCGGCCTGCAGCTTGCTTAGCAGGGCCTCACGTTCCTTTTCAGATAAATTCTTGATATCCATATCTGTTCTTATTTATTAGTGAATAAATTCCTGAATAAATCAGGGTCGATTATCTCCTCGTTGCAGTCAACGTTCTGTTCTATGGCCGTCTGGCATTCCCAGCAGAGATGGTTCACGGTCATGTGGTTGTTGTATTCACAGAACACCTTCCCGCACAGCCCGCACCGGGCGAACATCGGCTGCACGGTGTCCGCATCCTCCCGGCAGATGTCCAGCCCTTTGGCGTGGCAATCGGCACACATGTCAGCACATTCCTTTTCGAATTTCGTCTTTTCCATTGTCATCATTGTTGTTTTTATTATCGTTTATCCATGCTATCAGTATCCATAGCATGGCGTTCAGTGACCATGTTTTCGCCCAGAAGTCATCATTAACTATCATGCCCGCGAAAGCCGAGAGGGCGGATATCACATACACAAGGTGCTTTATTCTCATACCTCCTCCTTCCGTCTTATGGCCTTCAGCTGTTTCAGTGTGGCCTTCAGTTCCTCCAGGTTCTGGCTTGACACCGGCTTCCTGCATCCTCCGTGGCTCTTCAGGAAGGAGGTGATCTTCGCCTTGTTCATCTCAACCTCCACGGGATTGTCGCTGCGGTAGCTCCTGTTGAGAAAACCGATGTCCATTGACACGGCGTAAATGGCCTTGACCAGTGCCAGTTTCTCCCGTCTTTCCGGATCCTTTCTCCCGTCGGGATCGAGCAGCGTCCCGATCAGCCTTGCGGCCTCGCTTTTGCACAACTCCGCGGACGTCGTTGTCCGTCCGCCGCTGAACTGCCGGACAAGATGCCTGTATTCATCCTCGTCCAGCCCGAACTGCCGTCTGAGGCGGTGTATGCACCGCTTCTGGGCATTTGTCGCGGGTAATTCAATTCTCTTGTTCATTGCTATTGCTGTTAAATGGTTCGTCACTGTTCCTGAGCCAGCATCTCTCATAGCCCTCCTTCCAGACCACATAGAATCCTTTCGGACCGGGAACACCACGGCTCATGTACCGGGCGCAGAACCCGTTCACCTCTATGCGGGAGAAGCAGTCCCTCTTGACTCTGTAGGCCACCGTTCCCTGCACCTCCTTCCCCTCCACATGGGAGATGTATACGAATATCTTCTTCCTGTATTTCTTCCTGAGCTCGACCAGCTGTTTGGCGGTGACGTCCATCTCGCCTTCAAGACTCTGCAGGGAGTCAATGATGACCACGTCCGGGGATCTCTGTTTCCCGAGGAATTCGTCAAACTCATCGAAAGTGGGGACCTCGTCCCAGAACAGCATCCCACTCCTTGACGAATTCATGAATCCGAGCAGGGAGTCCCTGAAATCGGACTCGACACCCATCTCAAGGGAAATGAACAGCACCTTGTAGCCGATACGGTCAAACTCCCTGGCCAGCTGGAAGGTGAAGGAGGTCTTTCCCTGTCCGGACTTGCCGTATACGATCCACGCCCCGGATTTCTGCCTCTTTCCAAAGGCATCCATGAAATCCTTGGAAAAGGGGATGTATTCGTATTTTTTGTTCAATATGTTGTCAAACGACAATGACCTGATCATAAGCCGGCTCCTCCGTTGCTGATTTCCTGTCTGATTACCACATTGTCTATCATTCCCGAAAGCTCGCGCAGGTCATCGGCGAACAATACCTGGCGGGGATCGTCCTCACGCGGCTGCTTCTTGACCTTGGGAAGTTTTCCCCATATCTCTTCCGCCGTCTCCCTGTCCTGCACGCCGTTGGCCATACAGATGGCGATGACATCCTTTTTGGTAGCGCCCAGAAGGGTGATGTAATTGCGGCCGAAACGCCCGTCTATCTCGTCATACCCTTCGATACGTCCCACATACCGCCTGATATTGCGCTCCAGCGTTTCCGTGCCGGCCACCAGACACCCCATGCGCCCCAGCGTGTCATCATACAGGGGAATAAGCGTGCACATGGCCGAATGCGTGAGCTTGCCGGCATCATCTATCAGCAGGACGGGCTTATAGGAGGACAGGGAATTCATGTGCGCGATGCACAGGTCCAGCAGGCTGTCATTATCCATATAGCGCGTCACATTCTCTCCCATGGCCTGTGCCAGTTTGGTAAGGAACTTGCGGCTGCTCCATTTGCGGCACTTGATATATACAACCCCCTTGTCACCGCACAGATTGTACAGGTCAATCAGAGACTGGGTCTTTCCGCTTCCGCTGCGGCTGCTGATACATACCCATTTGCTCTTTCCCCTGGCAACCTCGAACGCCCGCTTCACCTGCCGGTAAGAGGTTACGGTATCAACCACATTGCGGGAATTCTCATAGAAATAAAGGCCTGTGGCGATCCTGACCGCCAGGTTGTCGTCATTCGCGCCGTACTTGCCGGAACGGAACTGGGACATCGCCGCATCGGACACGCCGCAGCGACGGGCCAGTTCTGAAGGTTTTGAACCACGTTCTATCAAATTCTCTATGTACTGTTTCAATGCTTCCTTATCCATAATTATGCTGTTTTTAAAGTGTTATTAAATCATCTTGAAAAATTCATGTCGGCGTCGTCCCATTCGTAATCGTCATCCGCAAGAGGGGACGGAACCCTGAGAGGTCCGGGCGCAATCTCTTCAAAATCCACGTCCTCCACCGTCTGGCCACGCGCCTCGTATTTGCGGATCTTGTGCTGTCCCCGGCTGTCGGTGAGCAGGGCGCGGTCCAGCAGGCTGTTGCTCTTCAGAAGCGGGTTCCGCTCCTGCATGGCGGTTATCACCTCGTCCACCTGCTCCTGTCTGGCCACATACCGCCGCTCGAACTGCCGGTTGAACTCGTCCACCTTCCTGCGGTGCTCGAAATGTTCGGGTTTCTGGTCGATCAGGGCCATCGGTGTCTTCATGTCACGCTGCAGGAGGAATTTCAGGTCCCCCGTTTCCTTTGCCAGCCGGTGCCCTTTGGTGGATTCGGCATTGACGATGAGCACCTGCGACAGATCGTCGGGATCGTAGTGCACGGACCAGTCCTCGTGGAAATGGTTGCGCAGCTCCATGTCGAAACTCTCGTAATTGATCCTCTCCCCGAAGAGCTCGATCAGCAGCCCCTTGCCGGTGAGCCGGTTGGTGCGCCCCGTCGTGTCGCCCATAAGAAACAGGTACTCCTCGTCACAGAACGGCATCCGGCGTTCCATGGGGGTGCGTTCCCATGCGGCCATGTACGCCTCCAGCTTCTTGGCCCGCTCCCTTTGCATGATGCCGTGTATCTGCGCCAGCACGCCCTCCTCGTCGGGGATCAGGTGGCGGTTCTTGTTCAGGATCTCTATATTGGGCTGGGAGCCGCGCCTGCTGTTGATGTTCACACCGCTCCAGTTCTTCTCCAGCTGGTAGTACGTCTTGTTCAGATAATTGAAGTACGGCTCGATGATCTTGGCCTTGGCGTTGTGGAGCGCGGCGGGAATGTAGTGCACCGTCATCGCCTCATAAAACGGAACCATTACCCCCTTCTGGTAGTTGTCACTCTGCAGCTGCAACGGCTTGTACCGTGCCCCGAACAGTTCCCGGGCGTGCTTGATGGCGTTGCGCAGCGCCTCTCGTATCAATGCCGGGCTCTCATGGTCGCCGATGGCATATCCTATCGGATACTTGCCGCAGGCGTCCAGCACCACCACGATGGTCTTGCGGTTGTGGATGGTGGTTTTCTTGTAAGTCCTTGTCTCGCCGTTCACCTTTTTGTCCACCGGCTGCCTCTTCTGGTAGACCAGTTCCACGTCCCATCCGTCCAGTGTCCAGTAGGTCATGGCGGTCTTCGGAGCCTCACGCTTGTGCTGCATCTCAAGGGAGTTCCTCAGGACAGTGGTTCCGCGCTGGTGCCCCAGGGTGGTGGATTCCATCATCTTCCGGTACCTGTCCACCGTGACAGGGCTCTTGATTTCCGGTTTCCCCAATATGGAGGCTATCTTGTTGTACTGTTCCATTATCTGTGCGTTGTTCAAATTCATGTGCTGGGAAAGCAGCTTGTGCATGATCGCCTCGTCCTCCTCGTCCCGTATCAGGGCGGCGGACGTGTTGCCCTTGTTCTTGTGCACCAGAGCGATGAAGCCTTCCGCCTCATACTGGTCCACTTTACGTTTGAGCGTCTTTCCCGTCGAAGGAAGTTTGTGGGGATAGCGGGTGTTGCCTTTGCTGTCCCGTACTTTCAGCAGGTCGTTCACCATCTCACTCAGCCTGTCCCATACGTTGAAACGGGAGCCGCCACGTCCGAAACCGCATTCCGCATTGCTGTCACGCAGCCGGATGACTGCATCCAGGACACGTGCCTGGAGTGTGTAAAGCGTGACCTTCTCCGGTCTGAGCGGCTTTCCCGCACCGTCCCTGTAGGTGGTGAAGAAGGAGTAGGCGGCCTCGTTGTACCCTACCGCCCTCTCAAGCGGGCTGGTGGCGGCACGTTCGACATCCTCATGGGGATCACCGTAATATTTGATGTATAATTGCTGTATGTATACTTCCAGCGAGTCGAACTCCACCAGAGCGGGAGAATTAGGAATGCTTCTTCTTGCTATGATGATCTGCTTCCGGTTTACCTTGCTGTCGTATGTCCCTCGCGGGAGGAAGCCCTTCTCGGAGCCCACCTTGCGTTTCGGATCATACATGATCAGCTCGTTGGCGTAGATACATACCTTGTCATTATAGATTACAGCCATATCAACCGTTTTATTGTTTAACCTTGTGCGGTTTCCGGCGTCGAACCGGAAACAAGGGCCGCCTTCCGGCTCCCTGACCGCAGTCCTACTTCTCCTCCCTGTAATACCTTTGTCCGATAAGGGAAAGACAGCATACGACTGCAAGGACCGAGGCGGCGAGGTTCTCGTTGAAGGTGGGGCGTAGGTTGTCCGCCAGTCTGAGCACTACCACAAGGCCGATGACAGCGGCCGCTATATGGATAATTCTGAATGTTTTCATTGCTTTCGGTTTTTAATTAAGGGCGCATCCGGATAAAGATAAAGTGTCGAATTTTAAAATTATTGCCGGATTGGACGCGCCCTTCAGGGTTTATTGTTATTTTTGCTATGTCGAATTTTAAAAATTATTAGTCATGAATAATGAATCTATTGACACCTATCAGGTAACTGTTTCTTGCAGGGCTACTAATGAGGCTGCTATTAAAAGAGTGTTTAAAATATTATCCGGTTTTGGAGAAGCATGGAAGCCCGGTCTTCTGTTTATGACATCCAGCCTTTCGGACAAAAACAAGACTTCTCCATACAAACTAGGGGAGATAGCCTTCTTCCTGGATAATAACCCTCTACTGATCCATACTTTTACGCTGGCTGTCAACATTGTCAGTCAATATATCCAGTCTTCTGTTTCGGAATGTGTTCTCGATCTTCACGAGACTGGGGTAGTGAATACATAAGGGTCTTGCAGGACGCGCTCCGTCCACTGTCGGCGTGATAGGGAAAGCCAGACGGGCGATTTCGGCTGAATATACATAAATACTGTTCTCGTCACGGGAACCTTCCTTGGAGGTTTCCGCTGCCAGCTTGTGCGCCAGCTCCTCTATCTGTATCGCAATCTTGCGCACTTCGTCAAATTGAATATCAAATTTCATGGTGTGTTAATTTTAATTGTTAATAATTCTATTCTTCTTCATCATCTTCTTCGACATTCCGTGCAATCTGGTTGAACCGTGCTATCGGAATGCCGAAGATTCTTACTACGAAAAAATGTCCGGGCTCTACATTCTGGAACACTTCATCAATCTCAATCAGTGTTCTTATAGCTTTTTTCTTTTTCATCGTTTATTTGGTTTATAAAATTGTCTTCAAATTTCCGTCCCTATCCGTCACGGATCGGGACGGAATGCCTAACTAAAATTCAATCTATTACCGGTTGTATGAACTATTTTTCTTTCTCTTCCTCCAACTCGGCCTCGGACTGAAGGTCCGCTTCCACCTCCGCAATCACCTTGAGCGTTTCGTCGGCGTCCATTATCTCCTGCTTGCATTCAAGCATTCCGTTGATGATGCGACGGTAGTCTACATCTTTCCCACCCAGTTCCTTGCAATAGTTCTCATACTTGATCTCCGCCTCGGCCTTGCGTCTCTCGCATTCGTCCTTGGATCCCTCGATCTTACGGTTGATCTCTTTCTCACGCAGGCTGAACAACTTGTCCACAAGGTTGCAGCCCTTCAAAATTGCTGTCAGTTTCTTCATAATCTTTCAATTTTTATCAGTTTATGTTTTCTGATCATCCGGACCTCTCCGGCGTCATGTGTTATTTCACCTTTTAAAAAAAATGAGCTGGAAAGGCTAAGCTGCGGCAATTCCAATTGGGTCTGGATATTCCTTAATGAGTTTCTCAACATATCCATATTATTATAACCAAACCCCTCCAGGGCAGTGGTTAACGGTAAGTCTGATGTATTCATATTCTATTATTTTTCGATTTCCTTGACCAGACGCTTCGCGCCGGCTATGTCCCATATCTTGTCGACCATCTCCGCGACCTTCATGTCGGTTGTCGGTCCTATCTTCACCATCACCGCCCCTTCGGCGTCCTGGTCCTTGGGAATGATGATGGGGCAGATCATCCCGTATTCACGCCAGATCGTTATCACGATCCTCAGGTATTCAAGGTTGATACCCATCGTATAAGTGATCATCCCTGCTCCTCCCATTCTATCAGCAGTTGTCTGTACACCGGAACAGGTTCGGGATATATGATGCCTTTGTTCTTGTGGGAGATAGCCAGCTTCGTCAGCTCACCGGCTATACGGCGGCTCATTGTGTTGCCGGAAAATGTTTGCAGACCTGTTGTCTGCTGGTTGTTGTTCAGTGTTTTCATAATAATACATTATTAATTAGTACGTTCCGCTTTCACATTACCCTTGTTGTCGAGTATTCTGACTGTTTCATGCTTGGCGATTTCGTCAACATTGTACAGCTTGCTGTCGTTCCGTTTCTTGGCGGCTTCCCAGATTTCCGGGGCTTTACCACCCTTCTTCTGACCGGACAAAACCTGTCCGACATAAGCCATTGTTACTTTAAAGGCGACAGCAAGTTCTTTCTTGCCTTGTGCGCCTAACTTAATTACTTGTACCATATTCAATATTTATTGGATTAAAATTGCTATATTTGGCGCGGTTTATATTAAACCCGCTGCAAATATGGAGAATATATACCGATTTTCAAAGAAAAAGTCGGTGTATATTCATACTAATAACAATTATTAAGCTTTTAATCTGTATGGATATAAAGGAAAAAATTCAGCAATATCTTGATTTTAAAGGTATTAATACTAATCAGTTGGAGATATCAATAGGAGTATCGAAAAGTTATTGGCGAAAAACCAAAAGTATATCCGCTAACATTGTTATGGAAATAAGTAGAATATATACCGACTTAAATTTAGAGTGGCTTTTTCGTGACGATCCCCAAATGATAAGAAAACAATCTCAAGGAGATATGATTCAAGGCAATAATATAATATCTAAAAGTCGTAACTCTTCTATTCAAGCCAGCAAAGATGTTCAAACGGAAGAATTTAACAAATTCTTATTAAAAGAACTATCGGAACTCAGAGAACAAAATAAAATGTTATTGGAGCTATTACTTAAACAAAGTAAATAAATGACAAGCGACTATTTTCTATATCTATAAATGATCACAAAATATTATCATATGACAAAGTTGTTAATTGGGTGTACATTTATTTTATTTACGATAATTTACTATTTTATTTTTCACAACAAAAATAAATCCCCGAGAAATATTCAAAGAAAAGAAATGATAGATGTAGTAACTTTCGATTCTGAAAAAAAAACAGTAAATGAAACTATTTGTAATAAAATAAAACAAATAATAGAGTCTGCTTATATTATATCCACTACAACTAACAAAAGCGATATAAAACTTAGGTATTCATTGTTGAAAGATGTTTTAGAAGATATACATTCTTATGAAAACAATGTTAATTATGAAGAGGAATTCAATATATGTATAAAGGATTTTGAATTAATAGAAAATATAAAGTTAACTACTAAGCAAAAAGAAATGGTATATCAGGCTATATTCAATAATAATATTAATTTTTACAAAGAACGTCTTGTTCGATGTTTTTTAGATTATTCAACAGAAACAAAATTGGAAATAAACAATCTACAAAGAGAGCACGCTATTACTAAACGTAAAGAGAAAATACTTGATTTTGCTAATGACTGTATTACGGAACTAGATAAGAATAAAGATGCTATACTAATTCAAGATATAATTAATGAGGTTCAATCTATAGGTTGTGAACTGACTATTCGAGAAATATGTAATGACAGATATAGCAATCCTCCATACATCATAAGTATAGACACAGACGAAATATTACACAACTGCTTGTCTCAATACATGTATGAAAAGGCAGAAGATATAGAAACAATAGATGAAGCAAATTTGATCGTGGATGATGTTCTAAAACATAAGGAGCCATATAAACTAAAAAAACAAAATATTGCAACTTCCTATTGTTTTGCTAGAGATACAAATAAAGACATTTTTAGACAATTACTTATACAGTTCTCCGATATAAACAATGATAACGATAATGGATATTTCTTTTTAAAAAGGTATGGCTTAGAATTCGTAAACAATTATAATAGTATTCGAAAACTCCAGCAGTCATTAGGGGATAATTATGTAAAGAAGCATAATTATTATATAAAGGAGGCCAGAAAAGATATATCTGTAAGAATCCCATCTAAATTCAAAAAAATTATGTTAGACCCTAATAATAATTATGTTAATTTCTGCAATATCATAATAGAAAAATTCAGAGAAGGAACAATATATTGGAACAATGTCCTAGACTCTTATGTAAAAGAAAATGCTTTTAATAACAGAATACGATATTTATTAGATGAAATAACTGATATAAAAAAATTAGAGTTAAATATTCCTCAGTTGGATGCTTTAATTCAAGAACAGATATCTATATATTCCAATAAACGATTTTGCAAAAAATAATGGGATGACAAGTTGTGCCATCCCATTATAACTCTTTAAACGTCCATTTTTCCATCTAACACATCTCTTTTGAGAAGAATAAGGAAGTTAACAACATCATCTACATCCTTAGATGCTGGAGCAGCCTTACAGATGTCTGAGACCCATGTAGATAATCTTTCTGCAACACCATTATGTCCTAATTGTGCAACTAATTCCTCTAGGTAATTGATGTTTTCTTTAGCTTTTGCCATAATTCATTGATTTTTGGGTTAAAAATTTTCAGTTCCATTATTTGGGGAGTTTATTAAATCTTTCATATCCACTTAAAAATAGAGGCTGCCTCAAATCTATACAAAAATGGTGCAGCCTCATGCGAACAACAATCTTATTACCTTAAAAAATAGACTAAAGCCTATATCCTGACACTTATATAACGAATTGGCTAGATTCACTGTTTTATAGTGCCCCGGTAAAAAACCGGGAGCACTTCGACTAGTCTATCATCACACACCAACATATAATTTGCAGCTTGAATCTATGCAAATATAAGCATTTTGTATTTAAATTGTTAATAATCAGTATATTAAATAAAATACGCTATAATTCTATATGTATTAAAGGGGTAAACTCATACTATTTTCTTGTAATCTCAATATATTTTCATGTATTATATATCAAAACTCAATAAAAAAAAACGGGTAATTTGCAAGTCTGTTGCATGTCTGTTTGAAACTTTTTGTTTTTCGTTTTGCATGTCTGTTGCATGTCTGTTTGCATGTCTGTTCTACTTTTAACAGTTTTATTAACAATTATAGATCGGTAAAGGAAGTCCGTAAAATTGGACACCCTTTAAGATGTTTTTTGCTGTTTAAAACCGCTTTACGAGCTATTCTAAGGCATTTTAAGGGGAAATGAGTGGTAATGTCCAAATTGAGGTATTATTGAGCTCTTATAAGGGGTGGAATGTCATCCAAATGCAACATAATGTCACTTTTTGTTTTTAATGGGCGGATTCGCCCGAATCTTCTAAAAAGCCGATGGATAGGGCGTTTCAGCGCAGCCACCCGTTAATGCTTCGTGGTACTTTTTAATCTGGGCCCCCTAGAATTTTCCGTGGGGTACTTTCGCAGTCAATATTTTGGGTTGCATACTTATCGGGGTATTTTATACCCTCACCTCACGCATTCATATCAACAATGATATAAGACTGATGCTCACTATCGGACTTTGCGGTGGCTTCACCACTTTCTCCACTTTCAGCAACGAAAGTTTGCAATTACTGAAATCAGGACTCTACCCCTCTTTTTTCACATACATCATTAGCAGTGTGGTATTGGGTATCCTCGGAGTAATGCTAGGGATATGGATGAGCGAATAGAGCAAAATAAATATCCCTCCGGCTCTATACCACATAGAACAGGAGGGATTGAAATTGCACCTCAGTTATAAAACCTTATTTTAATCTCAAGACACTTCGTCCGGCTGTAATGGCTGCATTGTTTGCAGGAGTTGACTTACGGGTACAATAATCAAATTCCGCTGTTTTCTCTCCGTTAAATGATTTCCATTTTAATTTCAGCTTCACTGTTTTTCCTTCAGTGTCAGGCAAAGAATCCAAATTAAATGCCACCAGTCCGTCGGCAGGTTCACCGTATACATCACCAAAGGCATTATGGCGGAATTCTACCTCATAAGGATTTTCAGCATCTTTACTCATCAGCAAATTGACAAAATGAGCTTGACTGCGATCCCCCCACATGGTTCTGAAACGCAAAGTCAAATAACCGTCCTCGGCAATTGTCACCCAATCGTTAATCATATCTACAGGGTCAGTACCATACACTTCATCATTCTTATCTCCTAAATCACCGGCAATCGGTTTTGTCAAGATACTGTCTATCCAGTTGATATGTACAGCCTTGTCATACTCTCCGCTTGACTCATTCACCGGATCGAAATTTACAAGAGCCCTTACTTCCTTCTCACCATAAGGAGAATTTTTCATATTGACAGGCAACAGTGTCGTACTGTCATCCAACTGCATAAAAAATGAATTGTCGGCCACCGGTTTCACAGTAACCAATGCATTGGGCCACGCGTATCTGTAATAATCATTATCATCATCATCCAAACAGGATTGAAAGATCATCACAGAAGCAAGTACCGCTACAGACGCAAGCAATTTATTAAAACCAAAAAACTTTTTCATTGTGCTTTTCTTTA
>ERZ827440.2398-NODE-2398-length-16667-cov-7.947086_pt1 | contig 16667 bp, 30 predicted proteins | sample MGYA00519774_ERZ827440 | MGnify/ENA primary metagenome ERZ827440 (study PRJEB31778, sample SAMEA3449302) | human gut metagenome | biome: human gut; feature: human-associated habitat; material: faeces | place: United Kingdom | collected 2010/2012 ... | reverse complement strand
AGAAATTTGTTAACAACTAGTCTTTATTGACTACATCATTATTATACTAGGAGGTAATGCAATGAGCAGACCATTAACGGAACAACAGGTACTAAAGAAATTAAAAATAGAGGATTTTCGTCATTTGACCAAAGATAAGGTGATAGCTATGGCGTCGATGCTCGATAAGATGGATCCGGAAGTTGCAAAAAAAGCATTGGAGCAGTTCCCGGATTTTGCAAATACAATGAAAGAGGTTCTTATCCAGTATAAAGAAAATCTTGATACCTTGCTTAAGGAGAATGGCGACAGCATCAAGGCATATTATGATTCATGCGATGCAATCCTGTCTTCGTTACAGAAGGAATTGGATAGAGAAGAACTCTCATTTGATGAACGAAAATATGTCATTGACAAAATGTTGGAAGTAAATCAGATGAAAGGTATGAAGGATACTGAGAATAAGAAATTTCTTGTCAAATTGGCCATGTGTGGTGTTGCCGTTGTGACAGTAGTAGCAGGAACACTTGCAGCAGTTCTGGGGGCAAATACACATATTGCTTCTAAGGATGATGATAAATATGAAGCGTAGTATATTTTGCAAAAAATAATCCATAGACTTTTATGAAACAGGATGGAGGTCGCCCCATCCTGTTTCATTTTCCCTTAAGCATCGACACATAGCGGTAATACGTACTTTTCGAAATATTGAGTTTTCTGATAAGTTCAAATGGGTGGATTTCACCTAGCAAAACCTTCTGGTACTCCTTACTGAAATCTTCTTGGGATAATAATGCCGGACGCCCATAATTATTCCATTCTCCCCGGTCTTTTTTCGCTTGGATTCCCTCGCGTTGACGTTTCTCTTTTTTCTCTATCTCAGATTGAGCCATGGCAGCATACAATTCGATAAGCATGTTGTTAACCGTTTCCATAAGCATTTGAGCCATGGAATTATCAAGTTTTGAGTAATCCATCAAGGTTGTAGGCAATTCGAGAATCTTGACCCGGATGTTATTATCTTTAAAATACTGCAACTCTTTTAACGTATCCTGCTTGTTCCTTCCCAATCGGTCAACCTCCGTGATAATAAGTTCGTCTCCTGAGCGAAGAACATCCTCTTTAAGAACCTGATACCGTGGCCTGTTAAAATTTTTTCCTGTCTGTTGGTCTGTATAAATACGTTCCAGTTCCAGTCGATTCTGTTTACAGTATTCCGTAATCTCTGCAACACCTCTGTCAAGATGCTGTTCCTTGGTGCTGGTTCGGTGATAACCATATCTCAAAAAAATCACTTCCTTCCATAATAACAAAAGTACCAAAATGTATAGATGACTTACAGGACTTCCCATAAGTCTTCGTCCATACATTTTGGTGCTATTTTCAATTACTATTTCCGTAGTCCCTAAATGTATACATTTGGGGACTACGGTTTTTCGTATTCGTCATCTAAACTAGAGTCATCAAACGAAATAGCCGATTCATCTTCTTCTATATGGATGTAGCCGTACTCATCGCCATTAAACAACACCAGTGCATTTAATGGCATTTTACATAATATCGCTATTGCCTCCCATACTTGCAAATTCTTACATTCTCGCCGCTTACTAATATCGTACATGAATAACTCCTTTCGTAACTGCAATTTGTTGTGGTAAAACTGACGAACGTTAATAATCCCCCTAACAAAAAAATGGTAAAAGCACTGTAAATTGGTTGCTTTTACCACTTTTCTGCAAAGGGATAATTTTACCACTCCTTAATTTATCATAGAGTAAATCTTGTTAAAACTATTTTCCCTGTCTGCGATTGAGTTCACTTTGAGCACGTGATCTAGAAGCTATACTACTTCCATGATTTGCTTCATTTCTCAGTTCGCGATTTGATGCTTTTTCGTAACTACTGCGTCTATCGTTTCTTTCATCGCTTAAACGCTGTTTTGCATCATTTTTTATCGAATCAAAAAGTCCCATTGTCTTCACCTCCTACTTTTATTCATACCAATAAGAATACTCCAAATTAATACTCGTCATCTTCTAGATAACGTTCACGCAAATTTCTTGCATTCTCTCCCAGAGTACGATAAGCATCTTTTTGTTCTTCATTAAAATGGTCACTCTTAGAACATCTGTATGATTCGTTTTCTGCAGACTCCAGTATAGCACGACCAACTGCTTTCCCAAATGATTTTAAACTTGCCATAATTCTTTCTCCTTTCTATAAATTGTATCATTAACAGTCTTCTTCTAGATATTCTATAAGCTTCTGTATGGTACGTTTATTTTTAATTAACAACAATCTTTCTTCGAGAAATAGGTCCAGCACATCAGGTGAAGCTGTATGGTATTCGCCTTGATACTCGAGATAAAATTCCAGCCTTTGTACATATATTTTATTAAATGATAATCTATTTGCCAACCAATACTTCACGTCTTCTATACTACGCCCACGGATACCAAAACTGAACACCTTAAATATCGAACTATCCATAAACAAAATTGAATTTAAATTGTTTAAATACTCTGTAGTTTCAATAATCATTTCTATATCTTGGCTATATCTCGCTTGATTGTTTCTTAGCTGGTCAGCAAGATCATTTCCCTTAGTTATTATATTTGTGTATTCATCTCTCATCTCTCGAAAATCATATAATAATTCATTGTAATATTTCACATGATTACCTCATTTCTTATAATATTTGTGATGCTTTTGCAAGTCTCAAATAACTTCGAAAGAGAATCACCCATAGTTGTGTAAAATTCAACCATATCTGAATCTGCATTTGAATTGTTATTCTTTACTAAAGATTGAGCACGCTCCACATTTGAATTCATATTCTCCAAACAACTATTTAGTATTTCATTTATTTCTATTTCCCCATATAATTGAAATTGTTCTATCATTTGCACTATTGCAAATGCTCTGCCGCAAAAATCACTACTAAAATTGATTGAAGCAACTAAACGTTTTACATTTTCAATGCCACAAATCGGGTGCATGCAGCCACGCATTTCATTATATATCTCATCATAGTCTTCGACTAACATTCGAATTTGTTCAATCGAAAATTTTCTCATCTTTTCACCTCTTGCTAATTAATAATGTAGTAATCCTATTTTATTGTCCTTTCAGAAGCAATTATCTGCCTGACTCTACGTTCCGAAAGCCCATACTTTTTTGCCACTTGTCTTGTGTTACTCCCATTGTACTCAGCCAAAATGTGCTGGTGTAAACAATCACTTGAATAGAAGTGTAGCGGAAACGTTAATTGTAACCCTTTAAAGCATTGATAAATTCGATACGCCGTGTCCATATCGAATTCCTCTGCAATTTCACTGTAAATTCCGGAAAGGTCCTTTGCACTCGCACCCTCAAAAACAATTTCACTCATTTAGGCACCACCTTCCACAAGTTTTGTATATTAGAAAGAATAGCAAAAATAGAAAGAAATTTGCACTTACATATTTCCTTGTATTTTTCCCTTAGCTCGTATCGCCTCCCAATTCCAGAGACAAAAAAAGTGTGCTGAAAAAATCAAATCAGCACACTCCATTATCATCATTCCGGATATGTATAGGCTTCTGTGTTTTTAGGATATTTCCCCAATCCCGTTCTTCACGTAGTACACGAAGAATATGCACTTCTCTTTTTTGTTCCTTGACAATGTAGAAAATAAGCGAAGGCTTAAAAATCTTCTTATAAATATCATATCCACGGTATAATATATAGGTCTTTTGATAAAATTTTGCGTTGGTAACCATCTTGGTGAATTCCTTCTCAATGCCTCTTTGGAATTCATCCGCAAAAGCGTTACTGTCTGCAGAAAGCAACGCAGAAACAATAATATTTGTATCAATTACCAATTGTATTATTGCTTCTCACCCCTGTAATTCTGTATCTCCTGATCGATTTCTTCCATTGTCATGGGATTTTCTTTCGTATATTTTTCACGGGCCATACGCAGTATAGAAGATGGCTTATCTGCCAAACGGTCAATAAGCATAACTACCATTTTGTAATCATCTGAAGATAGAGATTCCAATTTTGCTGTAACCTCTGGAGTTATCGTCATGAAAAACACCTCCCGTACTTTTCTTTGCACATAGTATACCACATCGCAATTATATTTACAATTGATTTACAAGAATCTTTTCACCTATTCGTACATCCAGAACGCAAGCATTTCATCCACATCTTCCCAGGTGGAACAGTCAAAATTTTCATACTTCAAGTACAACTCCCAAAGGCAATGAATGATGTCTTTCTTATTCTCAAGAAACTGATAGATATCCTCTGAAATGTCACCATTGTATTGAAAATACTCCTTTATACAATCGTAAAATCGTATTTTACAACACCGATTCATGATTTCCTCTTTTTCCATCTTTAGGACTCGGTACTGAAACTTGTTATATTCCCGGTGAATCCGAGAACAAACAACCTTTTCTTTATTAGACAGCAGCTTCAAGCACTTCACCTTCCTCCATATCGATGATTTCCTCTGGTTCCACCTCAGACATATCCACTGCAAACTGGGTTTTGATGGTTTCATCATTAGATAGTGCTCGTTGAAAATCTGTTTTCAATGGGGCATATTTCAGCACTTTCTTGATAACGGTCTTCTTTGCCATGTCCTCGTAGTTGGTTTTCCATGGGGAATAGGCAGAGGAGATGCCCTTACTATATTTCGTGGCAAACTCGTCCATCTCCTCTTTGCTCATGACTTCAAACCCATAACCGCCGTTATCCAACTTAAACAATGCATAGAAAGCTATCGGCTTCCCTCTATCCCTCAGCCTTGGGATATGAGTAAGCTCACCATTCAATCCGAGAACATATCGCAGTTCATCATTTTCATAAACAACTTGAGCCTGTACCGTCTGTACCATCTCATTACGATATACAAGGTCTAACAAGCCTTTGTAACCAATCTGGAACTGACATTCCAAAACTCCCTTATTCTTGTAAGGAATTAAATAAGCTTGCCCAAGAGGAGTATTCGGCTCTAGACCAAGTTGTGCCGCACTCATCAGAGCACCTAGGAATGACATCTGCGTGCATTCCGCTAACTTCGGAGTATTGTTCAGGGCATTGAGTGCCATCCGGGTAAAGCGTTCCGGTGTAATGACACTTGGTAATGCTCTTGCAATCTCCGGCTCTAGTGCTTTAATCATGTCTGCAATCGGCATGTTTTTCGTAAGCTTCACTTTTCCTGTATTATCTACTTTCCTAGCTAATTCATTTTTTACATCCATCGTACTGGTTCCTCCGTTTCCTTATATAAATTAAGAAGCCATCGGCTTCACAAGAAACCGACGGCTCTGTGTAGTTTTGCAATATTGGCTGTAAATCTCCGGTTGTTCTTCTTTCAAAGCTTTTGTGTCCAACCTTGCCGAAGAACTGTTTTTCCATGAAACCCGGAAATGTTCATTTTCTGCAATCTCAGCATCTGCCATAAACACTTTCAGTTTCTGTTCAATGGTTTTCTTCTCCGTATCAAGTTTTTGCATGAGCTTGGTAATCTCTGCCCTCCGTTTCAGCTGTTCATCAAACCCGGTCAACGGTATCGACTTTTCTTCCAAAGCGTTACCAAAGTATTCCCGGATAAGTTGCTCCGAAGATTCTGAACCATCGGGTTCCGGCATGATACGAGGAATGACATGATTATTCCAGAAGTCCTTCTCAATAGATATAAGGTTCTGAATCAATTCTTCATCACGCTCTATTTTATGCCAGATAAATTCACGACCGAGAATCACTACCGCTATGTACCATGCTTTGGCCCCTGTGACTGCCATGTAGTGATGGCACTGGATTTGATAAGATTCCGGAATATGACCATCTTTCCATTTGTCAGCAGAATAAGCAGAAGCTGTCTTACACTCCAATCCGGCATCTTCCCCGACAATCATCCGATCCACATTGGCAAACATAAAAGGATATTCCGTACTTTTATAAATGACATTGGCACGTCTCACCTTTTTCCCGGTCTCCTCCGTAAACCGTCTTGCCACATATTCTTCCAAATCCCTTCCCTGTCGCATGGACTCATTATCAGCTTCTGTAAGGTCTTCACTAACCTTGTCCTGATAGACCGCAATAGGCGAAGAATACGGATTGAGTCCGCAGATGGCTCCGGCATCGGAACCACCGATACCGGATTTACGGATTTTCAACCAGTCTTCGCGTGACATATCTTTGGTGCTAATCAAGTTTTTCTTCATTATGACATACCCCCTTCGAATCGCAGACCAAAATAACTTTCTCACCATCATAAAGATAGACACTATCTGAAAGAATTTCTTCCTCTTTCACAGCACTGCGATTGATTTGTTCCACCATTTTCTGAGAATCAGCGGCATACGGTGCAGAAGCCGACGGCATTACAATCACTTCGTGGATGCTACATGGCAAGATGATAAACTTTCCTCCCAGTTTTTCATAAACTTGTTGCAAAAACGAATCGTACAGAAGTACCGTTGCCCCATTAACTCCCAGATAATTGGTGAGAACCATTATTTGAGGCGAATCTTCCTCTGCAAGGACTTCTTCCGGAAGATCATCTCTAGAAATATCTGCCACACGGCACAGAGTGTCCAAAATAGGCTCCATCCTGACAGGGAAAAGGGATTCTGTGTTTTCTTCCGCCGCTTGTAAAATCTCCTCCTCTGAAACCTTCCACCGTTCAGCTAAATCGTGAGTGACACGGATTGCCTTTACTCCCTGTTCATCGATTTCCGCACAGAACGTAACAATAGCAGCCAAATCTAAAAACTCTTTATACACATAGTTTTCCAGTGTTTCCTTGTTACGTTCCTTAGAGAGCAGACGGAAAGCAAGTCTTCCCTTTACCTGTTCCCAATCTTCGATACCGGAAAGGCTGTCCAGATTGATATTCTGCAGAGCTTCTTCATAAGTCTTCATGACATCCTGCAATATTTCTTCCATTGCCTTTCCCTTTTTATAATCCTCGAAAAACCGTTCCAGATAAATCTGCGGATGAAGTTTCTCCCCATTTTTATAGAGAATCATTGCAATGTGGTTGGTTCCGTTGTTGAGAATCACATCGGTATGAAGTTCGATTGTCCAATCTGTTCCTAAGTTTTCTTTCAATGTTTCTGTAAGATTTGTATAGAATTGAATTGCTTTCATCTTTCTTTTCCTCCTAACTTTTGGACAGAAAAAAGCGTACCCTCACTCTGGAAGGTACGCAATGTCCTGCTTATGTTGTATTATGCTGCCTGTAAAATCATTCTGTGTGCTTTGTCAATCATTGGGTTGCCATCCAAGGTTTTGGCAAATAGATTTTCCTGATAAGAGTCCGTCTTTCTCAACGGCTCCGCATGGGTAGCAAAGTCGGATACGGCATTGATTAACTTGTATCCGTTGCCAGCCAGATGCTTTAGATCGGGTGCCTTGTAGTATCTGTCTTTCAGGTCGTTTCTTAACCTTCTTACGTTTCTTTCCTGTTGAGAAGAAGCATTTTTCGGAACCGGAATCAGTTCTTCAATAAACTGCTCCACCGCTTTATCGGTAAAGGAAATATCAGCCAAACGGTTCATTTCACGATTCAGCTCATCCATGTACTCCTCTGCCCGGAACAATGTTTCTCTGGCATCATCCATACGTGAATGGATTTCCCCAGTGTGTTTGGTGGACCAGACACGGTTAGCTTTCCGAAGTGCCAGATTTAGGGTGTTCTGACATGTTACCCGTATAGGAGTAAGAGCTACCTTGATACTGCCGGAACCGTCGTGGGAATTGTAAAAGACAAGGAATGGGTCAACCCAATCGCCTAACATTTGATAACGTTGGGGAAGTCTTGCCAATATCCAAGTCTTTCTTCCGTCCTGCAACATGCCAGCAGTTTCATAGCGGACACCACGACCAAGTAGTTCATCTGTAAAAGCAAAGGCTTCCTCATTCTGTACTACCTGATATTTGTCAGTTACAACACCAAGGAGCTGGTCATCCACATCCCGGATGTTGGCTTTGTAACCCATAATTGGGATGCCGTTGTCGGCAGTCATTGTCTGCTGATATACATGCCAATCTAAGCCTGACATCGCAAGTGCTTCCTCCGAGGAACGTGCCTCTGCCACATTGATTCCAAGCCCCTTCCAAGTAGGCTTGCGTAAAGTAAATTTTGTTTCCATAATAGATTCCTCCATTTCTAAGTTGTTTATGGTTGTTCACAAAGATAATATATAAGCATAGAAAAGAAAAAACACAGAAATCCGGGAATGGATTTCTGTGCAATATTTTTCTATGTTACTATGTTCCGTTGCGAGTGGACGCCTGAAGGGCGCCCTTCATAATTATAGTATATGGTTATATTTTTTTGTTTTCGCAAGATTAAAATTAGAAAAACTGTACCGATTTCGTCGTAAAGATTTAGAAAATTATATCAGACTACAGTTACGCAATGCCCCGCAGCACACTGCAAGCACCGCGTGTTCGGCAACCGTCCATAAATTACTATCTAATCTCTTCTTTACATATTCAGCAAACGAACGCTGTGTTGCCATAATCTACCCTCCCGGTTTTACTTATTATCCAACAAACATTTTCCTATTTCTTTTGCAATAGCATAACTAAGTAATGGTGGTACCGCGTTTCCTATTTGCATATACTGTTCTCTCATATTGCCCACAAATGAAAAATCATCCGTAAATGATTGCAATCGTGCAGCTTCTCTTACAGAAAGTGTTCTACACTCCGTAGGATGAATATATTCATATCCGTCCATTCCTATATGAGCAATAATAGTCCATGCAATATCATCTAATGGTAGTTTTCTGCAACGCCCCTTAATTACCGAAATCCCCAAGTCCTATTACCTATTCCATCAACTGAATAAAATAAGTCTTCTTTACCCTTATAGTTCATAGAATCTGATGAATGGTCCTCTATATTTTTTCTAATACCCGCCTTTCTTCCTAATGCGAGATTAATCCCACTCACTTTTTCATACTCTTCATATAACTGGGAATGTGTTGCCTTGCCTCCTAAATTTTTCATTGCCTATACAATATAATCTAATTGTGTCATGTTACACGGTCTCCTTCCTCTATTCAAAAACTTTTTTTCTGTGGTAATCAAGATATTTCTTATTATCTTCCGTAAGATTAATCTTCATCGATGAATTTACATTAGTAAATGTACAATCAATTTGAGAGAGTCTATCTGAAATGATAATTGTCCCATCATCTTCAAATGAAATAAAACCTCCATCAAATAAAGCATCATGATTTGGGCATAATAAAAATCCATTTTCTGCATCCAACTTTTCTTCAGAATTGCTTACAGACCAAGGCTTTATGTGACTTGCCGTTAGTAACGCTTGATTTCCAACCTTACACAAGCAACAAGTATTATACTTCTTTAGCAATCGTTCTCGAAAAATACTCTGATTAACCCTTGTCTTTACCAATGCTAATCTCTCTTTGCCTTCCAATGAAAGATTGCTTATTTCAGTTTCTATTTCTTCAATTATTTCGATATCGGTTTTATGCTTACCTTTTATCCTGTCATTTACATGATTATATAGGTCTGCACCAATCCCTGTATCGGTAGAGTATTTCTTTCCACTCACAATACTTTTACCCCAATCAGATGGTTCATCAATCCACTTATCAAGAAAGAATACATTCTCAAGAATAATACATCCTATTTCAACTCTAGATTGTGTACGGATTTTCTCCTGCATACCTTCTAATGATTTTTGCATACTCTCCAAAGACTCACGTCCATTTGCTCTTCCAAATTTAACCCACGCATCAGAAATCGTCATTCTTTCGTAGTATGAAAAAAATCCACCACCAACAATTTCGCCATTCTCTCCAGTTGATTTCTTATTATGTAACTTAAATAAAAACAAATCCCCCCGTTCAATCACCTTAAATTCTCTTGTTCCTGGGGTCCAAAAATTAACCTGTTTTGCTAATAATCCTTTATTATAATCATCTCTCAAAAGAGAATACCAATTTGAATCTGTAATCCCAACATAGAAAACACTCAATGCAATACCTCCTCCATACAGAGCCTTGATATCATTCAATAAAACAATCTTTGTTGAAATAATATCATTACTTCAATCCTTAAAGCTGTACTCAAAAGAACTCCGCCCCAAGCAGTAACGGAGCCCTCATTCATTATAATATTTTCTGATACAACCCTATCATATATATATTAAATCAAATTGAAATGTCTAAATGCCTCCATAATAGCTTCTTCCTTCTCCTGTGGACAAGTCCATCCCCAGAGCCAATATTGTAGTTCTTACGCTTCTCCATCCCGACTTTATCCTTAATCTGTCCGATGTAAAGGTTGGTTACATTGAAGCCATATTTCTCTTTAATCCACTTCTTGATGTTGCCATATGTCGGCTTTTCATCAGGCTCAAATTTTCCCTGATCTAATAAAATTCCTTCTAAATCAACCTTTATGGATACCACCTCATCATCGTTTGCACATTCCCTAACGAGTAGACAGCACGTCTCGACGTGAATAGTATGACAAAAAAATTCTAGTCAATCCTCCTCATCCAAGACCTCTCTTCGGTCTTGCCTTGTTTGGAATCTCTTGCTAGTCTAGTATCGTCCCAAATGGTGCTGTTCTTCTTTATGCTTTCTATAAATTCTTTCTTCATATCCTCCTTATTTCCAATGTAGTTCACAATAATCACATTCTCCGGCTCAACCTCTACCTTAAAGACTTTCAAATAAACCTGATCATGTTCTTTCATTTTCTTCCTATTTCCTTACATATCGTATAAGTATATTCTATCATATATGGCACAACTATGAAACCCCCCTTTTTTTTATTTTTTTCTCTTTTTCATGTCTGACAACCTTTCAAAATCATGAAAAACTCTCTCCAAATAAATAGCCATCTCCTTGTCTCTCACGGACCTTTCTGCTAATAACCTGCTAATACAAACCCATAAAATCACCAGATTTTAAGCAAACTCAAAGGACGACACGAAACACTCAAGACGTCCTTTAACCCACATATTTTAGGGTATCACACCCATTTTCGCAAACTATCTTAACACTACCAAAAACAAGCATCGAAGTCCTCCTAAGGGGCAGTTGTAGGTTCGATTCCTACTGGCATTGCTTTATAAAAAGCCGTGCAGAAAAGAGCGCACTATAGACACGCAAGTTTACCTTGCATGTGGCTATAAGTGGGCTCTTTTCTATAGGACGAACGTCCGCGGGCAGACCGGCTTTGCCAGGCTGGCTGCACGACGAAATATCGCGAAAAATTCAGCGATTTGGGCGAAATTGAGCTGGTTTTTGACCCTGCTATCACTTTTTTCCTAAAAGTCAAATGATTTGCCTCGCTCTTTTGACCCTATAATAAATTCGCTTATCTAGATCAAACAACTGCCACATGTTATTTGACTCAGAACTCTCTTTTATTCCCTAGACCATATTAACACGCTATTTTTTGTGACTCATATAAAAAATTGGTATTTGAGTCAAATTGTCTTTCGAATTCATATGACTTTATTTTCTTTTTTACAGATTAAGTCAAAAAGGCTCCCGGTTTGTCTCAAAAAATGGAGTAGACTTTTGCCGCTGTTAGCGATATAACGCAAAAAGGGAAACAAAAAATTTCTTTAAAGGAGAAGTTTATCATGAACATGATAACCATTGAACGGGAAATACCGGAAGAAATGAAACCATATATAGACAGCACTAACAAACTTCGGCAAAATGCAATTCTTTTGTATCCTTATATTTTAGACAAAACCATTTCACACGGACGTGCAGCGGAAATCTTGGGAATGTCAAAACTTGATCTGATTGATTTATATGCAAATATCGGATTTCCATATTTTGACTTAACTATAAATGAACTTGACAAAGATCTTGAAACTTATTATTCGTTAAAATAACTTGTTTCTTAACTCCGATACTTTTTCCATTGCTTCCTGTAAGGGAAGTTCTCTTCCTGCTTCCATATCCTCAATCCCACGATCCAAGGCAGACGACTTATCCGCAAAATGTGCCGTCACTTGTTCATCGGTAAAACTCCCCTCTTTTTCACACCGTTGTTTACTATGTTCAAGACGCATCATTCGATATAGCCGTTCTATAATCTCTTCCTCTGATAAATCATCCGGAATACAATTTAATTTTTCAATTATCTTTTGCTTTGAATTACCCATAAATTAACACCTCACCTTAATCATAATATTTTCTTTCTCCATTTGGATATTCTATATATGCCCTTTTTGTATCCAGGTCATAACGCGCGATCGGTTTCTTGCAAACTTTCGCTCTATGAAGCGCTGCTTTCACGGCTTCCTGTGCCCGATAATCCATTTCCGCATCCGATTCAGAAATAAAGTCGCGGTATTCTTCAGGGGGAACCACTTTCACTGTCATACCATTAGGAAGTGTAATTTTATGCAATTGAACTCACCTTCTTTCTTGTTTAAGTATATCTTATTACACTATAAAATGTCAAATTTTTCATTGTCATTTGAATATAATTATGCTATACTTTTGCTAAAAAGGGGCGAAGAATTATGGCTATTAAAAACACACACAATACAATTAAGATTTCCAGCGTCGACCACGAAAAGCAGAGCCCTATTATCATCAAAAGCGACTCTGTCGACCGAGCAATTTACGAGGCTGAGCAAGAAATTTTCAACGGGACAAAAACAATTTCTTTGGACAAAGCATATACGGAATTAGAGAAGAAATATTGGGGATAATTGCTTTTGTTTTTCCCTTTGCTAAATTCAATAAAAAGGGGCTGTCGCCTTAACACTTTTTATAAGTTAAAGCGGCAGCCCTTAAAAATAAAATACTATTATTTCGTTTTTTTCTTTTTAACTGTGCTATATTTTCCGAGCAACCCGCCCAAGCATCGTTTCATTATTATTTATCTGCAATACTCTGTCGTTTGATGACTTCCATATCACAGAATCGGTGCAGTCAAGTTCGAGGCGGAACTCGGCACGACAAGGGCGACAGCAAGAAACATTGCTAATACTTTTTTAATGTGTAATTTTTTCATGTCATTTCGCTCTTTTGTTATTTATTATATTGGTTGCATATTTTAAGAAAACCTTTCTATAAAATACACAATTATTTTAACGCTTTGACTTTTTGTAATCAATTTCAGGACGACTCCTGCTACATATTTTGCATTTAGTTGAATCCGATGAATTTTTAGAACCACAATATTCGCAAACCCATCCTATGGAACTATTATCAAATTTACTAAAATCACGATAATAATTAGACTTTGGGGTTGTAGCAGAAGCATTGTTCCGGTGTGATTCAGGGCCACCGGATGTCTTTGCGGCCGCTCTGGAAGAAGCTTGCTTCATTTGCATAGCTAATAATGCTGCCAAATTTCGATTTACCTGATCTGTATTTTCTACAAGTTGACCAAACGCATACAGAAGCCATTGGCCAATCCATCCCGCCAATATGATAATAATTCCTATGATGATGAAAAGACCTGCATCAGATTCTGGAACGAATCCACCCTTTTGATATAATTATGATTCCAAATACCACAAAAATTATCGTTTGTACAACAGCTAGACCTTTTAGTTTTCCAGCGATATTTGTAAACATCTACTTATTCCTCCTTCTTTTAAATAGATTTTTCTTTAAGCATACACTTTTTCAAAGAAAATTTCCTGGTATTTTTCTCCTAGATTTGTTCCATTTCCTTTTCCTGCACACACTCCTTCTTGATAATTTTTTCATTTCCAAATGTAAACGATTAATATTTTCGGCTTTCGGACGGATTATGAATTTATTTCAAAATCATCCATGCGGAACATCATAAAAGAAACAAAATCGAAAAAAAGCACAAAAGCAAAAATATAGTACATATCAATACAAAAACAAAACGGTCACAAACCTCGTGTTTCCAGGAGGTTTGGCCGTTTTATAGTCTAACAAGTGTCAAAGATTGGATTTTAAGACATTTTCACTTTTTTCACAACCTTATCAAGCAATCTCAAAAAACAGGTTGCCCCTTCATCGGTCGACGTCACATTAACTTTACGCCCATCCGTATAAGAAATTTGTAAATTAAAACGCTTTTCTGGACAACTATTCTCCCTTGCAAACACTGGTACATTCAACTCTTTTCGCAAAGCGGATGACAATTTAGAATTTCACACACATTACTTGAACCACATTTTGGACATTTAAGATTCATAGCTATCTCCTCTCTCCAGCATCCTCTTATCTTGTATTATTCATTTCGTCCCACAAATCTTCCTTCATCCATTCATCATTTACAGAAATTTCATCTGCTTTTTCCGCATTTTGATACATTCTCTCACGATTTAATTTCATAAACTTCTTGAAGTCCTCTACAGCTGTTTCGGTTTGCATGAAGGCTCCTTTCCGATCTTTGAAATCGATCAATTATAAACAAACAACGGAACAGAATGGCTTATTAAAAATCATTCTGTTCCGTTGTTTTTTTTAATGGCAACTATTACTTATCCAAACTCTTCAATGTCGGGAATATCTTGTGTTGAAACGTATCAACGCTCCTAGAAGCGTATTAAAGCCCTTTCACATAAAACGATATTCCGCCCCAAGCGGTACCAAAAGGTATTAACACCTACATAAATGTAGCACATTTGTAGCACTAACAAACATTTTGTAGCACCTAGAAAAAGAATGAACCCTTTCCTAGAATAACTTCATTTCTTGTGCAAAATTTGCAAACGATTCTATCTTTTTACTTTCTGTTACTTCAGCATAGATGTCCATCGTTGTTGAAAAATCCTTATGTCCCATAATGGACTGAATCACTTTAATGTTCATGTCACTCTCACATAATCTTGAGCAAAAAGTATGACGTGTAACATGGCATGAGAATTTAGGAACAAAAATCGGTTCTCTTCTTTGCTTTTTTGCTTTGACTAATTCTTCCATATTATAATCTTCCCGGATTCTTTTGATTGCACGGTTTACAGATGCCGGATTATGTAAGTTACCAAATCGATTACAAAATATAAAATTTTCCATTCCTTCCACCTTTTGCGTACAAGAGATTCCTAATTTCTTCTGCATTGCCTTTTCCTCCAGAAATGCGTCATAAACCTCATCAAACATCGGAATTGTTCGAATGCCTGACTCGGTCTTGGGTAATGATACTCCGTACTCACACTGATATGTACCTTCACGCCTTGGATAATATGTAACACAATGATTTATGGATATCATTCTGTTTTCCATATCTAAGTCCTCCCAGCGGAGTCCGATCATTTCACCTATTCGACAACCTGTACCAAACAATGCCACAAAAAGCGGTTTCCATCTCACATACTTTTCATTATTCAGAAATCCCAAAAAGGCTCGTTGTTGTTCCAGCGTTAAAGCATGTCTTACACCAGAAGTTCTTCCGAACTTCTTCTTCTTTAACTCTGCCATCACCCCATCTGATGGATTGTTCCGAATGATTTCATCCCTCACAGCTAAATTGAAGGTAGGATGTAATACAGTATGTACACTTTCTATTGTAGATATTTTCAAGTCATATTCCTCTAGTAGATGAATATAAAAATTCAAAACATCAGAAAACTTAATATCTGCAATCTTCTTTTTCCCAAATCCATTTCTGATATATCGGTCATATGTGTACATATAATTTGAATAGGTATTTCTTCGTAACTCCGTTTTTGTATTTATGTATCTGTCAAATACAAAGTTAACCGTTGCCTTTCCTTTTACATATACATCCAGACCATCCAGTTGATCCCGTCGAAGTTGTTCTTCCTTCTCTCGAAGAACTAGTAAATCTTTTGCATAGAGACTACGTCTTTTACCAAATGGATCTGTATAGGTATATACATACATTTTGTCGTACTTTCGTATGCTTTCACCTTTTCGTAGGGTTCTTCCTAATGAATCTCTTCTTGTCTTACTCACTTTATCTCCTCCTAACAGTTTCCTGCCGAAAAGAGAATCACAATCAATAGCCCCAACTTTTATAAAGTAGTTTTATCGCTTCAGCCATTGCTTGTGTTATGGATAGATTATGCTTAGTGGCACGTTCCTTCAGCAACTGGTGTTCTTCATCGGTTAATCGAACCCCAGCCATTTTCTTTCTGGGATTGTCAACCTTATGTCTACCCGGTTTTGCCAAATTCTGTACCTCCCTTCACATCTTCTATCACCATTATAATTTATGTTAAACATTTTTTCAAGTATTTTTGTTAAACATTTTCTCTTTTCTCACATTATATTGCTTTAGTCAAAATATTCCGGAGGCATTTTATAGCTTTCCAAGTATTTCTCAAATTCATTACAATCGACGATCACAGCCCTTCCAATCTTATAGCAGGCACCCGATGCTTTCGCTAATCTTTCAAATAAACTCTGACTAATACTATACATTTCTGCCCCTTCTTTGTAGCGAACAAACTTCTTTCCTCTGGGATTTTCCATTTTATAAACCGTCCTTTCATGTCATTTTCTATTTTTTCAAAAGACGTGCATCCAAAGTGCTACTTCCTCTGGATGCACACCAAAAATAGGAGGAAGAATACAGTTCTTCCAAAAAATTTCGTCTGGCATCTCTGCCAATATCAACACACCAAATTGATGTGCTCATATTGACAGGGAACCATTTCCTCCAGTTGAAATCATCAGTGGTTATGGTTAGTAACCCACTCGGGACTTGCACCC
>ERZ827440.2395-NODE-2395-length-16689-cov-2.978899_pt1 | contig 16689 bp, 18 predicted proteins | sample MGYA00519774_ERZ827440 | MGnify/ENA primary metagenome ERZ827440 (study PRJEB31778, sample SAMEA3449302) | human gut metagenome | biome: human gut; feature: human-associated habitat; material: faeces | place: United Kingdom | collected 2010/2012 ... | reverse complement strand
AGATATGATGCCGGAAACAAAAAAATCACGTTTTCCTATGATGCCGACGCAATGATACGGTCGGACGCGGTGCGTCTTGACAAAGCAACCGCACTTTTTGAAAACGCCGTAAACAGCTTTTATGTCATTGACAAAAATACAGTTGCTACGGTTGTCGACAAAGCCACATCCCTTTTTGATACCATGAAAACCGGATATACGGAAAGCGGCAGCGAACAGCAATACCTCGAAGCCAGAACAGAGCTTCTGAGCCTCCTTGACACCATAACCGACGGATCTGCCGAAAGCAGACCCGTGGAATACCGCGCAATGTGGATCGAACCATCCGACAAAACACCGGAGCAGGTCCGCAAAACCGTAAAATCCGCACACGACAGCGGAATAAACACAATATGCCTCGAAACTCTGTTCAATGCAACAATGATATACCCCACTCCCGAAGGCAGCCTTTTCAGGCAGAATCCCGCGCTGCACGGCTTCGACCTTCTCGCCGCATATATTGATGAGTGTCATAAACTCGGCATGGAACTCCATGCATGGATTACGGTTTATTACGTAGGAAACAAAGACGGAAAAAACGCTTCTCTTTCGGTTTTCAATCAAAAGCCCGAATGGCGTATAACCGATAACAACGGAGGATGCTACGGCGACAACGTCGCAATGTTCCTGAACCCGGCAAATCCCGAGGTCAGCGATTTCCTGATCGAATCATACCGTTACATCCTCGAAAACTACGATATTGACGGCTTACAGCTCGACTATATCCGCTACCCACACAACGGCACCGATACCGATTACGGCTACGATGACGCGACCCTGAGCGCATTTGAAAGTAAGTACGGCGTAATGCCCGAATATAAGCCATCCGAAGCATACTGGAAGGACTGGTGCGCTTTCAGGGCAAGTTACGTAACGGACTTCGTCCGCCGTGTCCGCTCCCTGATCGACGAAGTCGCTCCGGATGTCATGCTCAGCGCAGATGTATACGGCAATATGGACAACGCTATGGGCGCCGTTTACCAGAACGGCAAGGCGTGGATCGAGGAAGGGCTGCTTGATATCGTATTCCCCATGACATACGGCGAAACCGAGGAAATGAAAGCCTTCGCAAACCGCTATCTTTCGCTTGGCAGAAAGAACGTTATGGCAGTCCCCGGACTCGGTATATATATCGCAAGCCAGAACGCAGACACAATGCGTGAACAGCTTATGAGCGCCCGTGAAATGGGGAGCGACGGTTATTCGTTCTTCGAGCTGGAAGCCTTCAACACAAAAAACGTCGGCGAAAAGCTGAAAAACAGCGCTTTCGCACAGAATGCGCTTCCGCCTTTCCTGAATGTTTCCGCTTCGATTCATACATACGCGGACTTCATGTCAAAGCGCGTGAATGATATAATGCTTCCCTCGGGAGCAATATCCGAAAACGAAGCAAATGCATTGCTCATAATACTGAGCAAACTGAAAAACAACGCGCTGTCGGATGAAGATATGACTTCCCTTTCCGAAGCCATCGCAAAAATATCGGACAGCAACGCAAAGGAAGCGCTTGAAAGCGATATGAAACTGATGAATCGCCTTGCAGTTCATTATACCGATGAAACACCCGCAGACACAAGCGATAGTGCGAGCGAAGCCGCCTCGGATAATGAATCCGATACAGCAACCGCAGTCTCCGACCCGTCGGCTGCCGAAACAGATACCTCGCGCGGAAAGCTGGTTATCGCCGCCGTCGTCGCAGTTGACCTGATAATTGTCACAATCGTTGCGGCTTTCATGTCGAAAAAACGCTTCGGCAAGAAAAACGGAAAGAAAAACAAATAGTCCTCCTGTCAGCTTAAAAATGCAATAAAAGCTGTGCCTTGCTCAGCTTCATCCGTAACGCAAATCATCCCGCTCCGTGTATGCAGAGCGGGATGATTTTTCATGTTATTTTTTGTCAGCAGGCTTTTTCACGACGGGCTTCGGAATGGTTTTATAAAGCTCCTCAAAGCCGTCAGCCATTGCTTTGCTTTCCGGTTCGACAGCATTGCGGCCGGTGCATTCCGTTGCACACGCAACCGGATTTTGAAGGTATAAATCACGTTCAAATGCGGTATTTGATTGTTTTTTGCTGTTTTTCATACGTTTTCACCCCGGCATTTATTATGCCCGTAAAAGCGCTTATCAAACAACACCGATATATTTTTTCAAAGGTCGTTGTCAAGAATATCGCCGAAGGTTTCACGCCGTACAACAATATGCTCTTCGTTTTTGTCAAGCATTATTACGGCGGGGCGCGGCAGACGGTTATAATTCGACGCCATTGAATAATTGTATGCACCTGTTGTCTCGACGGCAATAAAATCTCCGCGCTTTGTTTCGGGAAGGCTTACGTTTTTCTGGATCAGGTCGCCGCTTTCACAGCATCTTCCCGCAATCGTATAAAGTCTTGTGCCTTCCTCTGCGGCGCGTGTGACGTTTCTCACCTTATATGATGCCTCATACAGCGCGAAGCGCGGATTGTCCGGCATACCGCCGTCAACGGCAACATAGCTCGTTTTTCCTGCGTTCTTGACCGATGTACAGGTGTATACCGTCAGTCCCGCATCGGCAACGATGCTTCTGCCCGGCTCCAGCATTATTGCGGGGAGCGCAACGTCGCCGAAACGGCGTTTTACCTCATCGACAATGCTTCTGACTGTTGATTTCACATCAAATTCCGGGTCTGAATCCGTATACGGAACACCGAATCCACCGCCAAGGTCAAGAATTTTCGTCTTGATACCATGGTTTCTGTAAAGACCGGCACAGAATTCTGACATAATCTCCGCCGCGTCAACAAAGGGTTGCGCGTCAAATATCTGAGAACCGATATGACAGTGGAAGCCGCAAAGCTCGACACCGTCCATATGCGACGCCGCAACGGCAAGGCGTTCGGCTGTGCCGTCACAGATCAGGCTGCCGAATTTTGAATCGATTCCCCCTGTCCGGATTTTTTTATGTGTGTGGGGATCAATACCTGGAGTCAGGCGCAGGAGTATTTTCTGCGTCTTGCGGCAATATGACGCAACGGCGGAAAGCGCGTAAAGCTCATCCTCGTTGTCGCATACGATATATCCTATTCCTTCATTTACGGCACATTCAAGATCCGTATCGGTTTTTCCGTTGCCGTGGAAAAACAGCTTTGACGGGTCAAAGCCAGCCGAAAGAGCGGTGAACAGCTCACCGGATGACACAACATCCGCTCCCATGCCTTCCTCGGTAATTATACGGTACATATCCTTGAAACAGCACGCCTTTCCCGCATAAAGGATCATCGAGCCTTCCGGCATGATATCAAGGCAGTCGGTATACCTGCGGCAGTTTTCACGGATGCGCGCTTCGTCCATAAGATAAAGCGGCGTGCCGTATCTGTCTGCGAGGTCAGTCACGTCATGTCCCGCGAATTTCATTCGTCTTTCTTTTATTTCAATATTATTATCAGTCATAACTATCCTCCGCTATAGCTTTATTTTAACATCCGGACAGCAATATGTCAATGGCGTTCATGACAGGTTAACATTTTTGTGGTATCAATATTTTATGCGGATTTAATGAGTGCAAACGCTTATTTTTTCGACTAACATTACGGAGGGGCAAGACATGGACAACGGTGAAAGTAGCTACCGCCGTTTCCTTGACGGAGAGAACGACGCCTTTGGCGAGATACTGGACATGTATCGCGAAAGCCTGATATTTTTCATCAACCGCACGGTGAACGATTTTGCCGTCGCGGAGGATATCGCCGCAGACAGCTTTGCCGAGCTTATCATACACAAAAGACGTTTCGGCTTCAAATCGTCGCTTAAAACATATCTTTTCACGATCGCACGCAACAAAGCCGTGAGCTATATCCGTCACGCCGCAAAATACCGCACAGTTGATATCGACGGGCTTTGCGAGCTTTCGGACGAATACGCCTCATTTGAACGTGAGATCGAAAAGGATGAACAGAAAGCCATGCTCAATAAAGCGCTTTCGGCTCTGAAAGACGATTACAAAACCGCACTTCATCTTGTGTATTTTGAAGAGCTTTCCTATGCGGATGCCGCAAAGGTAATGAAAAAATCACCCAAGCAGATCGAAAATATCCTTTATCGCGCAAGGCAATCGCTTCGCTCCGAGCTGGAAAAGGAGGGATTTGTTTATGAAGAATAAATACGAATTTGAAACAGAGGTGTACATCAAGGTATCTCAGCATAAAATGCGAACACGCAAAAGGGCTGCGGTATTCACAGCGTTTTCGCTTGTCGCCGTACTGACATTTTCGGGCGCCGCAGTGTCACTGAGCAACAGAATGCGTAACAACAATGATATGGCAGGCGAAACGCTTCAGTTTTCGGCTGAAAAAACGGACACAGCCAATGCAACCGAAGCCGGCTGCACAGCCGAAATGACACCTGACGACACAAGCGAAGCGGAGGAGAGCTCATACTATCATACTGTGTTGACACACTTCGATTATCCGTCATACAGCAGCGCAGCCGAGGCCGCGAAAGCTGCTGAAAACGTATATGCCGGAACGGTCACAGACATATCATTCGAAATAATCTGTATGCAGACAGGAGAGACGGTCGATACTTCGGATTCTTCAGAGGCTTCGCGTATGCTGTATACGGTATATACCGTACAACTCAGCGACTCTTTCAAAGGAGAAAATCCTGATGAAATCAAAATATACAGAATCGGCGGACTGATCGGATACAAAGAATCAGTGCAATACAGCATGATCGAAAAAGCCGGTTTGTTTGATGAATATCATGGTATTCCCGTTACAACCGACGCCGACGCGTCCAAGCTGACTGTCGGAGCGCAGTATTTATTCTGCACGGTACGTCCCGTCGAAGGTCATGACGTTCCGATAAACCCGACTCAATTTGCTTATGACCCGGCTTCAGCTTCTGCCAACGAGATAATCGCGCAGATAAGACAATAAACAATATAAAGGAGAAAATGCAATGAAAAAAGCACTCGCGCTCATCCTCGTATTCGCACTTTCGGCAATCGCAATGTCGTCATGCGCCGTCAGCGGCGACATATCGCGCTACGGCGTTGTCGATTACATGAAAAACATCACCCCCGCACAGCAAACGCCCGAAACACTTGACAGTACTTTCCGCGACGCATATGCGGATTTTGCACTCCGCCTCTACGGTGAGGTGAAAAAGGAAAAGAATACCCTTATTTCACCGCTTTCCGTCATGCTTGCGCTTGCCATGACCGCAAACGGCGCCGACGGCGCAACTCTTGAAGGCATGGAAAAAGCTCTCGGCGGAATAAAAATCGACAAACTGAACGCATATCTCAAGTCGTATGTCGATTCCCTGCCTTCCGGCGATTCGTTCAAAATGTCTATCGCAAATTCGATATGGTTCAGAAAGGACGCATTTGAGCCATCGGAGGACTTCCTCCAGAAAGTCTGCGATTTCTATTCGCCTGACATATACGGCGCTCCGTTCGACTCCTCGACTGTCAACGCAATAAACAGCTGGGTCAACGGCAAAACCGACGGCATGATCAAAAAAATGCTTGAAGAAATCGATTACGAAAGTGTCATGTTCCTCATCAACGCTATATGCTTTGACTGCAAATGGGAAAGCAAGTTTAACCCGACCGACACGCAGAAAAACGCTTTGTTCCGCGGAAGTGAAGGTACCGTCAGCTGCGACCTGATGACATCAAAAGAAAATACCTATATAAAGGGTGAAGGCGTTACCGGTTTCATCAAAAAATACCGGGGCGGAAAATACGCATTCGCAGCGTTCCTTCCCGATGACAGCAGCGTAACGCCTGACGAATGGCTTGCGGGTATGAGCGGCGACAGGCTTGTTTCACTGCTTGAAAGCAGCACAAACGGGCGCCTTCTCTGCCGTATGCCCAAGTTCGGTTACGAGTATGCATGTAATATGAACGATGCACTCAAGACGCTGGGGATGGAAGAAGCGTTCGACAGTCATAATGCGAGGTTCGGTAGCCTCGGCAAAAACATTCGCGACGGTTCAAACGTTTGCATCGGAAAAGTGACGCACAAAACATTCATCAAGCTTGACGAAGAAGGAACGAAGGCAGCCGCCGCAACAATGGTGGATATGACAGCTGAATCCGCAGAAATGCCGCCGGAAATACAGATCATTCTCGATCGCCCGTTCGCATACGCTATCATAGACACAGAAACCAATCTCCCGATTTTCATCGGCACAGTTAACACGATAGACTGATTTAAAAAAACAAAGGCTTGCGGACCGGAAACAATTCCGGTTTTGCAAGCCTTCGATTTTTATAAATGTGAGTTTTTTCAGCTCTTCCAGAGCGAATGCAGGTTGCAGTAGGCATATGCGGCGATGACCTCATCACCGTCGCAGAGTGCGAAATATGCTTCGGGCTTTTCACCGGGCTTAAGCTCCTTGCGCTGATTACCCTGCTTTGTGTGAAGTGAGATCCACTCTATATAATGCTCGGGAAGCATCGGGTGAGCGACACTGCCGACGGCAACCTTTACGTTTCTGCCGTCAACGGTGACGACAGGGACGTGCTTTTCGGCAGCCGCATCAGTCGTTCCCGGAATAAGCTCGCTCATCGCTTCACCGCAACAGATGACAGGGACTCCGGTCTCCTTTACGACAGCGACCATTTTGCCGCAATGCTTGCAGATCAAAAATTTCTGTTCCATGATTCATACCTCCATATGTTGTATTCTGTGATTATTATACCACAAGATTATGGATATGTCAATAGTGAGGACGAAAAAAGACGCATCCGGACGGATGCGTCAATTTCACTTACTTGTACTTGCGTTTTCTCGCAGCTTCGGACTTCTTCTTACGTCTGACACTGGGCTTTTCGTAATGTTCTCTCTTGCGAAGTTCGGCTTGTACACCGCTTCTGAGGTAAGATCTCTTGAATCTTTTAAGCGCACTGTCAATGGATTCGTTTTCTTTGACCTTGATTTCAGCCATCCTGTTTTCCCTCCCTCCGCGAATGCGAGGATTTGTTACACTGTAAAACAGCAAATGATATTATATCAGAAAATTTGCGTTTTGTCAAGAGAATTAAAGAGCTTTCTTTGCGGTTTCGACGAGATTTGCGAAAGCCTCTTTATCTGTGATAGCGAGCTCGGAGAGCATCTTCCTGTTGAGATTGATGCCGGACTTCTTGAGACCGTTGATGAACTTGCTGTAATTAATGCCGTTCTGTTTGCAGGCTGCGGAGATTCTGGTGATCCAGAGAGCACGGAAGTCTCTCTTTTTCATCTTTCTGCCGGCGAAAGCGTAGTTACCGCTCTTCATCACCTGCTGTTTCGCCATTTTAAAATGTCTGTGTTTATTGCCCCAGTAGCCCTTCGCGAGCTTCAGGATCTTCTTTCTTCTTTTTCTCGTTGTGAGAGCCGGTTTGATTCTTGCCATTTTATTTTACCTCCTGAACACGATTATGAATAAGGAAGCATACGCTTCAGATCATTCATTCTTGCGCTGGCGACATAGTTACCTTTACGGAGCGCTCTCTTACGCTTTGCGGTTTTGATACCGAGGTTATGACGATGACCGGGATGGTACATCTTGAGCTTGCCCGTGCCGGTAGCCTTGAATCTTTTCGCACTGGCTCTGTGAGTTTTAATCTTACCCATTGTGGATTTATCCTTTCGTGTTTGAATTATCGTTTTTCTCTTGTTTTTCTTTTTTGGGAGCTGCCTTTTTCGGCGTCAGGATCATGATCATGTTTCTGCCGTCGAGCTTTGCGGGCTTTTCAATCACACCGAGCTCGGACACAGAGTCGGCAAAACGCTCCATAAGGGCGACACCGCGTTCGGTATGAGCCATTTCGCGTCCCTTGAACTTGACAACGATCTTGACTCTGTTGCCGTCACCGAGGAAACGGTTGGCATGGTTGACTTTTGTTTCAAAGTCATGGTCACCGATGCTGCAGGTGAGCTGAAGCTCCTTGAGTTCGGCAATCTGCTGTTTTTTGCGGTTTTCTTTTTCTTTCTTTTCTTTTTCGAAGCGGAACTTGCCGTAATCCATTATCCTGCAGACAGGAGGAGCGGCTTCTGCGGCGATTTCAACAAGGTCATAGCCCTGCTCGTTTGCCATACGCAGTGCGGCAGAGGTTTTCATTATTCCGAGCTGGTTTCCTTCCGGACCGACCAGTCTGACCTCTGATGCGCGGATCTCTTCGTTGATAAGAATTTTCTTTGCTATTGTAAAGCACCCCCGTAAAATAAAAGAACGTGTGGGAACAGCGATCCGCACACGAAAAAAAGCTCAAAGCCTTGTGTGTATTGACCGCGCCTGCAATTTGCGGCGGGTGAGAACGCTGTTCTTCTTTGTTAACATTCAGAGTATATCACAAAAAGCTCCTTTTGTCAATAGCTTTTCGCAAATTTTCTCTTTTTGAATACAATATCTATTGAAAGGGATGATCATATGCCAAAAATTTTCCTGTCTCCTTCGACTCAGGAGTACAACGAATACTACGACGGGAGCGGCAGTGAGGAATATTACATGAACCTCATCGCCGATTACATGGAGCCGTATCTCACCGCAAGCGGAATACAGTACACACGGAACGATCCGAGCGGAGATGTGAACCAATCGGTGGCAAAGTCCAATCAGGGAACATATGACCTGCACCTTGCGTTGCATTCAAACGCCGCGGGACCGGCAAACGCCGGACGTCAACAGGGCACGGATGTTTATTACTACGCAACAAGTGCAAAGGGCAAAAGCGCAGCCGAAATCTTTGCCTCAAATCTTCGGGACATATATCCGTATCCCGACAGAGTGAAAACCGTCGCGAATACGACATTGGCGGAGCTGAGGCGCACAAAAGCGCCCGCAATACTCATTGAGCTTGCCTATCACGACAACCCTGAGGATGCGGAGTGGATTAAAAGTAATCTGCGGAACATTGCGTATAATCTTGCGCTGTCAACGGCAGAATATCTCGGTGTGCCGTTTACCGAGCCTGAGCAGCTCAGAGAAGGCGTGGTAAGCACGGGCGGAGGCAGTCTGAACATACGCAGCACACCATCAGAAAACGCAGCCGTGATCGGAAAAGTGCCGAACGGAGCGTTTGTCACAATAACAGGCGAAGACGGCAATTGGTACGCGATACAGTACAGCGGAATAGCCGGCTTTGTTCAGCGCAGATTCGTCAACGTGGAATGAAGCAATGCGGAGTGGCAGTGCAAGTCACTCCGCATTATTTTCCGGCGACAAAGCAGTCATATATTTCCGAAGGCTTTGCAAATATGTGATCGGCGCCGCAGGCTTCGAACTCTTCCCTGCTTCCGTACCCGAACAGTATACCCACACTCTCAAGTCCCACGGTTTTCGCACCGATGATGTCGTATTCACGGTCGCCGATCATAACGCCCTCGTTCAGATCGGATATTCCGGACTGCACGACCGCATAGCGCAATACATCGATCTTCTTTGAACGGGTACCGTCAAATTCACTGCCGTATATGCCGTCAAAGTATTTCGAAAAGCCGCATTTGTCAAGCACCTTGTTTGCATAAAACACAGGCTTTGATGTCGCGACAAACAGCTTTCTGCCGTCATTTTTCAGTGAAATGAGAAGTTCTTTAATACCGTCATAAGGCGTGAACTCCAGAACACCGGTTTCCGAATAATACTCACGGTAAATCTTCACCGCTTCAGACGCCTGTTCATCGTTAAAGCCGAAGAAACGCCTGAACGAATCGTCAAGCGGAGGTCCCATGAATCCACCGAGCGAAGCTTTGTCCGTCACATTGATCCCGAAGTGGGAAAGAGCAAATATAACACCGTTCAGCACTCCCTCGCCGGTATCGCAAAGGGTGCCGTCAAGATCAAAGAAAAAATATTTTTTCATGATAAAACCGCCTTTCAGGTTCTGTGATTTTTAATATACCACATTTTGTCTTCCGCGTCAAGCGGAGTTTTGCACCATCAAAAGCAATGTGCGGACAGATTTTCGACTCTTTTCGCAACCCCGCAGCGGGTAATTCGACATATCACTTTAGTATGATAAAGTGACAACACAAAAAACGCACAACAGCCATGGTTTGTCGATGACATTCTGTTTACATTTATATAAATAGGATGTTATAATGTTAGCATCACAAATAAAACAGAAGAAAAGGAAGTCACTCAGTATGAAAACAGTAATCAGAGACAGCTCAGTATCGGAAAACGGATTCACACTCCGCTATTTGCTTTTTGAGGTCGCGGAAAACGGCAGAACGGATTATCTGTTCAATGTCGAAATTCATTCGGATCGCGTTGACGATGCCGAACAGGTCAGTGATGTCTGCGAAACCAGAGATGAAGCGATATCGCTTTTTGTCAAAATGGTTGAAGGCTGCGCCACGCCTGCCTCTCTTTCTGAAATCGCCGAGGACTACATATTCGAAAAGACCTTTGTACCGTACGGAACCGTCATCGGATCCGCCCCATTACAGAAAAAATCGTAACGCTTAGGAATCCGAGCGGAAATTCCGTTCCGACATCATATACCGACTCCCCGTACGGAGTCGGTTTTGTTTTTGCAGTTGAGATTCAGCAATTAAAATCCGCCGTCATACGGCTTTTTCACAAATTTACTATTTACATTTCAGCCGTCTGGTGATATACTGTATAGTAGTGATTTATAATTTTGTGAGGTAACACACGTGAAGAAAAACGTTTTGATTTTATTCGGCGGCGTTTCCACCGAGCACGAAATCTCATGCCTTTCCGCCGGTTTTGTCTTTGACAACACCGACAGTGAGAAGTACAACATATACCGTATAGGAATAACAAAAAACGGCGCCTGGTGGCTTTACTCCGGCACATCCGCAAAAATGCGCGACGGTTCATGGAATGAAGATACAGAAAACCTCCGTCCGGCAATTCTTTCTCCATGCTCTGCGCACCAAGGGATACTCGTTTTCAACAAAGAAAAGAAAACTTACGAAGCAATACATATTGATACCGTTTTCCCCGTACTTCACGGCAAAAACGGTGAGGACGGCACAATGCAGGGTCTGCTTCAGATTGCCGGCCTTCCCTACGTCGGACCATCCGCGTATTCTTCTGCCGTATGCATGGACAAAGCAACCGCAAAGCTTCTTTGCGAAAGAAAGCGCATAAAAACCGCGCCGTTTCTGCTCGTCCGCAAGACACCCGATTTCGACATAAACCGTACTGTCTGTGAAACAGAGGAAGCGTTCGACTATCCCGTATTCGTCAAACCTTCAAACAGCGGCTCATCCGTCGGCATAACAAAAGCGAAAAACCGCGCGGAGCTTATGAAGGGCATAACCGAAGCGTTTGAAAACGACCGCAAGATACTCATTGAAAAAAACATTTCCGGCAAAGAGATCGAGACTGCCGTTTTCGCCTCCCACGGTAATATCACAGTCTCCATACCCGGCGAGATCGAACCGTGCGCCGATTTTTACGACTACGACACAAAATACAAAAATGACACCGCAAAGACTTTCATCCCCGCCCGGATCAGCGAAAAAGCAACGGAAAAGGTGCGCGAATGGGCAAAAATCATTTTTGGAGAACTTGATTGCGACGGACTTTCCCGCGTTGATTTCTTTGTTGACGGAGATGACGTTGTTTTCAACGAGATCAACACAATCCCCGGCTTCACTTCAATATCGATGTACCCTCAGCTCATGAACGCAATCGGTCTCGGTGGGAAATCGCTTGTGACCGCACTCATCGAATCTGCTGAGAGACACTGATCATGAGAATAGGCATTTTTGATTCCGGTCTCGGCGGACTTACCGCCGTGCGTGAGCTTGAGCTTCGCCGTCCCGATGCCGGATATGTATATTTCGGTGACACCGCGCGTGTTCCCTACGGCGGCAGAAGCAAGGAAGTGCTCGACCGGTATGCCGTGCAGGACAGCCGCTTTCTCATTTCAAAAAAAGTCGATGCGATAATGGTCGCCTGCTGCACCGTCAGCGCCAACTGCCTTGACACACTGGAAAACACCTTTGACATACCGTTTTACGGCGTAATAGAACCGGCTGTAAGAGCCGCAGCGCAAATCGCATCCGCCGGAAACGGGAAAATCGCCGTACTCTGCACCTCCGCGACCCTCAAAAGCGGCACCTTTGAGCGCAGTATAAAAAAGCTCGACCCTTCCCTTTCCGTAACGTCAAAAGCCTGCCCCCTTCTCGTACCGCTTGTAGAAAACGGACGTATATCCGTCGACGACCCGCTCGCGAACATCGCCGTTTCGGAATATGTATCCGGACTTGCGGAAGCCAAACCGTCGGCAGTCATAATGGGCTGCACTCATTACCCTCTCCTGTCGGCAGTACTTGAAAAGTATCTGCCGGAAAGCACACTTGTAAACTGCTCTGCCGAAACCGTGAAGGAGATCCTCTCCGAAAATGCGGTATCATCCGGTGAGCGCAGCTTTTATGTCAGCGACGACCCGATGCAGTTTGCTTCAACCGCAAAGCTGTTCCTTGAGCATGATATAACCGACAGAATAGAAAAAACAGATATAGACCGTGCATAAAATGAAAAACAAAATCCCGATGAACATATCAATACAAACCGACCAGAATATCGAAACGCCGCAGGGCGAGCCGGTTTCCGAATCGGTACATACAAACGCCTTCGGCTTCCTCAGAGAGACAAAAAACGGCATGGAGCTTGAGTACCTTGAAAGCAAGGACAAAACCTTCGGAGACACCGTGACAACCGTGTCGATGCTCAAGGACAACATAGTTGCCGTCAACCGTATCGGCGCGCTGAACACATATATGGTCTTTGAAGAAGGCAAGGCACATACCTGCCTGTACACAGGCGAACGTGTGCCCGTACAGCTCCGCATACAAACAAACCGCCTCAGAAACAGTATTTCACCGCAGGGCGGCAAGCTTGATATCGACTACACAGTCCAGATCGCGGGCAACACAGCGGAACGCAGCCATATTTTAATGTCCGTTTCGCCGCACGAAAGCATATTAACATCCTGACAAGAGGTATATAACAATGGACATTTCAAAGAGAATACAGTCATTTGCCGTAAACCACGACCTGCTTGAAAAAGGGCTTTACCTTTCAAGAATCGACGGCAACACAAAAACCTATGACCTGCGCTTCAAAAAGCCGAATGCGGGTGATTATTTCACCCTCGAACAGGCGCATACAATCGAACATCTCGCCGCAACCGTTCTCAGAAACAGCGAATTTTCCGACAAAATCGTTTATTTCGGACCGATGGGCTGCGCGACGGGTTTTTATCTCGTGGTGTTCGACGGTCTGAAATTTGACGACCTGCTTGCCCTTCTCAAAAAAACGTTTGCATTCATTTCGACGTATGAAGGCGCGATACCCGGCGCGACACGCATCGAATGCGGCAACTATAAGGCACACGACCTTCCCGGCGCAAGGCTTCTTGCAGCGGACTATGCAAAGGTCATTGAAAACTGGAGCGAGGATAAGCTGGTTTATCGCACATGAAGCGCCGTATAAACGTAAAACGCAATTTCGGCGGAATAATCCTGCCCGACGGCATATTGAAGTTGCTTCCTTCGATGGACGCACCGAAGCTTCGCGTGTTCATAGCACTTTGCGCGGACGGCGAAATATCACCCGACGAAACACCTGAAGCCCTCGGTCTGTCAAAGGAAGAATTCGATTCCGCGCTTGCTTTCTGCCGCGGAACAGGCTATTTCGCCACCGAAGAAACGTCAGTACAGCCGATAGCACGTTCGCTCCAGAGCTATGACAGCGAAACTCTTGCCGGCGCTGTACGTGAAGAATCGGAGTTTGCGCTCCTTGTCAAGGAAATGGGGCGCATTCTCGGCAAAATAATCAACAAAAACGACCTCAACCTTCTTTTCAATCTGTATGATTACGAAGGTGTTTCACCCGAATATATCTGCGCCGTCGCAAATTACGCCGTCCGCCGCTCCAAGGGTAATATGTCCTATATCGTCCGGACAACGCTTTCGATACGCGACGAAGGAATAGACAGCTATGACAAGCTTGAGGAATATATCACCCGCCGCGAGCATACCGAAGGCTCAAAGTCGAAGCTGTGGCAGTCGATGGGCTTCGGCAGCAGAACGCCGTCGGCGCGCGAAAAAGCGTATCTGACAAAATGGTTCGACGAATACGCAATGTCGCCGGAGCTGATCATGGCGGCATATGAGATCACAGTCGACGCAACCGGCGGAGTCAAACTCAGCTATATGTCGAAAATACTCGACGATTGGTTTGCAAACGGATATACCACTCCCGAGCAGGCTCTTGCATCCCGAAACAATGCTAAGAAAGTTCAAAACGCCGGAAACGGCAACAGCAGCTTCGATATTGACGAGCTGTATAACGCCGCTTTGAAGAAAGGCATGGAGGACACCTGATGAATATACTTGCCACCTGCCGCGACAGGCTTCTCACCTCGCGCAACAAAGCAATATCCGAAGCGGAATCCCGCTCCGCACTGCTGAGGAGCAAAGTTCCCGGTCTTTCCGCCGTTGACAGAGAGATAATGTCCGTGCCGATGAAGCTTATGACCGCCGCAAAAGGCGAAAACTTCGGACAGACCGCCGCCGTGATCCGCGCGAAGACCGAAGAGCTTCAGAAAAAGCGCGCCGAAATGATAACCTCCGCCGGATTCCCTGCCGACTATGACAAACCGCACTTTTCATGCGAGAAATGCGGCGATAAGGGATATGTCGGCTATGATATGTGCGACTGCCTGCGCCGAATGATCGCCGAAGAGAGCTATAACCGCTCCGGACTCGGCAACGCGCTTTCGGAATGCACATTCGACAATTTTTTCACATATTACTACCCGTCCGACCCCGCAGGAGCCGAAAAAAGTCCTCGCGACGTGATGGAAGCGGTGAAAAACCGCTGCCGCAGGTATGCCGAAGAATTCGGACGTGACAGCGGGAATCTGCTCTTTATGGGCGGAACGGGTCTTGGCAAAACGCATCTTTCCGCCGCGATCGGAAGTACGGTGATAAAGAAAGGCAAAACCGTGATTTATGAAAGCGCCCGCAATATACTGAACGAGTACCGCGCAAATGCGTTTTCCGATGCAAACAACGATACTGACCGCTTTTCAAGATGCGATCTGCTGATAATCGACGACCTCGGCGCGGAACCGAAGGGCGAATTTGCCGCGGCAGCGTTTACGGATATAGTCGACAGCCGTCTGCTGGCGAAGAAAAACACGATAATTTCAACAAATCTGACCGCCTCCGAGCTCGTTCGCGGATATTCACAGCGCTTTGCTTCACGTGTGCTCAGCTGCTACACATTGCTTACGTTCATCGGCAGAGATGTGCGTATGCTGAAAATGACAGGAGAAAAATGAAACAGGTCAATATATTCACCGACGGCGCATGCAAAGGCAATCCCGGTCCCGGCGGCTGGGGCGCGATACTTGATTACAAAGGAACGCGCCGCGAACTCTCCGACGGCGAACCGCAGACGACAAATAACCGCATGGAGCTTTCCGCAGTGATTGCGGCACTTTCGGCGCTCACCGAGCCGTGCGAAGTGACGCTCACATCGGATTCAAAGTACGTCGTTGATGCTGTCGGAAAGGGCTGGGTTTACGGCTGGAAGAAGCGCGGATGGAAAAAATCCGACAACTCTCCGGCTCTCAATTCCGACCTGTGGGAAAAACTGCTCCCGCTGCTTTCGAAGCACAAGGTCACATTCGTCTGGATAAAGGGTCATGCCGGGCATCCGGAAAACGAACGTTGCGACGAACTTGCGGTTGCTGCCGCAGAGCGCAACAGATAGATAAACCGACTCACGGTAAAAAATATCGGTTCCTCATCCCACGTGCCGCAGAATCATCCATAAACAGCTAAACACCTCAAAATACAATAACAGCGCTGCCGCCAAATACCTGCGGAAGCGCTGTTTTTGTTGTGCAATTTTATGTCGCCGCATATTCTTCACGCTTAAAGGCGGCAGTTTGAAAATCACGGCGTGTAAATATAGCGATAGCCATGTAAATATTATCATAATCACGTTAAGGCTTCGCGCCGCAAACGTGACAGTGCCAAGACTTCACACCGAAAGCGTGAGGATTCCAAAATCCGCGCGCCGGACGGTTCAAAGACTCTCACACCGTAAAGTTCAAAGACTTTCACACCGTAAATGCGACGATTTCCAAAGTCCATGTGCTATAATTTTGCCAATTTCAAAGACTTTCGCACCGTAAATGTGACAATTTCAAGAACAAAAAGGAATGCAGAGAAGCGAACAAGCCGCTTCCCTGCATTGTGGGGGTTATGAACCGGACGACCGATATGTGTCTTGACGACTTAAATCCGATTCACAAGTACAGATTATACCATTTATTCTCAATTTGTCAAGGGGTTTTTCGAAATTTCCTGAAAAAAATTTTAAAAAACTTTATTCAAGCACGGAACCGTCTTGACCATCGGTACCATTCGCGCCTTGCGAACCGCTTGCACCATTTTTGCCCCAGTTAACGTCACAGCCTCCTAAACCCGTGCTCACACGAGCGCCGCTGCCGCCGCTGCCGCTGGCTCCACCTATTCCGGCTTTTCCTCCATTGCCGGCGCTACTTTCAAATTTTATAGCAACACCCTCTTCGGTCTTTGTTTCAATGACCTCGCCTGCTTTGCCGCCGTTGCCGCCGTTGCCGCCATTGCCGCCGTTGCCGCCATTGCCACCATTGCCGACC
>ERZ827440.2390-NODE-2390-length-16721-cov-3.423077_pt1 | contig 16721 bp, 8 predicted proteins | sample MGYA00519774_ERZ827440 | MGnify/ENA primary metagenome ERZ827440 (study PRJEB31778, sample SAMEA3449302) | human gut metagenome | biome: human gut; feature: human-associated habitat; material: faeces | place: United Kingdom | collected 2010/2012 ... | reverse complement strand
AAAAGCGAGCTTTATATAAACTTTTACAAGAATTTAAGAAAAATAATGAAATTTAATTTTCTTCATCGAACATATCAAATAAAGATACTTGAGTAGGAGATTTCTCTTTTGGTTTTGCTGGTTCAGAAATAATTTCTGGTGCTTTTTCAACCGGTGTATTTTCATCGATAATTTCACCATTTTCGCAAAGTCCCAATATTTTTGAATTTGTTTCAGGTAGATTAGCTTTCATTCCTGCACCAAGTTGTGATACTTCAAGCGAATTCAAATCAACTGGCAAGAGGCCATTTTCAGTAGCTAACGGCACAATGCAAGGCACATCTTTTTTTCGATAAATTTTATCCATAGAGATAATTGTCATCGGAGAAGATTTAAAGATGCGGCAAGCTGCCGTTTTTTGACCTAAACGAGCAAAACATGGGAAAACAGAACTATTTAATAAACGAGCTCCATTTTTATCATTGAGAATGAGAATTAATGAATGTTCATCGTTTTTATAGGATAAAGTAGCAGTAATATATGATTTTTCATTTGAGCCAAAATTAATAGCTTTTACTCCACTTGCTTTAGTAGAGACAATTGGAACTTCATTCTCATTATATCGTGAAACTTGACCTTGATCTGTCATGACCATAATATCGGAATTACCATGAGTTAAAATAGCAGATACTAATTCATCACCATCGACAAGTGGCATAGCCCGGAGTCCTTTTGTAGTTATTTTTTGACATTCAAAGTCTATTATCTCAGTACGTTTTATTTTTCCAAGTTTACTTGTTAAGGCAAAATATAAGCCTTTTTCATAATCTTCAACTGCAAATGCAGAGACAATTTTTTCTTTTGGTTCTAAATTGACGAGATTATTGATATGTTTTCCCTCTTCTTTCCATTTTGCATCACTTATTAAATGACAAGGAATGGAATAATATAAGCCTTTATTTGTAAAGAAGACAATATTGGCATGGGTAGTTGTTTTTTGACAAAAGACTGTCTTATCAGAAACTTTAAGTTTTGGGAAAGGATCTGAACCTTTGGAAGATTGAATACTAGCTTCATAAGATCTTAATGCTGTCTTTTTAATATAGCCATCACGAGTCAATACTACCATAACATCTTCTTTGGCAATAAGAGAACGTTGATCAACATTCTCAGTCTTTATTTTTTCTTCTAAAATTTTAGTCTTTCGCGGTGTGGCATATTGTTTTTTTATAGCTTTTAAATCCGCAACTATAAGTCTAACTAATTTATCTTCATTTTCAATTGTTTGTTTTAAATCATCGAGTTCTTTAATCAATGTTTTCTCTTCTTCTTGAAGAATTGTGACATCAGTATTTGATAAACGATAAAGTTGCAAAGTAACAATAGCTTCAGCTTGTTCGAGAGTAAATTGGAATCTTTCTATCAATTTATTTTTAGAGTCTTCTTTTCCTGAACTATGACGGATGATATTAATTACTTCATCGAGAACTGAAACAGCTTTAATGAGACCTCTAACTATCGATAGTCTCCAACTTTTTTTATCAAAATCAAATTTAGAACGACGGAGAATTACTTCTTTTTGGTGATCGATATAAGCATCAATCATTTCCAAAAGATTCATAGTTTTCGGATGTCCTTTATCAATTGCTAACATATTTGCAGCAAAAGTAGAACGGAGTGCTCCTTTATTGCGATAGAAATTGATTACAGGTTCAGGATTGGCATCTTTTTTAAGTTCGATAACAATTCTAATATCTTCTGTTGATTCATCGCGAACTTCTACTACTGAATCAAGATGACTCTCAATTCTTCTTTTATCAAGATCAGCAACTAAAGTACTTTTTATTTCACCATATGGTATATCAGTGAGAATAATTTTTCCCTTTTCTGAAGTGCTATCTACTGTACAATGGATATAAAAAGATCCCTGTCCTGTTTCATAAAGATTATTCAAAGCATCAACGTCATCAATTATTCCACCTGTTGGAAAGTCAGGACCTAAAATAAATTGACGCATATCATAGACTGTAGCTCTTTTGTGTTCAATTCTATATATGACGGCTTCACATACTTCTTTTAAATTATGGGTTGGAATATTAGTAGCGGCACCGACAGCAATACCTGTAGTACCATTAACAAGCAAGTTAGGAAATCTAGCTGGTAATACGTCAGGTTCAAGTTCAGAGTCATCAAAGTTGAGAGACATATCTACAGTGTCTTTTTCTAAGTCAGCAACCATTAAATCAGATATTTTAGATAATTTTGCTTCAGTATAACGGTAAGCAGCTGCAGGATCGTTATCGATTGAGCCGTTATTACCTTGGAAAACTAAAAGTGGAGCTCTCATTTTCCAATCTTGAGATAAGTGAACCATGGCATCATAAGCACTGCTGTCACCATGTGGGTGGAATTTACCTAAGATGACACCAACTGTACGAGCACATTTTCTCGTTGGTTTATTGTATGTGTTTCCTTCTGTATACATGGCATAAATAATTCTTCTTTTTTATAATTCTCGGTCAAAGCTTCGGTAGCTTTGAGAATCACATCTTTTTTTCTGTTCATGAATCTAACCTCTTTCCGCAATTTCTGCAAAGATGTTAATACCTGATGTATTATTACTCTGCGGATATCTTTCCTTATATCATATTATAGGATTGTTTTCGCGTCAACAAAAGATTCTTTTCCAGACAAAAAAAGAATTGACCTTTCCGTAGATTCCTTATATAATAAAAAACAGTTCCAGTTACACTTCAGAACTGTTTCTAATCTTAATATGGAGATGTACCCAAGAGGCTGAAGGGACCGCACTCGAAATGCGGCAGGCCGGGCAACCGGTGCGAGGGTTCAAATCCCTCCATCTCCGCTTTTCTGTCCGGCTGTGACAGAAGAAAGTTTTATTTATATTTTATGTATAAAAAACACTTTCATCTCTTGACAATTGTATGTTTTATATGTATAATTTCAACAGTGATGAAAACACAACCGAATATAGGGGATTGGTCAAATGGTATGATAGGGGTCTCCAAAACCTTTGGTGGGAGTTCGATTCTCTCATCCCCTGCTCTAAAAACACCGTAAATTCGGTGTTTTTTTTTATGCCATGTTGCATTTCATGTTATATGCAAAGGCGGGATCACAATACGAGCGTTTTGCATATTCTTACAGATTGTAAACTGGATTGCAGCGTGATGGCGGCAGATAATCTGTATATCGGGTACGCATAATTTTCATAGAGAGTTGTAAAAAAAAGAAAATTGCGATATAATAATTTTTGACATATGACGGAAATAGGTATGAGGAGAAAAGATGGCACGACCGACAAAAGCAAGAAGAATCTGTATGGAAGCGGCATATGATAATTTTTGCCCGAATGGTGTTCCGGCAAGGGAAAAAGTCATTATGACGATGGATGAGTATGAAACGATTCGTCTTGTAGACCTTGAGAAGTGTACGCACGAACAATGTGCGAAGCAGATGGGGATTGCCCGCACAACAGTGACCGAAATTTATGAGTCAGCCAGATACAAAATGGCAGACAGCATCGTAAATGGAAAGACATTGGAGATTTCAGGTGGGAATTATCGATTGTGTGATGGAACTGCCCTGTTTTGCTGCAATAAAATATGCAGGCGCACCTCAACGTCCGTCGGAAAAGATGATATTCAAAGAAAGGAAACAGATCAGATGAGAATTGCAGTTACCTATGAAAATGGAGAAATATTTCAGCACTTTGGACACACGGAACAGTTTAAATTATATGATATTGAGAATAGCCAGGTGGTAAGATCCCAGATTGTCGACACAAATGGACAGGGACACGGGGCACTTGCCGGATTTTTGACGGAGGCGGGTGCGGATGTGCTGATCTGTGGCGGAATCGGAGGCGGTGCGCAAAGCGCACTTGCAACTGCCGGCATAAAGCTGTATGGTGGAGTGTCCGGTGCGGCAGATGAAGCGGTAGAAGCTTATCTTGCAGGAAAATTAGATTACAATCCCGATGTGAGATGTTCTCATCATGAGCATGAGCATTCCTGCGCGGAACATAAGTGTGGTGAAGACAAGCATGGATGTGCCGGCAATGAAATGTTATCATAAAAACACGGGACGGGAGAAATTATGATAAACAGAGAAGATATGCTGGAGCTGACACGCAGAATGACGCCCAGCCGCACTTCCTTTACACGTGTGGCAGGCGGCTATATGGAGCAGGACGGAGAGATCGATGAGAGTTTTAATGTGAACTTTCTCAATCTGTCTGCGGCGGAAAAGGAGAAAAATCTGGCGATTGCCAAAGCGGTTCCGTTTGCAGCAACCAATGTAAACCTGCGCAGCTACGCATTCGGGGATGGCGCAGAACAGAGGAAAATGCGCCAGTTGTTGTACGGAATGCGCGAGTGCGGACTGAAAAATGATGCGCTGCTGTACACGTTTTATGAGCTTGTGGGTGCCCGGTACCGTAGCAGGGAGCCGTATGCGATTCTGGTCTTTCACGACCGCTATGATGTGCCGGTAAAGGCATCGGACAAGGAGCGGCAAGGGGAGTCGGAGGAGGTATATGAATATCTGATCGGTGCAGTCGCTCCGTTGGTGGGAGAGTACGAGCCGGGGCGGCCGGTCTGCGGGTTTTTATATCCGGCATTTGCCGACAGGAGCACAGACGATGCGCATGTTGCGATCTTTCAGGCGGATCCGGAACACAAAATCCCGGTGTTTGAAGAACTGTTTCTCACACGGTAGCAGAGGAAGATTGTGCCGGAAAAGGTACAAAAATGGCGGGATTTGCGATAGCAGAAACCGCGTAGGAATATTGGAAGGAATATAGAAAACATCCCGTTTCGGGATGTTTTTTTTGTGAGTTTGAGCAGTTCTATTTTAACACATCAAAGCATTCCTCGGAATTATTGGATACGACAGAACACGCTTTTGCCGCATTTCTGGGAAAATGTAAAGAAAATTTTTCCAGAATTTTGTGAATGGGAAATTTGACTTTTGGGAAGAATCTAGTATGATGAAACAACGAGTGCGAGAGCAGCTCACAGAGTATCATTCTTGAGGAAAGGAGCAAAATGAACAGAAAAATATTGGACGTGACAATGCTGTGCACTTTATGCATTTGTCTCATGGTTGCGGCCAACATTGAGGAGAAGAACACGATACGGGAGAGCAGAGAAGAGATCAGCAGCGCGTATGTAATTTCTGCGGCAGACAAAGCAGAGGTTCCGGTTGCGGGTGTGTGCCGTGTTTTATCCGGATATTCATTTACGACAGAATCAGATGAAGCGACAGGAATCACAAAGAACCCCAGAACAATGGTAGCAAGCACGGCGCCGTCCGATGCGGCAGAAGAAGTACAGACACCCCTGGAGGAAGCAGAGACACCGGAAGCCAAAGTACAGGCAGCATCGGGGGAAGCAGAGGCACCGGAGGCGGCAGAGAGCAAGCCTGCGACGGTAGAGACGACGACCGGTGCAGAGAACCGCTGGAATATCACATTGACGCAGGAGGAGATAGATTTGTTGGCAAAAATCGTCTGGCTGGAATCGCAGGGCGAGCCGACAGAAGGGCAGGAAGCCGTGGTCGAGGTAGTTTTTAACCGGATGGCTTCCGAAAAATATCCAGATACCTTGTATGACGTGCTCAGTCAGGGAAACCCGACGCAGTTCTGTTCCTGGAAGAACAGAGAGCGGGCGAACCCCACGGAGAAGGAATACACTTCGATTCATGAGGTATTGAATGGAAATACACATATATTAAGAAATGATACGTTATATTTTTCTACGGAACCGTTGACGCCGAGATTGGACCAAAAGATCGGCGGACACAGCTTCTGCTATTAGTAAGGAAGTTTGGGTTAAACCGGAAGGAAAATACGAAGGGAACCCGCAGGGACGAAAGAACCTTTGGGTTCCTTTTGCGTTGCGGGACAAAGCGGCAGACCGGACAAAAGAGAGCGAAAAATGGAAAGAGTTCCCTGTAGATTCCATGTGGTTCCTTTGTTACAATACGGTTGTTGCAGAAATGAAATATTTTTGTAACAAATAAGTAACAATATGGAAGCATATGGAATAAATCGGGAGGATTCTACATAATGAAGAAAAGAATGACAATACTGGCGCTTCTGCTGGCGGGAGCCGTCACACTGGGAAGCTATGGAATGGTGCAGGCAGGACAGGAAAAACGTGAGGTGCCGGTGGCGGGCGTGACACAGACGCTGGCACAGGTGCTTAAGGAAGCGGGAGGAGTGCAGGCGCAGACGGCGGATGCTGTGGAGGAACTGCAAAGTAACGCGGCTGTGGCGCGGATGATGGAACCGGAGATGGTGGCAGAGGAAGCGTGGGAGACGGCGGAGATTGCGGAAAATGAACTTCCGCAGACCGCATCGGAGTTTGCGGATATTGCAGTGGCGCAGGTGAATCACTATGTCAACGTGCGGCAGGAACCGGATACGGAGAGTGAAATTCTTGGAAAACTTTACGACAAATCCGCAGCCACTGTGCTGGAGACGACGGAGGACGGGTGGTACCGGATTACGTCCGGAAATGTGAACGGATATGTCAAGGCGGAATATGTGATCGTGGGGGATGAGGAGCTTGCCAGAAGTGTGGGAACGCGCCTGGCGACCGTCACAACGACGACCCTGTTCGTGCGGACGGAGCCGACAACCGAGGCGAAGGTGCTTACCATGCTGCCGGACGGCGATGACGTTGTGGTAACCGACGAGTCGACGGAAGGCTGGGCGAAAGTGTCCACCGCGGACGGTGACGGTTATGTGGCACTGGATTATGTGACGCTGTCCACAGAGTACATTCATGCAGAGTCAAAAGCGGAGGAAGAGGCGCGGCTTGCCAGAGAGGAAGCAGAACGGCAGGCGGCAGCCCGTGCGGCGGAGGAAGCGCGCAAAGCCAGAGAGGCGGAGGCGGCACGTGCGGCAGCAGAACAGGAAGCAGCCCGCAAAGCGGCAGAAAAACAGGAGGTGAAAAAATCCGGCGCGGGCAGCAGTGCGGGAAGCAGTTCCGGAAGCAGCGCGGGAAGCAGTTCCGGAGGCAGCGCGGGAAGCGGTTCCGGAAGCAGTGCGGGGCAAAGTGCGCAGACGGCTTCCTCCAACGGTCAGGCGGTGGTCGATTACGCGAGACAGTTTCTGGGAAAACCTTATGTATACGGCGGCAACAGCCTGACAAACGGAACCGACTGCTCCGGATTTGTCAAGGGCGTGTATGCGGCATTTGGAATCAATCTGCCGCGCACATCGTCGGAACAGCGGAGTGTGGGATATGCCGTCAGCCTGTCAGAAATCCAGCCGGGCGACATTGTCTGCTATAGCGGCCACGTCGGCATCTATGCGGGCAACAACACACTGATTCATGCGAGCAATGAAAAGACAGGCATTACGCTGACTTCTCCGGTAACCTACCGCAGCGTGCTGGCGGTGCGGAGAATTTTCTAATCCATCCGGGAGGGCTGCTGTCTCTTAAATATTCCGGTTCTTTGAAATATGACTGGCGGAGAGAACTCCGAAGTGGTATATATAAGAAAAGGGAGGAAGAGAAGGATGCGGATTGGTGGAATAGAAGCGGGCGGCACCAAGATGGTGTGCGCGATCGGGGAAGTGCAGACAGACAAAGGACAGCCGGGAGAAAATCAGGTCACAATCACAGAGCGTGTGACGATTCCCACAGAGAAGCCCAAGATTACCCTGCCGCGCATGGCTGCGTTTTTTGAGGGAAAAGGAATCTCGTCACTCGGAATCGGGTGTTTCGGACCGGTGGATCTGCACCGTGCGTCCCCGACCTATGGATATATTACCAGTACGCCGAAGCTGGAATGGCAGAATGTCGATATGGTGGGAACTTTTACACGGGCGCTCGGCGTCCCGGTCGGATTTGATACGGACGTGAATGCGGCGGTGCTTGGCGAAGTTACCTGGGGAGCCGCAAAAGACTGCGACACGGCAATCTATATTACCGTCGGCACCGGCGTTGGCGTGGGCGTCTACTGTAACGGGGCGCTCATGCACGGGCTGGTGCACCCGGAGGCAGGACATCTTCTTCTGCAGCGTCACCCGAAAGACACCTACGCCGGAAAATGCCCGTACCATGCCAACTGTCTGGAAGGGCTTGCAAGCGGTCCGGCGGTGGAGGCGCGCTGGGGCAGACCGGCAAAGGAACTGGCGGACCGGGAGGATGTCTGGGAGATGGAGGCGTTCTATCTCGCGGAGGCGGTTGCAAATTATGTTCTGACGTATTCTCCGCAGAAGATTGTGCTGTGGGGCGGAATTATGCACCAGAGCCAGCTCTTTTCAATGGTGCGCACGAAAGTGCAGGAACTGCTGGGCGGGTATATTTCCAATGAGAAAATCTTAAAGGAGATCGATACCTACCTCGTGCCGCCGGCACTTGGAGAAAATCCGGGTATTATGGGAGCGTTTGCGCTCGGTATGCGGGAGGCAGAGTAGCGGAAGCCTAAGGAAGCGTAGGGGCGCCGGAGAACAGGATCGCGGAGTCGGCGGGAGTGAAAACAGAATTTAGAAGAACAGAAAACGGGAGCGCTATGCCGGAGATTTTTCCTGACACAGCGCTCCCGTGTGATTTTGTAAAAAAGACCGGGTCTTAGTTATCGCCCTCGTCATCCGATGACATGGAGTATACCTGACGTTTTCTTGCCATCTCATCATTCTCGAGGTATTCGTCGTAGGTGGATACCTTGTCGACAAAGGTGCCGTCCGGCAGGAACTCGATGATACGGTTCGCTGTGGTCTGGACAACCTGATGGTCACGGGAGGCAAAAAGAATAACGCCCGGGAACTTGATGAGTCCGTTGTTTAATGCGGTGATGGACTCCATATCCAGATGGTCGGTCGGTTCATCTAAGATCAGCACGTTGCTTCCCATAATCATCATGCGGGAAAGCAGGACACGTACTTTTTCTCCACCGGAGAGGACACGCATTTTCTTGGTACCGTCATCTCCGGCGAACAGCATACGTCCGAGGAAACCGCGGACATAGGTTGCATCCTTGATCTCGGAGAACTGTGTCAGCCAGTCAACGATCAGAAGATCGGTATCAAAGATCTCGGTGTTATCCTTCGGGAAGTAGGACTGGCTGGTCGTCACGCCCCACTTGTAGGTGCCGGAATCCGGCTCCATCTCACCGGCAAGAATCTTAAAGAGCGTTGTCTTTGCCAGCTCGTTGCTTCCGACAAACGCGATCTTGTCGTCATGTCCGACGATAAAGGAGACATTGTCGAGCACCTTGACGCCGTCGATGGTCTTGGTAATGCCTTCGACGGTCAGAACTTCATTGCCGATCTCACGGTTCGGACGGAAATCGATATACGGGTATTTACGGCTGGACGGACGGATCTCGTCGAGCTGAATCTTTTCCAGGGCACGCTTTCTGGAAGTCGCCTGCTTGGATTTGGAAGCATTCGCGGAGAAACGGGAGATGAATTCCTGCAGCTCCTTGATCTTCTCCTCTTTTTTCTTGTTGGCTTCCTTCATCTGCTTTACGAGAAGCTGGCTGGACTCATACCAGAAATCATAGTTGCCGGCGTAGAGCTGGATCTTTCCGTAGTCGATATCTGCAATGTTTGTGCAGACTTTGTTTAAGAAGTAGCGGTCGTGGGAAACAACGATGACCGTGTTCTCAAAGTTGATTAAGAATTCTTCTAACCAGCTGATCGCATCGAGATCCAGATGGTTGGTCGGCTCATCCAAAAGAAGAATGTCCGGGTTGCCGAAGAGCGCCTGTGCAAGGAGAACCTTGACCTTTAAGGCACTTGGCATATCCGCCATGAGTGTGTAGTGATCCTCCGTCGGGATGCCAAGACCATTTAACATGGTGGCTGCATCGGACTCGGCATTCCAGCCGTCCATATCTGCGAACTCGGCTTCAAGTTCACTGGCGCGGATACCGTCCTCGTCCGTGAAATCCTCTTTCATGTAGATCGCGTCTTTTTCTTTCATGATATCGTAGAGACGCTTGTTGCCCATGATAACGGTATCGAGTACCGTGTACTCGTCATATTTAAAATGATCCTGCTGCAAAAAGGAAAGACGCTGACCCGGCGTGATGATAACTTCTCCGCTCGTCGGTTCAAGCTGGCCGGACAGAATCTTGAGGAACGTAGATTTTCCGGCGCCGTTTGCACCGATCAGACCGTAGCAGCAGCCCTCTGTGAATTTGATGTTGACATCTTCAAAGAGAGCTTTTTTTCCGATTCGTAAAGTGATGTTGCTTGTACTGATCATATTTATGTTCTCCTAACTTTTCTTGTAAATCACCTGCTTTTATTGCACCAATTCGTATCATACTAAAAAATACGGAGAAATGCAACCGGAACTTCTTATTAAAAAGGGCTTTCACGCTGTGACAAATTGTTTGGATTTCGTTAAAAATTTGATATAATGTACGGGAAGGCAATCGGAGTTATCTTAAGTATGACAGAGGAAATTGCATCTCAGGAGATTGATTTTATGGAGTATGGGGATACGCAAATAAATACAATAGACATGGAGCGGGGGCAGAGAAAAGATCTGATCGGCAAGATGCCGGTCGGAATAGCGGTAGTCCGCGGCGGGAATGAGCTGTATATTGAGATGGTGAACCGGGAATTTTTGCATGCAGAGGGGTATGACAGGGAGGAACTGACCGGAAATACGCCGTTTGTGGAGTATTTGTACCGGGACGATACCGGTGTGTTCGAGGATGCCATCGAAGTGTGCCGGGAACTAAGAACCACGGAGGAGATTGAACTGCGCATCCGCACGAAGAGCGGCGGCGTCTGCTGGGAACTGATGCGGTGCAGACTGTATTATTACCGGGACGCGGTACCTTACTATATCCTGGCAAGCTGGAACATAGACAAGCGGAAGAATCTGGAGGAAGAACTGCGCCTGATGGAGGAGCAGTACAGCATGTTAGAAGAGGTCACCGATGAATTCCCGCTAGAGTACGACGTTGCACAGCGGCGTTTCAGGGTGCCGCGCAAATATCGCGGGAACGGGCAGCCGGGAACGGCAGGGCGCAGATATATGGATTATGAGGAGATGCTCGCGGATATCTGCGAGGAGGATCGTGCCGCGTATGCCAGGGTGCTGGAGGCAGCCAGCAGGGATGTGCAGACAGGAAGTATTGATTACCGGATGAATGTGGCGGCTCCCGGGGAGGAACCTGTATATGTGTGGTACCGGACGATTTACCGGAGCATTGTCGGGGACAACGGACAGATTATCCGCATCATCGGACGCAGCTACGATGTCAGCTCCGACCGCAGGATTCAGGAGGAACTGTCGGAGGAGGCGAAGCGCGACCCGCTGACAAGGCTTTATAATAAGGTGGCGGCATCCGGAGAGGTAGAACGGATTTTAAAAAGTGAGCCGGAAAAACAGCATGTGCTGTTCCTGATCGATATTGATAATTTTAAGCGGATCAACGATACATTCGGGCATACCGTCGGAGATACGGTAATTACTGATATTGCCGGTGTGATGCAAAGCCGGTTTCAGGAGACGGATGTCACCGCAAGAGTCGGGGGAGATGAATTTCTGGCGCTGATGCGGGATGCGACGCCGGAGGAGGCAAAAGCGCGCGCCGCGGCGCTGGGACGGGAAGCAAGAAAAAAGCTGATCGGCGATGACGCCATCGTTGAGGTGACGCTCAGTATAGGCATGGCGGTATACGGTGAGGATGGAAGAGACTATGAGACCCTGTTTGCGATGGCTGACCGGGCGATGTATGCCACGAAGCGGGAGGGAAAAGACCACTATTCGTTTGCTGGCAAAAAGCAGCAAGAGGGAGCAGAGCGGGAACGCAGGCGCGACAGGATCGAATATGCTCCGGAAAGCGGGCAGAAGGTGGATAAAGAGTTCCTGAATTTTGCGTTCAGCCTTCTCTCGCATGCGAAAGATATCAACGGATCATTAAACGTATTGATCGAACAGATTGGGAAAAAATACGGACTGGGCTTTGCCATGGTGTTTGAGTACCGGGAAGAACAGCAGAAAATGGTGCTGATGAATTACTGGAACCGGGATGGCAGCCGGGTGGAACAACAGGTTTTTCCGCAATCGGTTGCTGTGTTCCGGGAGGCGGAAGTCGGGCGTTTTGTCTCAACTCCAACGGAAGATATTTTAACGGAGGTTCCCCAGCTGGGGGCGGAGAAATCTCATGGAGCTGCCATTAAAAACTGTGGAAATGTAAAGTTTGAATTTTCCGGTAACAGAAGTGGCTGCCTGTGCGTGGGAAGCAGCAGTGCAGAGGGATTTTCCAAAGAGGAAGCAGGGATGCTCAGCGAACTTGCGCGGGTGGTTGCTGTATTTGTCTCCCTGCGCAGCAGGCAGAGCGATGACCAGGCAGAGATACGGCATTTACAGAATCAGGATATGCTGACCGAACTGTACAATCTGGACACGTTCCGCAGGCTGATCCGGAAAAAATTAAAGAGCGGTGGGCTTGCGCAGGATGAGAACATGGTGTACGCGCTGGTAAATCTGGACGTGAACAACTTTGCCTATGTAAATGAAAATTATGGACAGGAGGTCGGCGACAGTATTCTGCAGGGGCTTGCAGCGTTGATCCGCAGCGAGTCCCATGTCGTGGAAGCCTGCAGAATGTATTCTGATTATTTTATTGAGCTGGTCAGAGGATCGGACAAAAAGACCATTCTGGGGCTTGTGGAGAGAGAGGATCAGATGTTTGGCGAACAGTTAAAGATCCGCTATCCGGCGGGAACCATGCAGCTCTCGGCAGGAATCTGCTTTATCGATGACGGGAAAGATACGTTTGAGAAGATACTGGAAGGTGCCAATCTGGCACGAAAGCTTGCCAAGGAGCAGAATGCGGGAGCGGTCGTTTACCGGGATGACATGAGGGAAAAACGTGATGAGGGAATCAGGGTTACCGGAAGATTTTACGCGGCGCTCCAGCGGGGTGAGTTTGAGGTATATCTGCAGCCGAAGTTCCTGCTCCGTGAGGAGCGGGTCTACGGTGCCGAGGCGCTTGCACGCTGGCGGCTGGAATCCGGCGAGATCCTGTCTCCAGCACGGTTTATCCCTGCCCTGGAAAATATAGGCTATATCGTGGATCTGGATTTTTATATTCTGGAACAGCTGCTTCGGGCGATGCGCCGCTGGCGGGATTCAGGAAGAGAATTGTTCACAATCTCCACCAATTTTTCCAGGAGAAATTTTGAGAACGGCGGCGATGATTTTATCGAGCGCCTGCAGAATACCCTGCAGCGGTACGGGATTGATCCGTGCTACATAGAGATTGAGGTGACGGAGAGTGTGATTGTGGAGAAGTTAGACAGCTTAAAGGCGTGTCTTACCAGACTTGGCAAACTCGGCTACCGCATCGCCATCGATGATTTCGGAACCGGCTACTCGTCGCTGAGCGTGCTGTTGGAAATCCCGGCGAATGTAGTGAAGATCGACAAGAGCTTTACCGACAAAATCCACCAGAACGGACAGAGTGCTTTTGTCTATCAGATGGGGCAGTTCATCCAGTCGGCAAAGGAGGAGGTGATTTTTGAGGGAATCGAGGAGGAGCAGCAGCGGACGTTTTTGATGGAGTGCGGTTTTAACTACGGTCAGGGCTATTATTTTGACCGCCCGCTGCCCCTGGAGGAGTTTGAAAAAAAGTATATCTGACCGAGGACAAACAGAACATGACAAATGTAGATTGCACACGTTTTCGTACAGTCTGAAACCTTTACAATCGACAAATTAAATGCTAAAATTAGTCTTAAGTCGGAATATGACACTCTATTTTAATTTAAGGAGGAATAATAATGTCCAGAGCAAAACAGTCAATGGACGGTAATACAGCGGCAGCTCACGTAGCTTATGCGTTTACAGATGTTGCAGCTATTTACCCAATTACACCTTCCAGCCCGATGGCAGATACCGTAGATCAGTGGTCTGCAGCAGGACAGGAGAATATTTTTGGCAATCAGGTCAAAGTCGTAGAGATGGAGTCTGAGGCAGGTGCAGCAGGTGCCGTACACGGTTCCCTTGCAGCAGGTGCGCTGACCACAACCTTTACAGCATCTCAGGGTCTGTTACTTATGATCCCGAACATGTACAAAATCGCAGGCGAGCAGCTTCCTTGTGTATTCGACGTATCCGCGCGTACCGTAGCTACCCAGTCTTTAAATATTTTTGGTGATCACAGCGATGTTTACGCCTGTCGTCAGACCGGTTTCGCTATGCTGTGCGAGACCAACCCGCAGGAAGTTATGGACTTAAGCCCGGTAGCTCATCTTGCTACAATCGAGGGTAAGGTTCCGTTCATCAACTTCTTCGACGGATTCCGTACTTCCCATGAGATCCAGAAGATCGAGAAGTGGGATTATGCAGATCTCAAAGAGATGTGCAACATGGATGCAGTTGCAGAGTTCCGTGCACATGCACTGAATCCGGAGCATCCGGCTATGCGTGGTTCCCACGAGAACGGAGATGTTTTCTTCCAGCATCGTGAGGCTTGCAACACAGCTTACAATGAACTTCCGGCAATTGTTGAGAAGTACATGAAGAAAGTCAACGAGAAGCTTGGCACAAACTATGATCTGTTCAACTACTACGGAGCACCGGACGCAGAGCGCGTTATCGTAGCTATGGGTTCCATCAACGACGTAGCTGAAGAGGTAATCGACTACTTAACCGCTAAGGGTGAGAAGGTCGGACTTGTAAAGGTTCGTCTGTATCGTCCGTGGGTATCCGAGGCATTCTTAAAGGCTCTTCCTAAGACCGCTAAGAAGGTCGCTGTTCTTGACAGAACAAAGGAGCCGGGCGCACTTGGTGATCCGTTATATCTTGATGTTGCAACCACACTCCGTGAGGCTGGTCTTGACACTGTTGTCCTGACAGGCGGACGTTACGGATTAGGTTCCAAGGATACACCTCCTTCAAGTGTATTCGCTGTATACAAAGAGCTGGAGAAAGATGCTCCGAAGGCTCGTTTCACAATCGGTATCGTAGATGATGTTACGAACTTAAGCTTACCAGAGGTTAAGCCGGCTCCGATCACATCTGCAGAAGGTACTGTAGAGTGTAAGTTCTGGGGTCTCGGCGGTGATGGTACTGTTGGTGCGAACAAGAACTCCACCAAGATCATCGGTGACCACACAGACAAGTACATCCAGGCATACTTCCAGTATGACTCCAAGAAGACCGGTGGTGTTACCATTTCCCACTTAAGATTCGGTGACAAGCCAATCAGAAGCCCGTACTACATCAACCAGGCAGACTTCGTTGCATGTCATAACCCGTCTTATGTAACCAAGGGATTCAAGATGGTTCAGGACGTTAAGCCGGGCGGAGTATTCATGATCAACTGCCAGTGGTCTGATGAAGAGTTGGCTCATCATCTGAATGCAGATGCGAAGAAGTACATCGCAGAGAACAACATTCAGTTATATACAATCAACGCAATCGACAAGGCAATCGAGATCGGTATGGGCAAGCGTACCAACACGATCTTACAGTCTGCATTTTTCAAACTTGCAAACGTTATGCCGATCGATCAGGCAGTAGAGTTCATGAAAGCTGCAGCTAAGAAGTCCTACGGTAAGAAGGGTGACGCAGTTGTAGAGATGAACTACAAGGCAATTGATGCCGGTGTAGACGCAGTACATAAGGTAGAGGTTCCGGCTTCCTGGAAGAATCCGGAAGCAGACGCAGCTCCTGCAGAGCTTAAGGGTCTTCCGAAGACTGTTAAGATGGTAAGAGACTTAATGGAGCCGATCTCTTTAATGGATGGCGATTCCCTTCCGGTATCCGCATTCAAGGAGAACCCGGACGGACAGTTCGAGCTTGGCGCTGCTGCATATGAGAAGCGTGGTACAGCCGTAACCGTTCCGACATGGAATGCTGAGAAGTGTATCCAGTGTAACCAGTGTGCATTTGTATGTTCTCATGCAACCATTCGTCCGTTCATGCTGAGCGAGGATGAAGTGAAGGCAGCTCCTTCCAACATCAAGCTTGCAGATACAAAGCCGAAGGCTGGCGAGTACAAGTACACCATGAGTGTATCTCCGTTAGACTGTATGGGATGTGGTGAGTGTATCACTGTCTGCCCGGTAGGCGCAATCGAGATGGTCCCGCAGGAGTCTCAGGCAGAAGAGCAGCCGGTATTCGATTACCTGGTAGCAAACGTAGGCAAGAAGCCTGGCATGCCGGCAGACAATACTGTAAAGGGATCCCAGTTCAACCAGCCGCTGCTTGAGTTCTCTGGTTCCTGTGCAGGATGTGCTGAGACATCTTACGCTCGTCTGATCACACAGCTGTTCGGTGAGCATATGTACATCAGTAACGCAACCGGATGTTCCTCTATCTGGGGTGGTCCGGCAGCTACATCACCATATACGGTAAACAAAGATTCCAAGAAGGGACCGGCATGGGCAAACTCCTTATTCGAGGATAACGCTGAGCATGGTCTTGGTATGGAAATCGGTCAGAAGGTACTTCGTGAGCAGGCAATCGCTTCTGCAGAGAAGTGCGCAACATCTGACAAGGCAAGCGCTGAGTTAAAGGCAGCATTTGACAAGTTCGTTGAGACAAAGAACGATACAAAGGCAAATACTCCTGCAGCAGCAGCTCTTGTAGCAGAGTTAGAGAAGGCAGCAGCAGCCGGATGTGAGAAATCTAAAGAAGTACTTGCTAAGAAGGATTACCTCGGAAAGAAATCTGTATGGATCTTCGGTGGTGACGGATGGGCATATGATATCGGTTTCGGTGGATTAG
>ERZ827440.2388-NODE-2388-length-16735-cov-3.504676_pt1 | contig 16735 bp, 17 predicted proteins | sample MGYA00519774_ERZ827440 | MGnify/ENA primary metagenome ERZ827440 (study PRJEB31778, sample SAMEA3449302) | human gut metagenome | biome: human gut; feature: human-associated habitat; material: faeces | place: United Kingdom | collected 2010/2012 ... | reverse complement strand
AGTTATGCGGCTGCAGCTGAATATTTTGCCGCACAGCTCGGAGATTATCCGTGCGGCGACGCTTTGTCGGAATATAAATTTTATCAAGAAGGTTTGGTTCGTACACCTGTCGCCGCATTGGAAAATGCGGATGATTTTGTTGGTAAAGTAAAGCCTTTATGGCTTTATTATACGGGACTTCAAAGTCATGATAATCTTTCAAACAGGCTTATAGGTATGCCTGAAGAACGAAATAGGATTTTGGGTATTCAGCTGTATTATTATGATATAGACGGATTTTTGAATTGGGGATTTAATGCACATCACAACAGGCTGTCAAGAGATATGATTGACCCTGCGGTATCTTGCGATATGGGCGATGATTTTGTTGCCGGCACATCGTATCTTGTATATCCTGATAAAAACGAAGTCGACGCATCGGTGCGTTTAATGACATTCAGAGATCAAGTGCAGGACACAAGAGCCCTGTGTTTGCTTGAAAGTATGATTGGGAAAGAGTCTGTATGTAAATTAATTGATTCTTATATACCGAATATGAGCTTTAACTGCCGAGTGTCAGCAAATCAGCTTCTTGATTTAAGAGAGAATGTTAATATTCTTATTTCAAGAAATATAAAAAAACATAATTGAAATGTAAAATACAATATGATATAATAAATATGCTATATTAGCTCTTTTTCTCGACAGAGAGAAAGAAGTCTATAGATATGGGTAAAAATCTTAAAGGCAAAGAATACGGAAAAGGTATTTCTCAGAGAAAGGACGGCTTATATTGTGCAAGGTATGCAGATAAGTATGATGTGTTCATTCCTTCCGGCATGACAGTATATGATTGGTTCAATTATTGGATAAAAAATATTTTTGGTGAGTTGGCGCCAAATATGCGGCGAAAGTACTTGCAGCTTCAGGCGCGCCTCACGGCACATTATTTGCCGCAGATATGCAAACTGCCGGAAGAGGAAGGCTCGGACGCAGCTTTTTCTCGCCTTCGGGCTCGGGCGCGTATTTTACCCTTCTGCTCAGACCGGATTTTGATACGGACAGCGCACTGCTTATAACTTCCGCGGTTGCTGTTGCGGTTTGCAGAGCAATAGATAAAATTGCTGAAGTGAACACACAGATAAAATGGGTAAATGATATATATTTGAACAAAAAGAAGATATGCGGCATACTTACGGAGGAATCAAGCAATTTTGAAAGCGGCGGAGTCGAGTTTATAGTTGTCGGAATAGGCATAAATGTGACAAACGAGGCATTTCCGCCCGAGATTTCGGACACTGCGACATCTATCGGCGCAAATTCAAACGAAACAATCGACAGATGCAGTCTTATCGCAGAAATTCTGAATGAATTTGAAAATATATACCGTTCGCTTGATGAGCGTGAGTATATGGAGGAATACCGCAAGCGTTCGTGCATAATCAAAGGGATTGATATAATTCGATAACCTTGTTATATGTATATCAGTCCTTTTGCTTATATTATTAAGTTTTAGGAGGTGCTTTATGATAGAAAAAAATGATTTTATAACAATTAAAGAATCTAAATTGGGAAAGGAATCATCTTTTACAAAAATAAAGGTCAAGGGCGGTTGTGTAATAAATGTGAAAAGCAATTTTAATAATACAGTAGATTTGATTGAAGCACTAAAACAGGGAGTTTTTTTATCAATACAATCTGAACAGTAATTTTTTGCGTTAATCGCTACAATAATGTATAATAGTTATTGAACAGGAGTTTAATGCAAACACAATATAATTATAGGAGGAAAAATAATGAAAGATACATTTCGTGTTAGCATTTATGCTCGCTTATCTCGTGATGATAATAACGGAAATTTGGAAAGTATGAGTATCGCAAATCAGCGACAAATTCTTTCCGATTATGTAAACGAAAAAGGTTGGATATTGGTTGAAGAATATGTAGATGATGGATATAGCGGTACAAACTTTGACAGACCGGATTTCAAAAGAATGTTAAAGGACATAGAGTGCGGAAAAATTGATTGTGTTGTTACAAAGGATTTATCACGGCTTGGCAGAAATTACTCGATGACAGGTTATTATACAGATGAATATTTCCCAGAACAGCATTGCAGATATATTGCAATCAACGATGGCGTGGACACAATGGGAGCAAACAATGATTTTGCAGCATTCCACAATGTTATTAACGAATATTATCCACGAGATATTTCAAAAAAGGTCAGACAAGTAAAAAGGACAAATGCAGAAAAAGGTATGTTTATGGGTAGCAGAGCACCTTATGGATATAAAAAATCCCCGGAAGATAAACACAAACTCATTATTGACGAAGATACCTCTTGGGTAGTCAAAAAGATATTTGGTAAGTTTATCAATGGGGAAAACGCACGGATGATAGCAGATGATTTGAATAATATGAATTTGTTATGTCCACGAGCATACTATTATCAGTTGCAAGGAAAAGATAATCCACGCAAAGATGAATCTATGACTTGGAGCAGTGCCACAATTATGCAGATAATTCAGAAACAAGTATATATTGGAGATTTGATTCAAGGTCAAAGACAGGTCGTTTCGTTCAAATCAAAGAAAAGACGATTAACCGAACCGGATGAATGGATTATAGTTGAGGGAACTCACGAACCAATTATAAGCCGAGATATATGGGATGAGGCACAGAAAATCCGTAAAGGCAGATACTACCCACGCAATGAACGGAAAGACAAGACCGATACCATATTTATCGGGTTGGTAAAATGTGCGGATTGCGGTGCTACTATGTGTGCGTCAATGAGGGGCAGACAGCCAAAGCTAACATACAGATGCGGTACATATTCAAATCACGGGAAAAATGTATGCACTTCTCATAATATCCGTAAAGAGGTTCTTGAAGCCATTGTGTTAAATGACATTCGTCACTATGCCTACATAGCAAGTCAAGACAAAGATTACTTAATAAAATCAATCAGCAAAATGCTTTCAAAAGACAAAGAGTCTGAGAGTAATATAATGCTTAAAGAATTAAAGAAAGCTGAATCAAAGGTTGAGGAAATAAACATCTCTATTAAAAGCCTTTATAAAGACAAGGTTACGGGGAAAATATCGGAAAAAATTTTTTATAATCTTCTCGAAGATTTTGAGAATGAGTTGAAAAATTGTGAAAATACCGCTTCTGTACTTCGTGAAAAGCTTGATATAAAAGCTGCAACCGAAAGCGAAATCTCTCTTTTTGCCGATAGAATTTCAAAATGTTTAGACCTTACATCTATGAATAAGTTTTTAGCTCGTGAGTTAATTGAGTCGATAACTGTTTCCGCATATTATAAGGTTGACGGCGAAACAACGCAAGATGTAGAAATAAACTATAAATTTGTGGGAAATCTAAAAAATTTAGAAATAAATTTTTTTGAAGCAGGCTATGTGATAGCCGTAATATTGCGGCAAAGAAACAACCACTTTATTATGGCTGTTTTAGGGCAAAAAAAATTATGGTCATTATCAAAAATGACCAAAAATTGTGGCGGAGAAGGAGGGATTTGAACCCTCGCGCCGGTTACCCGACCTACGCCCTTAGCAGGGGCGCCTCTTCGGCCAACTTGAGTACTTCTCCATGCCCTACAAATATAAATATGAAAATGGCGGAGAGGAAGAGATTCGAACTCTTGGCTCTTTCGAGTCACTGGTTTTCAAGACCAGCTCCTTAAACCACTCGGACACCTCTCCACAACACATGATATTATACCATTGATTGCGGTTTTTGTCAATATGTTTTTTCAATTTTTTTAACTATTTTTAAGCAGAAGCACCACTTGAGTGACAAATCTGCTCTTATCCTTATGCTGCGGCGGACCTTCGAGATATATATACCGGCATACGCCGACGGTTTCACTGCCGTGGTTTTTGCATATTCCGTCAGTTTTGAAACGGCCTGCCCCAAATCCACATAAGCGCCCATATGGTAAAGGCTGAGCGCCATAGTTTTCGGTACGCTGAAAACGCCCTCCCCGGTACTTTCCGCACGGTTCTTCCTTCTTATCCGGAACTATAAGACCCTTCGCCTCATAATTAAGTATTATCCTTCTTGTGACGCCGACCGCCTTTGATATTTCGCCTATAGTGAAAAGCGTTTTATCGGGGGATAACTGCTTCTCCGAACCGAATTTCTTTACGCCGCCCTCACAACCGAAGGCGTTACATGAAGCTCGTCGCATATGATTTCAGCCATTGCGCCGAAGTCAAGCGCCGCCGAAATTACGGCCCTTCCATATTCGCACCCAGGAGGTTTGCGCCCTCGGATTTTCCTGCTCGCTCGCCTATAAGCGCAACATAACGCTTAAGGTCGGCTTCAAGATATGTCGCCGGTGCCATAAGGAACGAGGTTGTGCCGGTCGACGCAAGATAATTACCGATTTTATCATAATCAGCTCCTCAGCTTTTATTATACTACACTGCCGCCCAAACTGCAGGGGCTGTTAAAAATAATTTATATTATACACCGAAACCGGTATTCCGCCGTCGCCGGGGGTAACCTCGGTCATGGACGCCGCAAGCGGCAGATACGCAGGCTCAAGTGAGCCGCAGGCATAGGCATAGCTTTTTACAATCCTATCATCTTCAGTCAGGGTGATTTCAATCTCGAACTCAACCGTTTTCCCGGCGGTGATTGTTTTGGTGACTGACTTATATCCGCTCATAAGCTTATATCCGCCGTTCTCCTTATACACCGCAACCGCATAGTTTACGGTCATGTCGGCCGAGCCGCTGTTCTCTATCAGTACCGAGAACTTATTTTTACCTGTTCCCGGATTTTCGGCCGGTGCTCCGTCAACCGTTATGGAAATTCCGTTTTTAACCGAAATCTTACCGGTAGCCGGCACAATCTTTGCCGCATCGGAATAAACCGTTTTGCCCGAGTCCCCGTTTGCATTTACGCATTTTACGCCGAATTTAAGGTACTTTCCGTTCTCGCTTGCCTGGGGCGTATATGTATCGCCGCTTGCCGCCGCCTTATACTCGCCGTTCTCGGTATCGCTTATATACCACATTTTTTCGGTTTTGGTTTTATCCTCATCGTACATTTTGCAGCTGTATTTATAGCTTCCGCTCAAAGGTTCGCCGATTTCGGCAGCGGAGGAAATCTTTACATCGTACGCCGTCGGGGCAATCTTCGGCATTGCCTTTTCGACCGCAATATACCCCATATGAAGCTGATTTCTTGCGCTTTCGCCTTCGCCGATCACTACTGCTTCACCCACGATTTTATACTTGCCGTAAGGAAGATTTCTCACAAGAATTTTTCCACAGCAGCGCGTGGTATCGCCCGGATAATAAATCTGCCCGGCGCTCCCGGTTGCGGCAATACTGCCGTTTTCCGCATAAACGGTATATTTGAGGTCGGCGTTTTTCTCGTGCCTTACATAGTCGATGCCTACGCCTCTGCCGGTGAACTCCAGCTCAAATTTAGCACCGCTGCAGTTTTCGGACTTCATATAACCGTTACGGTAAAACCTCTTATAATAATCAAAATTTATGTTTTCATCCATGCCTATTGGCTCATATGAAACCTTTTCCCAATTGCCCGTCAGCTTAACGGACTCATCGTCAAACGGAATCTCAACAAGCTCGCCGAAAACATAGTCGCCAAAGGGCGCGGTATCAGGGTCGAGTTTCTTAAAAGCCTTCGATTTATTCGCCGTCAGCATTTCGATAACCCTATCGGCATAAACCTTATGCCCGGCATTGTTCGGGTGAACGCCGTCGACCGTCAGGCTATCAGATGCACCTATGTTCCAGCTGTATTTTCCTTCTTTAATTCCGCTCCACACATAATCGTTGAGGTTTATCTCAAAAATGCCGTAGGTCTTTGCAACTTCATGAAAAGCCGCAATCGCATTTTCAACGCACCAGCCCTTATCCGCACCGTTATTAAGCGAAAGCTCGGAGGTTGTATAAACAAAGATGATTACGGGGATTTTCGGCAGCATCGTGAGCTGACGGACAACCGTTTCCATTCTTTCAGAAATTTCCATGCCCCCCGGCCCTGCATCGTTTACCGCAAACTCGACAAACACAACATCAGGGGTCGAGGCGGAATCAAGCTCCAGGTTTCTCTTCATGCGGATCATTCCGTCCTGAGAGTTTGTGCCGCCAATCGATGCATTGCGCTCAATCACATTTTTATTAGGGAAATTCTTTTTAAAATAACCGTTAACAACAAGCGTTGACCATCGGTCATCTTTGGTTGCCGCTCCGCAGCCCTCGGTTATCGAGCCGCCGAGAAAGCCGATTACCAAATCGCCGCTGCTGTTATTAAGATTATCCGCTCCCCAGGTTCGTGTTTCCGCCGCGGAAACCGCCGAAATGCACGACAACACGAACGTCATGGCAAGCAAAACCGCAATAATCTTTTTCATATCCAAAACTCCTTTACATTTTATTATATATACTATTATAACAAAAGAAACACTGCCGTATCAACAGTGTTTTTTTTGATAAAACCCAACTATTTTTAGATTTGGCAGCTGTTCATCTTCGGACACCGGTTTCTGATGTCTTTTAGTTCCACATTGTTCACTTCCGCACAAATTAAATGACCCGACACGGTCCGCATAGTTGAGAGGCGTGTCGGGTTCTGTTACTGTTATTATATGCTTTTTTCGCAAAAATGTCAAAACTTTTTAAAAAATTCCAACTAAATAAGTCCCGTAAGGTACGCCGCAAGGCATGAAATCACCGCAACAAATATCAGCGACCGTTCAAAATAAGCCGAAATCACCGCAACCGTGAATCCCGCGATTGCGCAAGTGAGATTTTTTCCCTCTCCGAATACGGAAGGGATAGTCATTGCGGCAAGGACTGCATAAGGAATATATTCAAAAAACCTTTGCAAAAACCGAGATTCTACTTTTTTTCTGAAAAGCACAAACGGGACAGCCCTGATTAAATATGTCACAACCGCCATGACCGCAACATAAGCAAAAATTTTCATTCCCGTCCACCCTTTCTATATATAAAAGCAGAAATACAGGCAGCTGCAACGGAAGAAATAATCACCGAAAAACCGTAGCTTATGAAATCAAATAGGGGTATAAAATGAATTGCGGTTGAAATAAGTGCCGCAATAACAACTGATAATGTCACTCCCCTATCTCTTTTCATTGCAGGAACAACTATAGCAACAAACATCCCGTAAATTGCAAGCCCGAGAGCCGAAACGACAGATGCCGGAAGTACGCTTCCTGCGGCGGCTCCCACAAATGTACCTGCCGCCCAGCCTATGTACGGTACCACAACAAGTCCATACATATATTTAATGTTAACGGTTGACTGAGTTGATGCGACACCGAATATTTCATCGGTTATAAAAGCGCTCAAAACAAATCGGTGAGGAGTGGAAAAGCTTTTGTCAAGCTTTTGTGAAAGAGTTATCCCCATCAATGAATATCTCAGATTAATAACAGCCTGAGTAAGCGCCATTTCAATTAAAGTTCCGCCGGTCGCAATAACCGCAATACCTGCAACCTGACCGGCAGAAGTAAGATTAGTCATGGAAATAAGAAGTGCCGTTATTACATTAAGTCCTGCACCGACTGCGGCAACGCCAACCCCTATAGAAACAGCGAAATAGCCAAGCCCTATAGGCACTCCCGCGGCAAGTCCCTTAATAAACAAACCAAATTTTTTCACCGTATCACCTTATAATGAAGCTTTAAGCCTTTCGTTTACAGCAAGCAAAAATTCTTCGGTGTTAACCTTTTTCTTATTATCAAGAGAGGAGAGAAGATAAAGGTCACCGGTCATAATTCCGCTCTCGATTGTATCAATCGTTGCCGCTTCAAGCTTATCGGCAAAATCGCAAAGATCGGAAAGACCGTCCAGCTCACCGCGCTTTCTCAGAGCACCCGTCCATGCAAACAGCGTAGCAACACTGTTTGTAGATGTCTGCTCACCCTTCAAATGCTTATAATAATGCCTCTGAACCGTACCGTGAGCCGCTTCGTATTCATAAACACCGTCGGGAGAAACAAGAACGGAAGTCATCATTGCAAGGCTGCCGTAAGCAGTTGCAACCATATCGCTCATAACATCACCGTCATAGTTTTTGCAAGCCCAGATAAAATTACCGTCGGAGCGCACAACTCTTGCGACAGCATCATCAATAAGGGTATAGAAATACTCAATCCCGGCATTGTCGAACTTTTCTTTATATTCATTTTCAAATATTTCCGCAAAAATATCCTTAAATCTATGGTCGTACTGCTTCGATATTGTATCCTTTGTCGCAAACCAAACACTCTTTTTTATATCAAGAGCATAGTTGAAGCAGCTTCTTGCAAAGCTCTCGATTGACTTGTCCTTGTTGTGTATTCCCTGAACGATACCGTCGGAATCGGAGAAATCGTAAATCAATTTTCTTGTTTCATTTCCGTTTTCATCGGTACAAACAATTTCGCATTTTGAGCCTTTTTTGACCTGCATTTCCGTATTCTTATACACATCACCGTACGCATGACGGGCAATAGTCATAGGTTTTGTCCATGTGGGGATATACGGAGTGATTCCCTTTACGATAATAGGTGTTCTGAAAACCGTACCGTCCAAAATCGCCCTTATCGTGCCGTTCGGGGACTTCCACATTTCCTTAAGATTATATTCAGGCATTCTTGCGGCGTTTGGCGTAATGGTTGCGCATTTTACAGCGACGCCGTATTTTTTTGTTGCTTCGGCAGAATCGAATGTAACTTTATCGTCCGTTTCGTTCCTGTGAACAAGACCTAAATCATAATAATCTGTTTTAAGGTCGATATACGGAGTTAAAAGAATATCCTTAATCATTTTCCAGATTACTCTGGTCATTTCGTCCCCGTCCATCTCAACCAGCGGGGTTTTCATAGCTATTTTTGACATTTGTTAAATTCCTTTCTTACCACTTTTCACCGGTATTAATTATGCCACGGCGTTCCGATAAATCCAGCCTGTGTGAAATCTTCGGGATTGTTTCTTATTATATAGTCGATATAAGACATGACCATATGCGCAGTCATGAGATAGCCCGATGCATTCAAATGGCCGCCGAGTATAAAGTTTTCAACAAACTTATCGTCATGAACGGGAGAATACTCTCTCAAATCAATAACATAAGTGTACTCGAAAAGCTCTGCAACCTTATAAAGAAGCTCTCTTATTTTGTCATAATTTTTTGCTCTTTCCGAACCCGCATCCTTAATTGATTTCGGCATGGTCATGAGGAAAAATCTGCCTTTCGGCTGAATTTCCTTATATCTTTGAATAATCTGAGCGTAATATCCGATAAATGTCGGCTTATTGTTATGCCAATCGTTAAGGTCGATATCCGAAACATCGCCAAGCTCAAAATCGTCATCTCCGATAACCGATGTTACATCGTTAACACCGAGTGCGATAATATAGCACTGTGCGGCTTTGACAGGATTCCAAAAATCCATACTCTCAGCAAAGCTTTCGCAATAATCCTTTGCAGTCATTCCTCCTTTTGAAAAATTGTACACGGTGTTCCCCATTGTTCTTGCCATGTACTGACCCCAAGAGTAATAAAAAATATCGTGATAGCCTTTCTTTCCTTCGTTATCCAAAGATTCAAGCTCTCCGGAGGACAGGCTGTCCCCTATACAAGCTATCGTTCTGAAAATACCGCAAAGTCCACCGTCGTAAACTATTCTGTCAAGAGGCTTTTCGCCCTCATTTGCATAATACCGTGTCAAATCCATGTTAAATCATCCCTTCATTTTTGTGTAGTTGAGCAGGCCGCCCGCAAAAAGCATTTCCTTCTGTCTTTCCGAAACAGAAAGCACTGCCTTAAATTCAAAATTCTTTGTTTTATCCGTAACAACAATCTCATTTCCGCTTTTAATCTGAGATATTACATCATCAATAGAAAATTCGTCACCTTGGTCGATTCTGTCATAATCCGCATCATTTTCAAAAGTAAGAGGCAAAATCCCTGCGTTTACGAGGTTTGCCATATGAATTCTTGCAAAGGATTTCGTGATTACCGCCTTAACTCCGAGGTAAAGAGGAGCCAATGCTGCGTGTTCACGGGATGATCCCTGACCGTAGTTTGCACCGCCCACAATAATTGATTTACCCATGGAAAGCGCCCTTGAATAGAAATTCTCATCGCATACAGCAAAGCAATGCTTTGAAATCTCAGGTATATTTGAGCGGAGAGGCAAAATTTTTGCACCTGCCGGCATAATGTGGTCGGTTGTGATATTGTCACCAACCTTCAAGGAGCATCCGCATTCGATTTTTTCTGCAAGAGGCTCGGACTTAGGAAACGGCTTTATGTTCGGGCCGCGCAGAATAGTTACACTGTCCATATCCTCCTCGGATACGGGAGGAACTATCATATTATCGTTAATCAAAAATTCGTCCGGAAGTGAAATTTTAGGGCTGTCTCCCAAACTTCTCGGGTCTGTAAGAACACCGTTTATTGCGGAAGCTGCCGCAACCTCGGGAGATACAAGATAAATCTGACCGTCTTTTGTTCCGGAGCGACCTTCAAAATTACGATTGAAGGTACGAAGGGAAATTCCTTTGGAGTTGGGAGATTGTCCCATACCTATGCAAGGTCCGCAGGCACTTTCCAGAATTCTCGCACCTGCATCAATCATTATAGAAAGCGCACCGTTTTGCGCAAGCATATTAAGAACCTGTTTTGAACCGGGAGCTATCGAAAGTGAAACATCGGGGTGAACCGTTTTTCCTTTAAGAATGTAAGCAACCTTCATCATATCGGCATAAGAGCTGTTTGTGCAGGAGCCGATACAAACCTGATCAATCTTCATATCCCCTATCTCGCTGAGCTTTTTAACATTGTCGGGCGAATGAGGGCAAGCAGCCATAGGCTCAATCTCCGAAAGATCAATAACGATTTCCTCGTCATAAACAGCGTCGCTGTCGGCGGATAATGCAGTCCAGTCATCACCGCGCTTTTGAGCCTTCATAAATTCATAAGTAATTTCATCCGAAGGGAAAATTGAAGTCGTTGCGCCAAGCTCTGCGCCCATATTTGTGATTGTGGCACGCTCGGGAACCGAAAGGGTTTTTACACCTTCGCCGCAATACTCGATAATCTTCCCTACTCCGCCCTTAACCGACATTCTGCGAAGAACCTCTAAAATTACATCCTTCGCCGCACACCAGGGAGAAAGCGAGCCCAGAAGCTCAACCTTGACAATTTTGGGGTAAGTTATATAATATGCTCCGCCACCCATTGCGACAGCAACATCCATACCGCCTGCTCCAATTGCAATCATACCGAGACCGCCGCCTGTGGGGGTGTGGCTGTCAGAACCGATAAGCGTTTTTCCGGGTATCCCGAAACGCTCCAAATGAACCTGATGACAAATGCCGTTACCGGGCCTGCTGAAATATATACCGTGTTTTTTTGCAACAGAGCCGATAAAGCGGTGGTCATCAGCATTTTCAAACCCGTTTTGAAGTGTGTTGTGATCAATATATGCAACAGACCGTTCAGTTTTAACTCTCGGAACACCCATGGCTTCAAATTCAAGATATGCCATAGTACCGGTAGCATCCTGAGTAAGAGTCTGGTCGATTTTAATTCCTATTTCACTGCCCTTTTTGAACTCACCGTCGACGGTGTGAGCCTTAAGGATTTTTTCAGCAAGAGTAAGTCCCATAATTTTACCTTCTTTCACATTCTAAATACTGTTAATTATTTTACCACAAATTAAACTTTATTTCAACATTTTTTATAATAAATAATTAATATATGTGCAAAAATAATATCAAATCAACCCGAAAGGAGTTTTTTTTATGAATAATATAAATAAATCTTCAAAAAAGCCTTTGCCTCCCGTATATGTTACGCTCGGTCTGGCGGAAAAAATGCATACGGACAAAGAGCTTAAAACCACCAATCCCTCGCTTGAAAATGTAGAACTCACAAGAAAATGGAGCGAAGAAAACAAATTATAAAATGCCGAAATTGCAAATTGTACAATTTCGGCATAAATCAGTCAAGCCCCATAAGCTTTGTCTTACCGCCCACAAAGCAAACTTGCGAATCAAAACCGCAGCTTTTGGCAAGTTCGCAGGCATCGGAATATGCAAAATCAAGAAAATCCCTGTTATGGCAATCGGTTGTGATTACAATACTGCCGCCGAGCTCCTTAATTCTTTTAAGCAAAAACGGCGCCGGATAAATCTTATCATAGCCTCTTGCGATTGCGCCGGTGTTGATTTCAAAAGGTATATCGTATTTTGCGGCTTCTTCAAGGCTTTCAAGCGCAATCGAACGGTATTTTTTATCATTCTCGTCAAAAACACCTACAAATTTTGTTATCAAATCAAAATGACCTATAACATCGGCGTTTGTCACCCTCGGGCATACAGCAGCCGCTTCATAATAATTTTTTGCGTATTTTAGACAGTCGCCGCCAAATACCGAATTGATATTATTGAGGGTGACCTCGCGGCTGTCATCAACCTCGTAAAGCTCACCGCCTGCACTGACAAAATGAACAGAACCTATGATATAGTCATACTCAAATTTGTTTGAAGGAGAATAATAATCCTGCTCGGTTCCGCAAAGTACGGTTATTCTGTCAGCATAAAGCTTTTTTAACCTGCTGATTTCTCTGTGATACTCCTCGGGGGATCTTAATGCCCATTTACAGTTATCGAGGGGAGAATGTCCAGAAAAGCCGATAGTATCAAATCCAAGTTCAAGTGCCTTCAAAACCATTTCCTCGGGAGAATCTTTTCCGTCGCAAAAGTTTGTGTGAGTATGTATATTGGAAATCATTTTGTCATTTTCTCCTGTTTAATTTTGTGGTCAATTACATGACGGGACGCAAGCTCATTTCTTATTTCATCGAGAGAAATTCCCATCTCGCACATGAGCACCATGCAATGATACGCAAGGTCAGCAATTTCGTAGATTGTTTCAGGCTTGTCCTCAGCCTTTGCGGCGATGATAACCTCTGTGCTTTCCTCGCCGACCTTTTTAAGTATTTTATCCAGGCCCTTTTCAAAAAGGTATGTGGTATATGAGCCTTCCTTTTTATTGGTTTTTCTGCCTTCAATCAGCTCCATAAGTCCCTGCGCCGAAAAATAAGGAACATCCTTGTTTTCATACACAACATCGTTAAAGCAGGAATCTGCGCCGGTATGGCAGGCAGGACCGTCCTTTTTCACTTCAACCGTAAGAGCATCGTAATCGCAGTCGGCGGTAATGCGGACAATATGCTGAAAATTGCCCGAAGTTTCGCCCTTTCTCCACAAGGTTTTTCTCGACCTTGACCAAAAACAGGTTTTCCCCTCTTTTATGCTTATTTCAAGGCTTTCTCTGTTCATGTAAGCAACCGTCAGAACCTTACCCGATTCAACATCGGTTACAACCGCTGGAATAAGCCCGTTTTCATCGAATTTAAGCTTTTGTATATCAAACATAAAATTACCCCCTAAATGCGAACATTAATATTATTCTGTTTTAACTGCTGTTTTAATTCGGGAATTTTAACCTCTCCGAAATGGAAAATGGATGCGGCAAGCCCTGCATCGACTCCCGGGATCTCCTTAAAAAGCGAAATAAAGTCCTCTGTACAGCCTGCTCCGCCCGATGCAATAACAGGTACTTTTACAATATCGCACACCGCAGAAAGCATTTCCAAATCAAAGCCGCCCTTAACGCCGTCGGTGTCAATCGAATTAAGAACGATTTCGCCCGCACCGTCACTTACGCCGTTTTTTATCCATTCAAGAGCATCTAACCCTGTATTTTCGCGGCCTCCTTTAGAGAAAACCGTAAATTTCCCGTCAACTCTCTTTACATCAACAGAAAGCACCACGCACTGACTTCCGTATTTTTGCGCCGCCTCTTTAATTATTGACGGATTTTTGATAGCACCCGAATTTACACTGACTTTATCAGCTCCGCACTTTAAAACTCTGTCAAAATCGGAAATGGAATCTATTCCGCCGCCCACAGTCAACGGAATAAAAACCTCGGAAGCAGTCTCCCTCAAAATATCGGTAAAAAGCTTCCTTCCGTCGGACGATGCCGTAATATCGTAAAACACAAGCTCGTCCGCACCGCTGTCGCTGTAATACTTTGCAAGACTTACCGGAGAATCCACATCGCCCAAGTCTTTGAAATTAACTCCCTTAACAACCCTGCCGTCCTTAACATCAAGACAGGGTATTATTCTCTTTGTAAGCACTATTTCACCTCCGAAATTGCGGCTTTCAAATCAATATCTCCGGTATAGAGCGCTCTGCCGAGTATTGCGCCGCTTACACCTACCTCGTTCAGCTTTATTACATCGTTTAACGATGAAACGCCCCCGGAAGCAATAATATCCATTGAAAATTTTTCGCTTAAGTCACGATATAAATTCAAATTTGTACCGGAAAGCAATCCGTCCTTTGAAATATCTGTAACAATAATTGCCGAAACGCCCATTTTTTCAAGCTCGGCACAAAATGAAAAACAGTCCTTATCGGAATTTTTAATCCAACCGTGAGTCGCAACCGTTCCGTCTTTAATGTCCACACCGACAGCAATCTTAGAGCCGTATTTATCAATCATTTTTTTGAGAAATTGCGGATTTTCAACAGCCGCAGTTCCTAAAATAACCCGAAACACGCCTGCGTCAAGATACTTTTCAACCGTTTCTTCGTTTCTTATACCTCCGCCAACCTCAACATTCATAGAGGAGCATTTAATGATGTCTTTTATTACATCAATATTCGGAGTGTTGCCGTATTTTGCTCCCTCAAGGTCAACAACGTGCAAGTATCTCGCACCGCATTTATAAAACATACAGGCTGTTTCCGCAGGATTATCACCATAAACCGTCATTTGAGAATAATCCCCCATTTTCAGCCTGACTACCTTTTTGTCATATAAATCTATAGCCGGAAAAAGATTCATGCTTTCACCTCACAAAATGCTTTTAATATTTTAAGCCCCACATCACCGCTTTTTTCGGGATGAAACTGTGTACCGTAAACATTATCCCTCTCAACGGATGCTGTAATTTTGGCACCGTAGTCTGCATAAGCCGTTACAAATTCATCGCAGTCCTCTGCGGCAAAAGAATGAACAAAATACACAAAATCCCCGTTGCTTATATATTTATAAAGCTTGCTTAGCTTATTTGTGAAATCAAGAGAATTCCAGCCCATATGAGGAACCTTAAGCCCGCCTATCCGTGGCTCGATCGGCTTAACACAGCCGCTTATCAGCCCAAGCCCGTCACATTCACCGAATTCAAAGCTTTTATCAAACAAAAGCTGCATCCCAAGACATATTCCCAAAATAGGAATTTTACAGTCGGCGGCTTCCCTTAAAACATCTGCAAGACCGGTATCATTAAGCTTTTGTGCGGCATCGGAAAAAGCTCCCACACCAGGAAGTATAATTCTGTCCGCCGAAAGGATAAGTTCTTTTTCGCCTGAAATTACAGCTTCCTCGCCGATTTTTGCAAGAGAGCATTTTAACGAAAAAAGATTACCCACGCCGTAATCAACTATAACCGTCATACAAGCACCCCTTTTGTTGAAGGAATTTCACCGCAAAGCTCGGGGTTAACCGAGGTTGCAAAGCTAATCGTACGGGCAAACGCCTTGAAGGCACACTCTGCGATATGATGAGAATTATTGCCTCTAAGCTGAACAAAATGCAATGTAAGCTTTGCGTGTCTTGCAAAAGCCGCAAAAAATTCATCTACAAGCTCTGTATCGAACTCACCTATTTTTTGTGAAGGAAATTCAAAATTACTCTGATAGTAGCCACGCCCCGAAACATCGACAGAGCAAATAACCAACGCCTCATCCATGGGAAGGCATTTGTCGGCATATCGGTTTATCCCCGACATATCCCCCAAAGCCTTTAAAAAAGCCTCGCCCAAAACTATGGCAACATCCTCTGCGGTGTGGTGAAAATCGACTTCGGTATCCCCTGTGCAGTCAATATCCAAATCAAATCTTCCGTGCTTGGCAAAAAGCTCCAGCATATGATTTAAAAACCCACAGCCCGTATTGATGTTGTATTTACCGGTACCGTCGATATTCAGCTTCAAATTAATATCGGTTTCTGATGTTTTTCTTGAAATTTCGCTGTTTCTCATAACTGTTTCTCCGCTTCGATTATTTTTTTTGCTTTGTGAATTAGTATATCCATTTGTTCTTTTGTGCCTATAGTTATTCTGAGATAATCCGTAATTTTAGGATTTCCGAAATGCCTTACAAGAACACCGCTTTCCTTAAGCTGTTTATAAAGCCTCTCACCGCTGATTTTTTCATGCTTTGCAAACAAAAAATTGGCTTTTGAATCAGTAACTCTAAAACCCAGCTCGCAAAGCTTATCCTCGGTGTACCCCCTTGTTTTGATAATCTCTTGAGCATTTTTATCATAATACTCCTGTGACAAAAGTGCGGCCTTTGCGGCGGCAAGGGACATTCTGTTAACATTATAAGGATTTGTTGAACATCTTACCGTATTAAGATCCGAAATCAGCTCAGAATCCCCTATAGCATAGCCGACTCTTGCCCCTGCCAGGGAACGGGATTTTGAAAATGTCATTGTAACAACCAAATTATCATACTTTTTTGTAAGCAAAGTGGCAGAATCGGCACCGAAATCAACATACGCCTCGTCAATAACTACAACGGAATTTTTATTTGATGCAACAATTTCCTCTATCTCTGAAACTGACAACGCAATGCCCGTAGGAGCGTTA
>ERZ827440.2386-NODE-2386-length-16760-cov-3.754505_pt1 | contig 16760 bp, 12 predicted proteins | sample MGYA00519774_ERZ827440 | MGnify/ENA primary metagenome ERZ827440 (study PRJEB31778, sample SAMEA3449302) | human gut metagenome | biome: human gut; feature: human-associated habitat; material: faeces | place: United Kingdom | collected 2010/2012 ... | reverse complement strand
TGGGGAAAAGTGACGTGTGGCTCGTGCAGATGGTATAGGAATGTAAGTCATTATCTTGCGGAAAAGTAAAATAAAAGTTATACTGTAGCAAAAGTCAGCATAACAGTTCTAACCCAGAATGAAACGGAGCATAAAATGAGCGAAGAAAAACAGCACAAGCGCCGCGTGCACTATAGCGGAAAATATCCCAAAAAATTTGAGGAAAAATACAAGGAATTAAACCCGGAGAAATACAAGGATACGATTGAGCATGTCATCAGCAAGGGAAATACCCCTGCGGGCATGCACATATCCATAATGGTAAAAGAAATCATAGATTTTCTGGACATAAAGCCGGGACAGACAGGCCTTGATGCCACACTCGGATACGGTGGCCACACAAGGGCAATGCTTGAAAAGCTTGAAGGACAGGGACATATGTTTGCCACCGATGTTGACCCAATCGAGTCTGAAAAGACAAAAAAGCGTCTCGCTGAAGCCGGCTTTGGAGAGGATATTCTCACCATAAAGCTTCAGAACTTCTGCACAATAGATGAGATTGCAAAGGAAGTAGGAGGCTTTGATTTCATACTTGCCGATCTGGGAGTTTCATCAATGCAGATAGATAATCCTGAGCGTGGATTTTCGTTTAAGGTGGATGGACCGCTGGATCTGCGTCTTAATCCAAATGCCGGTATCAGTGCAGCAGAGCGGCTTGATAATATATCCCGTGAGGAGCTTTCGGGTATGCTCTATGAGAACTCAGATGAGCCGTATTGCGAGGAGCTTGCAAAAGCAATCACAGACGAAGCAGTTAAGACAGCAAACTATGACAGCATTGATGCAGCAGCCGAAGATGGAACCGCATTTGTATTCATGGGACATGGAACTTCACACACAGCAAAGATCAGCTATTCTCAGATGCAGGCACAGATGGAACAGCTTGGATATAAGAATGTATTCATCGGAACAGTAGAAGGTGAGCCGGAAGATACTTCCTGCGAATCCGTTATCGCAAAAGTAAAAGATGCCGGATATAAGAATGTAATCCTTCGTCCACTTATGGTTGTTGCCGGAGATCATGCTAATAATGATATGGCCGGAGATGATAATGATTCATGGAAGAGTCAGTTTGAGGCATCTAAGAACTTTGACAGTGTAAAGACACAGATTGCAGGTCTTGGAGAGATCGATGCAATCCAGCAGTTATATGTTGCTCATACAAAAGCAGCTATGGATGCACAGTAAGAAAGATAATTAAGGGAGATAACAATGTTGAGAAAGAGATTGATGGCAGTTGTGCTGTCTGCAGTAATGACAGCTGCAATATTCACAGGATGTGCAAGTAAGGATGACAGCAGCAAATCAGACAACAAATCAGCCAAGACAGAACAGCAGAAGTCTGATGCAAAAGAAGAAAAATCAAAAGATTCAAAGTCCGAAGCAGCAAAGGCGCCGATCGAGGATGGGACCTATACTGCAGAATTTAAGACGGACAGTACGATGTTTCATGTAAATGAAGCAAATGAAGGAAAAGGTACACTGACTGTAGAAGATGGAAAGATGACGATACATATCAGTCTCGTATCAAAAAATATCGTGAATCTCTTCCCTGGTACAGCAAAAGAGGCTCAGAAAAAAGGTGCAAAATTTTTAGAACCAACCACAGACAAAGTTACATACAGCGATGGAACGACAGAAGAAGTCTATGGATTTGATGTTCCGGTTCCGGCGTTAGATGAAGAATTTGATCTGGCGTTGATCGGAACAAAGGGCAAATGGTATGATCACAAGGTAAGTGTATCAAACCCGGTAAAAGCTGAATAAAATGTATGAATAAAAACTCTTATTTCCCATATATTGTACAGACTACAAAAAGGTGGGGAATAAGAGTTTTTTTTGTATCAAATAATGCAAAGATACATAAAAATAGTAAAAATGCATAAAAAAAATAAGAATTACTGGACTTTTATGTTAAAATGCACTAATATTGAATTAACGGTAAAACGGAATAAAAAACAGGAAGGAAATAAGCGAATGAAAGGAAATGTAATTGTAGGACAATCTGGGGGACCAACTGCAGCGATCAATGCCAGTCTTGCCGGTGTATACCGGACAGCGAAAGACCGTGGAGCCAATAAAGTATATGGAATGCTTCACGGAATCCAGGGATTATTAAAAGAAAAATATATTGATCTGTCAGATCATATCAAGACCGAACTGGATGCGGAATTATTAAAAAGAACACCGGCCGCATTTTTGGGATCCTGCCGTTATAAGCTTCCGGAGATCCATGAGAACAGAGAAGTGTATGATAAGATATTTGAGATCCTGGACAAACTGGATATCGAAGTATTTATCTATATCGGTGGAAATGATTCTATGGATACAATCAAGAAATTATCGGATTATGCCATTATATTCGGTCATGCAATCCGTTTCATTGGATGTCCGAAGACGATTGATAATGACCTTGCACTTACCGATCATACACCAGGATATGGAAGTGCGGCAAAATATATCGGAACATCTATGAAAGAGATTATCCGTGACAGTTTCTGCCTGGAATATGAAAAAGGCGTGGTATCTATCGTCGAAATAATGGGAAGAAATGCCGGATGGCTGACCGGAGCGGCTGCATTGTCAAAGGGAGAAGACTGCGAAGGACCGGATCTTATCTATCTGCCGGAACTTCCATTTGATCTTCAGTTATTTGGAGAAAAGATCAAACAATTATTACAGGAGAAAACATCTATTGTTGTTGCAGTATCAGAAGGAATCCGTACAGAAGATGGAACTTATGTATGTGAACTTGGCAACAGTATTGACTTTGTAGATGCATTTGGACATAAGCAGTTATCCGGAACAGCATCTTACCTTGCAAGTTATATTGCAGGGGAGATTGGATGTAAGACACGTGCGATTGAATTAAGTACATTACAAAGAGCCGCATCTCACGCAGCCTCAAGAGTTGATATACTGGAAGCATATCAGGTTGGAGGAGCAGCGGTAAAGGCAGCAGACGAAGGAGATACCGGAAAGATGGTAGTCTTAAAACGTCTGTCGGATGATCCATATCAGTGCGGAACAGAAGTAAAGGATGTACACAAGATTGCCAATGATGAGAAGCTTGTACCAAGAAACTGGGTAAACGAAGAAGGTACTTATGTAACAAATGAGTTTATTTCTTATGTGCGTCCATTGATTCAGGGGGATGTATCACCGGTTATGGTAGATGGAATCCCAAGACATCTGTATACACCAAAAGAATTAAGCCACAGATAAAAAATAGATAAGATTTGAAGGTTGGAAAGATAGTGCCGTATTGCGAGCGTATAACAAGATACATGTCTTGCAATATGGCACTTTTTGTATACCAAAGCAGCATGTAAGAGAAGTTGCCGGTAGCAAGTTCTGTAGATACAAAAATATGTAAGAGAAGTTGTCTGTGGCAGGTCCTTTAAAGTGCTGTGCCAGAAAATATATAAAAACAATAAAAAAGGGTTGAAATTTTGAAATGAATCAGGTAAGATATCTTTAATCTATATTTTCAAGATAGATTCTTTTAATTAATCTATATAGTCTGTAGGACTTCGTGAGGCCTCACCAAATTTACCATGTAAGAAAAAATGAAAGAAGAACAGGGGTGATATATGTTGCAACAAAAAGAAAGTTATGATGTGTTGCGGCTGATTGAGCATGGACAATTATGCTATATCAGTTCCGAAAATGTGCAGGGGAAAACCCTGGACAGATACTTAAAATATCATCCGGTAATAAAAAAACGGGAGATATTTTTATTATTAAAAGAGATAGCAGGACAACTGGCGTCATTTCACAGGTGCAGGGGAAATCCTTGTTATCAATATGTAAATCCATATAGTATTGTCAGGTCTGAAGATGGAAGAATTTATTTTCTGGATATGCAGTCGGAAGCAAACAGAAGCAAGATGATATTTATGCAAAGAAGAGATATCCGTGAATATTTTCTTCCGCCGGACGAAAAGTATTATCAACATGCCAGTAAGGAACTGGATATGTATGGGCTGGGAAAAACATTTCAATATATTCTGGCATCTGTGGAGGCAGAACCACGTTTTAACAGACGAGAAGAATATCGTCTTCAGAGAATTATTTCAAAAGCAATGGGGATAAGATCAACCCATTATCTAAATGTATCAGAAATCCAAAAACAAATCCCAAGGTATGAAGAAAAAGACAGAGATAAAATTTTGAATAATAAGGGGAAAAGAAGAAAAAAAGTGTGTATAACAGTAGTTTTGTCTATTGTTTTCGGGGGATATTTGTTCATAAATGCATGGGAAAATGCTGAAAAAGCAAACCAGAGAGAGATGAAAAGAACGGAATCTTCCAAATCAGAAGAGAAAAAAAGTGAAAAATCGGATGACCGGATAAATAAGAAAATATATGAAAGAGATGAAGAGTATCTGGAATTGGCACTGGCATATTTCCTGAATGTGGGAGATATGAAAAAAAGTCTGAAATGTCTGAATCAAATGGAGAATCAGACGCTGGCAGTTAATCTGAAAAGGCTTATCAAAGCGTATGAAAAACAAAAAGTGCCGGAAGAGGCAGAAAAATTTGCCGCAAGTCTTGCTTACCTGGAGAATGAATGGAAAGAAAGAAGTATGCAGTCGGAAGAGAAGAAAAAACAGGCAATACAGTGCCTGATAAGAGGATATGGATTACTGGATGATAAAGAAAGTTCAGAAAAAGTGTTGAATCTGGTAGAAGAAGGATTAAAGACAGATTATCTGAATGATTCTGCGAAGAGAGAACTATTGCAGTATCAGGCGTCTGCATTGGAAAAAGAAGAAAAGAAAGAGGAGGCAGCAAACATATATGCAGAGATATTGGAGGATGAGACGGAACCGGGTAAGAGAGAAGAGCTGTATAAAAAGATGGTACAGTTGTATGAAACTGCAGGAAGACGGGATATGGCAAGCGATACATGCATTCAGGGGATAAAAGAGCTTGGAGAATCAGAAGAGTTGAAATTAACACACATAAGACTGATATGTGCAGATCCGGCTGTCAATAGAGATACGTGTGCACTCAAGATTAAAGAATATGTAACAGAAGATACTGAACTTTTGGAAAATGCAGAATTTAAGAAATTACAAAAAGAATATGGAATTAAGGCAGAAGGAGGAAATATATGGGTAGGAAGATAAAAAAAGTAATAATGATAGCAGCGTTTGGTATGGTGACCGGAGGACAGATTGCTGATCTGTTACCGGAAGGAAATGTGATGCAGGTAGAAGCGGGAAGTCGAAAGCAGATTATAAAAGTAAAAAATAAAGGAAAAGACAGTAAGAAAGAATTTGACAAGGACAAAGACAACGCCAAAGATAATGAAAAGGATCTGGTAGAAGAGGGAGAAAAAGAGGACAGAAAAGATTCGGAGGAAGATAGAGAGAAAGACGATAAGAAAGATGACGGGAAAGACTTAGAGAAAGACGATGAAAAAGAGAATGGAAAAGATCCGGAGGAAGAAGAGATAAAAATGTATCATGCGGAATATGAGGATCCGGATGGTCAGAATGGCTATTATATCAGTGCTCCGACCGGAAAGATCACACATCTGAGTAAGAATGGCGTGACCAGATACCTTTTTGAGAATGGAAATGGGGAAAGGCAGGAAGGTACGCTGGAAAAATTAAATGAATCCTGCTGGTTGAAACAATTGAATTTTGCAGATGGAAGGAATGAACTGGAAGTATGGATGGAAGATGAAGAACATCATCAGATTGAAAATTCAGAAAGCAGAAAGGCATTCTGGATAGACAGTGTAAGACCGGTGATCGGTCTGGAAGTGTCCGGAGGAGCAGATATTTGGCACAAAGAGGTAGCAGAGGTAGTGGTAGAAGCTTCTGACGGGAGCAATGGAAGCCAGATCGCGGAAATTGTCTGTAAAACAGGAGAAAAAATAGTTGGGAAAAGCAGTAAAGGAGCAGAAAAATTTGTCATTACAGAAAGTTCACAGAATGGGGAAAGTACCCCGGTAACAATTATTGCTACAGACTATGCGGGAAATCAGACGGTGGTAACGGATCGGGTTTTTGTTGACAGAGATGCACCGAAAGCATTGATACAAGGAGTGGAGGATTATACGATTACCAGTAAACCTGTACAAGTCAGCTATCTGGCAGAAGAAGAGAATGTAATTCAGACGGTGCGGGCAAATATTTTAAAAGAAGATATCGATGGGAAAAAGGAAGAAACAGAAATCACAGAATGGAAAACAAAAAGCAGGAATGAGTCTGGTGATACAAAAAAAGAAAGTGTGCAGACACTTGCAGAGGACGGGCTGTATAAACTCCGAATGAATGTAACAGATATGGCAGGGAATGTCAGTCATGCCGAGAGACAGCTGATTATAGATAAAGAAAATCCCGTTATTGCACATGTAGATGAGTTGGATGGAAAGTATTTAAAGAAGTTTAGTTGGAATTATTCTATCGAGGAATCGATTAAGGATTTTACGAATTATACATATGTAATGAAAGTGGACGATGCATTTTATCGGCCAGGAGAAAAAATTGAAAAAGAAGGGGTACATGTACTGACAATTGAAGCTTTTGATTCAGCAGGAAATAAAGGAGAAGCAAAAGCGAGGTTTACCATCGATCATACACCGCCGGTGATCGAGTTTGAGGGGATAGAAGATGGAGAAAAATATGAAAAAGAAAAAACATTTTATGTCAGAACAGAGAATCTGGAAGATCAGATTGAATACATTAAAATTAATGGAAAAAAACAAAACAGGAAAAAACAGAAGAAGGGATATGAAATTCAGCTAAATGAGGCAAAAAATTATGAAATAGAGGTAAAAGCAAAAGATTTTGCGGGAAATGAAAAAGTTTCACAGATAGGATTTGAAATATACGAGGAAAAGAGTTTGTGGCAGAAAATTGTGGAACCGGTCAGAAAATATATTTTTTATGGAAATGAAAAGGTAATACAGGATGAAAAAATGGTCAAGGAAGATAAAAAGGAAGGAAAAAAGAAGAACATAATTTTATGGGAGAGAGCTGTTTTATTTGGCACATTGATTGTTGTAGGAATATGGAAACGGGAAAAAGTGAAAGAAATCTGGAAAAATCTTTCATAAAAGGGAGGATGCCGGGTAACCACTTTCGCAGTTCCCGGCATGTATTATGAAAAAGTTTATTCCAAATAGTATTTACATACTAGATAACGTCTTTTGTATATCAAAGGATATGAGAGAAATTCTAAATCGCCATGTGTTCGGAAGTAGCTACCAAGTTCTCTGTATTTCTTTGATGATTATAGTATAAGAAAGACCTATGAAGAAAGAATGTTAAAGTAATGAAAGAATTTTGAAGGATAAATGAACAAATTGTGAACACGGGATTTTACAAAGATTTTGTTGGAAAATAGCGAAAAATAGATTATACTAATAGAAGTCAAATTGTAGAAAGAGGAGAAAATGAAGAATGAAATATATTTCTTTTGCCATTCCGTGTTATAATTCACAGGATTATATGGCCCATGCGATAGAAAGTATTCTTCCGGGTGGAGAAGATATTGAAATAATTATCGTAAATGACGGATCAAAGGACAGAACGTCAGAGATTGCTCATGAATATATGGAAAAATACCCTACTATTATTAAAGTAGTAGACAAGGAAAATGGTGGACATGGAGATGCTGTAAACTCAGGGCTGATGCATGCAACCGGTAAATATTTTAAGGTTGTAGACAGTGATGACTGGGTGGACGAAGATGCACTTCATAAAATATTAGATGTTTTACGCCATATGGAAGAAGATGGAATGGAACTGGATATGTTGATCGCTAACTATGTGTATGAAAAAGTTGGTGCAACACATAAGAAGGTGATTCATTATCGTAACGTATTGCCACAGGATGAGATTTTCCGTTGGGATGATATGGGACATTTCCGTCTGGATCAGTATATTCTGATGCACTCGGTTATTTACCGTACAGACATGTTAAAACTGATCCAACTTCATCTGCCAAAGCATACATTCTATGTGGACAATATTTATGTATATTACCCACTCCCGCATGTACGCAAAATTTACTATATGGATGTAGACTTCTATAGATATTTTATTGGAAGAGAAGATCAGTCGGTTAATGAGAAAGTAATGATCAAAAGGCTGGATCAGCAGATTTTTGTCACAAAGACGATGATTGATATGTATCAGCTTAAAGATATTGGAAGTAAGAAATTAAGACAGTATATGCTTAATTATCTTGCAATCATGATGACAGTTTCTTCTATTCTTTGCATCCGTTCCAAGAATAAAGAAAATCTGGAAAAGAAAAAGGAATTATGGCAGTATCTGAAGAAAAAAGATATGCGAAGCTTTATCAGAATCCGTTACGGTATTCTCGGACAGACAATGAACATTCCGGGAAAATCAGGACGTAAGATATCGTCACTGGTTTATATTGTTGCGCGGAGATTGATTGGATTTAATTAATTTCTATTTAGTTCATCATCGTGGCTTACCCCGGTCCATGAGAAAGACTTGGTATCCTGTTGCGGGCTAAGATTCCACGATGAAGAAGTTGTAAGGGCGTCAGAATTTTCTAAAAGAGAGTGTAAAATATTTTGTGTAAATCTCTTAGATTAATGAAAAAATCATAATGATTTACATTAAATTAAAAAAATGAATTAGGCTTGAATGGCATGATTGCTGTTTAAGCCTTATTTACTATTTAGCATGAATAAGCAGACATGTCAAGAACGCCCGCTGAAAACGGGCGTTTTTGACCCTTACTCATAGTTGCTTTTTATTCTATTCGAGATCTTCTGGTTGGATTCTGTCTCCAAAATATATGCAGAGCTGATCCAAGGTCTGTCCCCAATCCCATGTTTTTCCAGTCCATTTCTTTGTGATGTCGGTCATGGCAAGATACAGAATCTTAAAAAGCGAATCATCTGTCGGAAAGATGGTTTTTGATTTCGTCACTTTTCTTAATTGACGATTGAAATTCTCTATGGAATTCGTGGTATAAATTAGTTTCCTAATCTCTCCAGGGTATTTGAAATATGTAGAAAGTTGCGGCCAATTATTACGCCAGGACGCTATTGAAGATGGATATTTTCCACCCCAATTTTCTTCCAGCATATCTAACGCTTCTAATGCAAGCTGCTCTGTATCTGCCTTATAAACCAGTTTCAGGTCTTTCATGAAGGCTCTGATATCTTTGTAGGAAATAAACTTAGTGGAATAACGAATCTGATGTACAATACATCTTTGGATTTCCGCTAATGGGAAAACTGCATGAATTGCATCCACAAAACCAGTCAGTCCATCAACAGATACAATCATGATGTCTTCCACACCTCTATTTTTGATTTCATTCAGTACACCAAGCCAGTATTTTGCACTTTCATTACCGCCAATCCACATACCTAAAACTTCTTTTTGACCAGAAAGTCTGATACCTATAGCTACATATACAGCTTTCTTTACCGTTCTATTATCTTCTCGTACATAAAAATGAATGGCATCCATGAAAACGATGGCATATTTCTTCTCCAAAGGGCGATTCTGCCATTCTTTGGCAATTGGAAGAATGCGATCTGTCATGTGAGAAATCATCTCTGCAGATGCATCCACCCCATAGACATTAGAAAGGTGTGTTGATATGTCTCTGGTAGTCATTCCCTTTGCATACATGGACAGAACTTGATCTTCAATGTTAGAAATATCTGTTTGATGTTTTTTTACAATCTGTGGTTCAAATTCACCTCTGCGATCACGGGGAATATCAAGATCAATATCGCCCATCGAAGATGTAACCGTTTTATGGCTGTAACCGTTCCGGCTATCATCTGTCTCCTTATTTTGATAATCATACTTCGAATAGCCAAGTTTCTGATCCATTTCTGCTTCTAGCATTCCTTGCAGGGTATCTCCCAAAAGATCCTTCAACATTTCTTGAACATCTTGAGCATCGGTTGGTTGATAGTGTTCCAATAAGCCGTTAATAAACTCTCTTCTTTCTGGTGTCATTTTTCTTCTTCTTGCCATAAAAATATCCTCCTGAATTAATATTTATTTTAACATCAATCCAAGAGGATACATATCACGTATTTAGTTTACACAGAATTATTTACACACGAGGGTGCGGACAAAATTCTGGACTACTATAGGGCTTCGAAAGGAGCCTTTTTATGTATTCAAAAGAACAAAAGGATATTGCACTACGGATATATCATCAAACAGAGTCTGTAACTGAAACTATTAGGATTCTAGGGTATCCAACACGTAGAAATCTGTACACATGGATTGCTGAGGAAAATACCCCACCCAAAACAAGGAAAGAATACCCTGTAATTAATAATCCTCCTGATCATCCTCGCAATCCTCCATTAGAAGTAAAATTAGATGCAATTCACCGTTGCTATGAGCTCGGAGAAAATATAAAATATGTTTCAGAAGACATTGGGTATAGTAGAGCTAGTATTTATCAATGGCGAAAACGTTATTTAAAAGAAGGTACATTAGGTCTTATGAATCACAAAAACATTACTCCGGGAACATTAGTAGAAGGTTCTGTTTCAAGTACAGATATTTCTTCTGATGAAATAAATCAGTTGAAGGCTCAAATGCAAGATATGCAATTAGAAATAGATATTCTTAAAGAAACGATAAATGTATTAAAAAAAGACCCAGACATCGATCAGAGTGCTCTCAGCAACAGAGAGAAGGCGGTGATAATCGATGTCTTGAAAAATAGATACTCACTGCCATTATTATTACAGAAATTACAATTATCAAAAAGCAGTTATTATTATCAGGAACAATCCCTACAAAAAGAAGATAAATATACACTTTTACGTGTTAGAGTCATTGAATTATTTACAGAGAATAAAGGTCGATATGGTTACAGACGAATTCACGCCCTACTTAAGCGTGAAAATATAATTGTCTCAGAAAAAGTTATTCGTAGGATTATGAAAGAAGAACAACTTGTAGTAAAAATCAAACGAACTCGTAAATATAATTCCTATCAAGGTGAAATATCTCCAGCAGTAGATAATCTAATTAACAGAAATTTTTCTGCATCTAAACCTAACGAAAAGTGGTTAACAGATATAACCGAGTTTGCAATTCCGGCAGGAAAGGTTTATTTATCGCCTATAGTAGATTGTTTTGATGGCTTACTTGTCAATTGGAATATAAGCACTTCTCCAGATGCATTACTTGTCAATTCTATGCTTGACGATGCAGCTAAATTACTATCTGTAGGAGAAAAACCAATCATACATTCAGACAGAGGCGTACACTACCGCTGGCCAGGCTGGATTGACAGGATGGAAAAAAATGGTTTCATACGATCAATGTCAAAGAAAGGCTGTTCACCTGATAATTCCGCCTGTGAGGGCGTATTTGGAAGAATTAAAAATGAGATGTTCTATAATGCAGATTGGTCTGGGGTAAACATCTCAGAATTTATTGGTATTTTAAATGATTATCTTTATTGGTATAATGAAAAAAGAATAAAAAAATCATTAGGATATTTGAGTCCTATAGAGTACAGACATAGACTTGGATTGGTCACTTAGATAGTCCAAGAAAATGTCCGCACCCTCCACTCATCACATATATGGAGTTAGCAATCGCAGTTTTCACTTCTTCTTCTTTTTTTGCACCAAAACAGTTAGAAACGATTACGCCTATGCCGGAGGAAAGTCCCATACATAATGAGAAAAATAAGAAACTTATCATGCCTACAGAACCAGCACCTCCATAATAGTAGTTATTCCTATTATAGATGGGCTTTAGTTTTATATTTCCGACTTTCTTGTTTTCCGATATTCCCTCGGAGAAAATCCCTTCAGCTTATGAAATAATCGGCTGAAATAGAGCTGGTTATCGTAGCCTACAATCTTAGATGATTGACGAGGCAGATATCGAAGCACACGGACCATTTATGCTGTATCGAAAAGAGGATACGGATTACAACCGCTTTAAGCGTTGGAATGAGAAGATAGCAGATGATCCGGTATGGGAAGCTGCGATTGTTGACCGTGTGAAGCTGATGGTGGAGCGTGACAAGAACCGGTTCTGTATCGTGATGTGGTCTATGGGAAATGAAAGCGCTTATGGCTGCAATTTTGAGAAGGCACTGGCATGGACAAAGAAGTTCGATTCGGAGCGGATCACGCAGTATGAGAGTGCCAGATACCGCAATTACGATGTAACCTATGATTACGGGAATCTGGACTTATACAGCCGTATGTATCCGGCACTTACTGAGATAGAGGAATATTTGGAAAAGGATGGCAGCAAACCATTCCTTCTGGTGGAATACTGCCACAGTATGGGAAATGGTCCCGGAGATTTTGAAGATTATTTCCAGATGATACAGGCAGAGGATAAGATGTGCGGCGGTTTCGTGTGGGAGTGGTGCGATCATGCAATCGCCCATGGTGTAGCCGAAAACGGCAAGACGATCTATGCCTATGGCGGCGATCATGGCGAAGTAATCCATGACAGCAACTTCTGTATGGATGGTCTGGTATATCCGGACAGAAGGATACACACCGGACTTTTGGAGTACAAGAATGTATACCGACCGGCAAGAGTAGTATCGTATGATGCAGCAAGCGGTGAGCTGGTGCTTCACAACTATATGGATTTCGATGATTTGAAGGATTATGTTGAGATTACTTACGAGCTGTCACAGGATGGACTTGTGATCGGAAAGGGGAAGCTTTCTGAAGTATCCGTATTACCGCATTGTGATGGAAGCACGACCTTAAAGCTTTCAATTCCGGAGAATGGAAAGGTATATCTGAAGCTGTTCTATAAGCTGAAGAAGGACATTCCGCTTCTTTCCAAGGCGTATGTCTTAGGCTTTGACGAGATAGATGTAAGCAGTAAGGGTGCAAAGAATCAGCAGGCAGTAGGCTGGCTTATAAAGGAAGTGCCTGATACGGGTATTCAGGTACAGGAAAATGATACAGAGATCATCATAAAGGGACGGGATTTCTCCTATACGGTCAACAAGCGGACAGCACTTTTTGACAGCCTGACATTTGCAGGCAGAGAATATATGAATCATCCGATGGAACTGAACATCTGGAGAGCACCGACGGATAACGATATGTATATCAAGGCAGAGTGGAAGAAAGCCCACTACAACGAAGCCTATACAAGAGCATACAAGTCAGAGGTGATTCAGGGAAAGCACGGAGTAACTGTGACAAGTCAGGCTTCGGTCGTGGCAGCAACCGTGCAGAAAATTATGGATGTGACAATCACTTGGACGATTGACGCAGCCGGAAGAATTGGAGCGGATATCGCAGTGAAAAAGGATGAGGAGTTCCCGGATCTACCAAGATTTGGTGTGCGGATGTTCTTAGATAAGAAGCTTACAGATGCAGGGTTCTTCGGTATGGGACCGCAGGAAAGCTACCGGGACAAGCATAGAGCAGCAAGCCACGGATTGTATCGTCTGAAGGTTTCCGATATGCATGAGGACTATATCCGCCCACAGGAAAACGGAAGTCACTACGACTGCGATTATGTGGAGCTTGGCAACAGCCAGTACGGTATCACTGCCGTTGCAGAGGAAGATACATTTTCATTCAATGCGTCCTTCTATACACAGGAGGAGCTGGAAGAAAAGGCACATAACTATGAATTGATAGAATCGGACAGTACGGTATTCTGTCTTGATTATGCACAGAATGGAATAGGCTCTAACAGCTGCGGACCAGACGTGTTAGAAGCATACAGATTTGATGATAGATTATTCCGGTTCCGGTTTACACTGGTTCCGTATGTGAAAGGATAATGATATAACTCGTTTCTCGAATATCGACGTATAAGTCCGGACATACGGGGATATTCGGGATACAAGAGAACAAAAGTAAAAGCATTTAGAATAATATAGGCATCAGACTGTTTGACACATGAAATTCTAAACATGATTAAGATGAGGAGTGATTCTATGGAAGAAAAAAAGTATTTAAAATGGTATAACAAAGTTGGATACGGATCCGGCGATATAGCAGGAAATGTAGTATATGCATTTTTAACGTCCTTTGTGATGATTTATCTGACGGATTCAGTCGGACTTGCAGCAGGTATAGTAGGTACGTTGATCGCAGTTTCCAAACTGTTTGACGGATTTACAGACATTTTCTTTGGCTCGATGATTGACAAGACACACAGCAAGATGGGTAAGGCGAAACCGTGGATGCTTTACGGCTACATTGGATGTGCGATTACACTGGTATGTTGTTTTGCGGTTCCTACAAGCTGGGGAAATACAGCAAAATATGCATGGTTCTTTATTGCATATACATTGTTAAATGGTGTGTTCTATACAGCAAATAATATTGCGTATTCTGCACTTACTTCTTTGATTACGAAGAACAGTAAAGAGCGTGTGCAGATGGGATCTTATCGTTTCATCTTCGCATTTTCTACAAGCCTTTTGATCCAGTCTGTAACCGTAAAATTTGTTGATTACTGCGGTGGAGATGCAGCAGCATGGAGAACGGTAGCAATCATCTATGCAATTATCGGTCTGATTGTAAATACAATCTCAGCGCTCTCCGTAAAAGAGCTTCCGGAGGAGGAGCTTAACGATGGAGAAGTAAAAGGAGATGAAGAAAAGTATGGACTGGTTCAGGCATTTAAGCTTCTTGTAAAGAACAAGTATTATATGATGATCTGTGGAACATATATTTTACAGCAGCTTTATAGTGCCATGATCGGTGCTGGTATCTACTACATGACATGGGTATTGAAGGACAAGAATCTTTTTGGTCAGTTCGCCTGGGCGGTGAATATCCCGCTTATTATAGCTCTTATCTTTACTCCGACACTCGTTGGCAAGTGGAATGGTATGTACAAGCTGAATCTCAGAGGATATATCATTGCCGTTATTGGTAGAGCGTTGGTTGTTGTAGCAGGATATATGGGAAGTATTCCTCTTATGCTGGCATTTACAGCCCTTGCAGCACTTGGACAGGGCCCATGGCAGGGAGATATGAACGCAGTGATTGCTTCTTGTTCAGAGTATACTTATCTGACACAGGGAAAGAGAATTGACGGAACTATGTATTCTTGTACATCACTGGGTGTAAAGATTGGTGGAGGAATCGGAACTGCAGTATGTGGCTGGTTATTAGAGCTTAGTGGTTATGTCGGAACAAATGCAACACAGCCGCAGTCAGCACTTGATATGATGCAGTTTATGTATTTATGGTTGCCATTGATCCTTGATGTGTTAATTATGATTGTTCTTTCCAGAATGAACGTGGAAGCTGTAAATGAAAAATTGAAAGCTGAAAAGGGAATTAAGTCTGATGAAGTAACAGACGCAACAAAGTATTAAGGTTTATATGTAATGAAAAGCATTGTCTAATTGAACATTCGAGAAAGGCAATGCTTTTTGTGCAAGCTAGGTATTCAGTTTTCACAAAGCAGTCCTTTTAGTATTTTATGCATGATATACATGTTCAAAGTAATCAGCGTAGAATACTAAAAGGTTGTTCATATAATTCTTAAACTTGTTCATAATGCGTACCTCCTTTCCTTATTTACAAGCTGATTATAGAATAAATACAATGTGATTGCCTGCCAAATCGAAAGGAAAAGTAGACAAATCTTGCAAAGGGGGCGTAACCAATGCATTTATCATTTGTTGATACAAAAGAAGAAATATTAGCTTTAAAAAGAAAATCGAAGCATGTTGCTCCGCATTTACATAATGCATTGGAGATCGTATGTGTGACAAATGGAACACTGGAGCTGGGAGTTGGACAAGAGTTATACCACATGGAAAAGGGAGATATTGGTTTTGTATTTCCTGATATTATCCATCATTATCAGGTTTTCTCTTCGGGAGTGAATAAGGCGGTTTACATTATTTCTCCACCATTTGCGATTGGGAAATATGCTGATATTATACAGACGATGGCACCGGATTACCCAATCATAAAGGCAGAAATGGTGGAGCCGGAAGTATACCGGGCAATTAATGCCATCTTAGATACAGACCACATGGATATAGCAGTTATACAGGCATACATGCAGATTTTGATTGCAAGATGCATTGGAAAGCTGAAACTGGTCGAGAAAGGAGATGTGGGAAGTAAAGATCTTGTCTATCAGGCAGTATCGTACGTGTCTGGTAATTTTAGAAAGAATTTCTCGTTAGATGATATGGCAAGAGATTTGGGAGTGAGCAAGTATGTTTTATCACGAACATTCTCCAAAACATTCCATCGTAATTTCAATCAATATCTGAATGATGCAAGACTAAATTATGCTTGCCATCGCTTGGAAAATACCAATGATGCCATTACAAATATATGCTATGATAGCGGATTTGAAAGTCAGAGAACATTCAATAGGGTATTTAAGGAACGATACAAAGTTACACCGAGCGAATACAGAAATACAAGCCGTACAGATATAATATCGTGACTATCAAACATAGAGGCAGAGAATGGAAAAGTTGTGGCTGTGATTGGATATAGGCAGTAAATGTGGCAATTCTACCTTTGAGAGGTGTACTTTTTTGCTGTGATAATATAAGATTGTCATGATGAAAGGAGGAATGACCTATGGATATTGCTAAGATTGGAAGATATATCGCAGAAAAAAGAAAAAGAGCTAGGCTGACACAGAGACAGCTTGCAGATAAGCTCGGGAGGAGTGATAAGTCTGTTTCAAAATGGGAACGTGGTGTTTCCCAAACAAAAAGATATTAAGAAACAGCCCATGTTT
>ERZ827440.2376-NODE-2376-length-16826-cov-9.071015_pt1 | contig 16826 bp, 19 predicted proteins | sample MGYA00519774_ERZ827440 | MGnify/ENA primary metagenome ERZ827440 (study PRJEB31778, sample SAMEA3449302) | human gut metagenome | biome: human gut; feature: human-associated habitat; material: faeces | place: United Kingdom | collected 2010/2012 ... | reverse complement strand
TCGGAGCATATTCAAAGCGAGAAAACGCCGAAAATCAGCTTCAAAAAGCAAAAGACGCAGGTTTTACAGACGCATTTATAAAAGAAATTTAAACTATTGACAAGTAAAGAAAAGTTTGATAAAATAAAAACCATAGAAGGGCTTTTGTGAGAATTAGTCCTTGTTGATATTTATTATTAAAACTTTTGAATTAACGATTTCAACTTTTACCAGTTGAATCGTTTTTTCTTTATGTAGCTTCTTAAATAAATATCCCAAAAAGCTAATTAACTTATCCTTGATAATATCACCTCCAGGCCCCAAAATGTACTTCAACTGAGGGCAGGGGTATACTACAAGGACTAAAGCCCAACTATGGTGCCATTATTTTACCATAACTTTCTTTTTTCGTCAACGAAAAAGGGGCTTATTATGGAAAATAAAACATTTGAATTTGTAACTTTTGCAATCTTAATTGAAAGTTTGATAACTTACATAAGTCAATTTTTTATTCAAGAAAGTTTTTGTTGGCAAATGGCTTTGAGCTTAATTTTAGGAATAATTATCGCGGTAGCATATAAATTGGATTTGCCTGCGCATTTTAATTTAAAATCAGAAATCCCATACATTGGACGTATTTTAACTGGAATATTACTAAGTCGCGGAAGTAATTTCGTTTTCGATTTACTTGATAAATTTAGTTGCCTATTGAAAAATTTTTAAAATTGGTATAAAATTCATCTAAATAATATAAATTTTTACGGAGCAAAATTATGAGTACAAAAACAAAATCAGAATTGCAGGTAGTAACGGCTGCAAAAAATTTGTGCAGCTACGTATTGATTGCAACAAACAAATCACCTAAATGTTTTCGTTTTACGCTTGTTTCTCGCTTACAAAATCTTACATTGAATATAATAGAAAATATTTATAGGGCAAATGAAATCTTTGTGCAAAGCAAAAATTTACAAAATATGCAAAAGCGCTTGGAATTTCAGCATTCTGCACTAACTGATGTGAAAATTTTAGCATATATTTCTTTGTTAGCACGCGAACAGGGGTGCATTTTGCCCAAACAATACGAACAAATTTGTAAATTAGCTAGTGATTGCCAATATTTGCTTGGAGCCTGGATAAAAAGTGATAAAAGATACTTCTAAAAAAGCAAAAAAATTTCCGATATCATTATGATACCGGAAAAATTATTTTATTAATCAGATTTTTTCTTATTTATTTTCGAATTCAGCATTAAACCAAGTGCTAATGTCATTATCAGTCCTAAACCAGAGACTGCAAAATATGTAACTTCGTCGCCGGTTTTTGTTGATTCATCAGCTTCTGCCTTTTCTTCGTCTGTCAACTTGTCGTAAATAAAGTACGGCGAAAAGTGCGACAAAGTCATTATTCCAAATTCGTCTTCGCCTTCGGGATAATCAGATGTCTCGTACCTTACTGGAATATTTTCATCTTCGCCCTGCGATATGTAAAATGCTGCCAAATCGTCTCTGTCCCAGTCGTCGCCGATCTGAACATACAAATCCACTTTTTCATCCAATTTTTCATACCGAGTTCCATCCGGCGCGATGACTCCGACCTTAAACAGCCAGCCATTGTCATCTTCGACCTCGGCTTTTGTGTTTGAGTCAATGTTTGCAAACGCCTCTGGATGGTCGTTTTCGTTGAGCCACTGAACATAAAATCGTGAGCCTTTTTTGAAAATTCCGGAAGTATTATCCAGTCCGTACCACGCTGCGGTATTTCGACCTAAATTCGAGTCATAAGACTCCTCTCTCAACCAAATTATTCCATTTTCGGTGACCTCAACACTTGTCATTCCTTCGGCGTCGACGTAATGTATGATTTCTCCGTGTTCTTCGGGTGTGCCCCAGCCTGATTTGTCAACTTTGATCGTGAACGTTCCCGGAGTAAAATCAATGTTATAATTCGGATTGTTATCGTTTGTCAGGGTTCCTTGCTTGATTTCGTAAGTCCCGACTTCGCTACCTGGAGCGCGCTCTAGCTGACCTTCTAATTTTTCTGTCCCGATTAATCCCTCAGCAGTGTAGGTTAATTCCGGATCATCGTTGCCAAAATATTTCCATTTATCCTCTGCCTTAACTGTGATTTTTTTGGGGTCTATGTCCGCTGTTGTTGCTTGTTTTGAACTTAATTGATAATTTTTTGCTTTGGCGGACTCTGTTAAAGAAATCGTTGCGGTTACAGTTTTTCCATTTCCTGCATTGGTATTGTCAAATGTAGCTGAATCTATTGTATAATCCACATTTTTTTCCAAAGTCTCTCCAGCTACCAAGCTGTCAAACTCAACCGTAACCGTTGCCTCACTATTTCCATCGTAGTCTTTGTTTTCAGCGGTAATTTGGGGCGTTATCGATTTTTTATCAATAATAAATGTGACCGGAGCGCTTGTTGCAGATTCATAATTGTCATTTGCGGCAACTTTTGCTCTAATTTTGTATGTCCCGGCGTTTGTTGGCATTCCATCCGTCCAGGTTGAACCACCGTCTGTGCTGTATTGGTAAGTAGGATTATTTTTCGGAAGTTCTAAATCGGTTCCTTCTAAGTTTTGATAGGTCACGGTGCCCGAATACACCGCTGAACTGCCGGTGTAAGTTATGGACTGCCCATCTTGCAGCGCCACGGTTGGACTTTCTTTGTAGCCACTTGTAGATACGTTAAACTGTTTTGTTTCGACCGATTTTGCCTGATAAAGCGTCATAATTTCGCCGGTTGCAGAGATTTCTCCTTCATTAGCAGCTGTTTCGCGTCCAGCAATCCAGAATTCAAGCGGTGAACCATCATGAGCGCCGAAATATATTTTCTGATTTGTTGGGTTTGCGCCAACCAAATCAGTTGCATTTGTAATCTTACCCCACGAGGTCTGCAAATCCGCTTTCATCGCGAAAACTCGGGCATTTGTGCTTGCGCCATCTTCTTTTTTTTCTGTGCCAACAAATGTTACTGGCATTGTAGCTTTTGCCAAACTTCCGGAGCCATCTTCCATCCACACTTTAATCGTATATCCGTTGAGAGAGCTCAAGCCCCAAGCCGAAACATCAATCGTTTCCGAAGTGCCTCCAGCGGCAAGTTTCTTCGCGGCCACGTAACTTGTATGTCCACCGGTCAGCGAATCTTCTTTAAACGCGTGAACCACGACATATTGGCCGGCGGCGCCACCTGAGTAACTCACTGTCAAAGTATTGCCACTCAAAGTTAGACTGTTTGCTGCGAATGAGTCCTTAGATGAAGTTTTCAGGTACATTCCGTAGTCAGGCAACGCATCGGTAACTTTTTGACCAAAATTTGAGTAGCCTGAAATATCAATTTTTTTCGCGCCGCCTGCGGCGGCGATAGATGCGGCTGACGCCGCAGATGCAAAGATGACAGATTCCAGATGAATTTTACAAGCGGCAGCCAGGGAGGGGTAACGGATGTACACATCGCGGAAATCGACATAGAGGCCGCGAGAGGCAGTGAGCGCAGAGTCGCCAATACGGTAGTGAGGCGAACGGAGCCAGGAGTAGAACGAATTGCCATAACTCCAGTAAGAAATTGGAATTATGCGGTCCTTGTCATTCGTTGTCGTTTGCGAATATTGGCTGTTCGCGCTTATATCTTTCGCACCCCAACTTATGATTTGGTTATTACTATAGTTTCCGCTGGGCAGCCAAAATCTATCGGTTGTCTCATACACCGCGGTCGCTTCTTCATTGCTATTTAAAACGTTCGTAGCGTATGCAAACGGCTGCACCAGCTCGTACTCAGCGTTGCTAAACTGCTTCGCGAACCCGCTTGTGTTGTTACTGTTACACTCGCCCTCGGTAGAGTTCAAACCGTAATTTTTGTTGCTCACAGAACCATTTTCCGCGACCGTCGCTAGGCCGTTATTCAAATACGCGCGCAGGTCGCTGCGGCCCCAGTGGTTGGCATACGCCGTAGTCACAAATTTGTCAGGTTCCTCCGCAAAAGCGCCATTGTTGGGTACCATCGCCAGCATCAATGAGGCACTGACACTTAGAGAGAGAATTTTGGGAATAATTTTATTATGTGTTTTGCCCCCCCCACTTTTGTGTTTTTGCAATTTTTTATTTCTTTTGTATAACTCATTCAAAATCGTCCTACATTTTAACATAAAATCATCCTTTCAAAATTTAAAATATAACTATTTCGCAATTTTATTTGTAATATATCATATTTTAAATCGTTTGTCAATCATATTTTTATTAACTTTGCCTTTTAAATTTTGACTTAACTTTCACGCTAAGTCTGCGATTCTTCTTTTTTTATGAGGTAATTTTATGACTGATTACGAAAAAATTTGCGATTTTGAAAATCTTTATAAAGCTCACAAACGTGCTCGATGTTGCAAACGTCACAAAAAAGACGTTATTTTATTTGAAATGAATTTAGCAGAAAATCTTTGGAAAATTAAAAATTCGCTCGAAAGTCATACATATAAAGTCTCTGGGTACAATAAATTCATGATTTTTGACCCAAAAGAACGCGAAATTCAAGCTCTTTCTTATTACGACAGAATTGTTCAACATGTTTTGTGCGACGAAGTTTTAACTCCTTTTTTTGATAAAAGGCTTATCTACGATAACTGCGCCTGTAGAATCGGCAAAGGAACTCATTTCGCTTTAAAGCGATTAACGCAGTTTTTTCAACAGCATTATAAAAAATACGGCGCAAACGGATATATCTTAAAATGCGATATTAGAAAATACTTCCCAAGTATACACCATGAAGTGCTCAAAAATCGATTGCAAAAAATAATTCCAGACAAAAATATCTTAAATTTACTTTTTCACATTATCGATAGTTTTGAACATTCCCCAAACCGTGGCCTACCTATGGGAAATCAAACTAGTCAGCTTTTTGCACTTTATTATCTTGACCCTCTCGACCGTTTTATTAAAGAAAAATTGAGAATAAAACATTATGTTCGGTATATGGACGATTTAGTTCTACTTTCCAATGACAAAGAATACTTGAAGGATTGTTTAAAAAATATGCAAAGTCTTGTTAATAATCAATTAAAATTGGAATTCAATAATAAAACTCAAATTTTTCCTATAAAAAACGGTGTTGATTTTTTAGGTTTTCATTTTTATTTGACCGATTCTGGAAAAATTATTAAAAAATTGCGTCGTTCTTCTAAAATTAGATTCAAAAACCGACTTAAAAAGCTTCAGCATGAATATAAAACTGGCAAAACTCAATTAGATGACATCAATATGTCTCTTGCCAGTTACTATGGGCATTTAAAGCATGGACATACTTATAAATTAAGAACTTCTGTTTTTTCTAAAACAAAATTCTTCAGATTAATCAACAAGTAAAAATCGTTGTCTATATCATCGTTACAGTAGTGTTGCATATTGCTTTAAAAATTTCAGCCGATTACGGCTTTCGCATTTACAAAAAGATTTGAAAAAATAAAAAAATCGCCAACAAAAGTTAGCGACTTTTTAAGAAATAACCACAATTTAGAAGCATTGCGTAAAATTTTTGCGCAGTGCTTTTTTGCGTTTATTTACAAAATAAAAATCGCTATAATTGGCTTTATATCAACAACAAACAACAGCGGGTAGTGACAGGTTAATTGGAAATAAATGGATATCATTTAAATTGCATGGAACGATTTAAAGAAAAACTCTAAAATTCCAAAAAAGGCTTTATAAAGGCCAAATCAAGGGATATTCACGAATAAAAAGCCCGTAAATAAGGTTTTTACATGGAATTTGTTAACTTCTAAGACCTCCAAATACAAATGAGGCGGGAAGTTATGCAAATGCAGTGATATAGAATACGTTATCCATAGACCTTTGAGTTATTTGAAAAATTTCAATAATTCGGAGGCTTAAGATGAAAAGACGTATAAATAATATAAAAAATGAATTAGCTTACTTTTACAAGGTGGTAAAAAATATGGATATAAAAGATAGCATTAAACAATCACAAATAAATGAATATGAAACACCCCTTGATGAAATTTTGTGTGAACAATTTTTTGTTGATGAAAATATGGACAAGCATTTAGAAGAAAAAAATTTACTCGGATGGATTGAACTAATTGAAAATCCGAAATTATATGAAGCTGTGAAAGAATTATCAATTGAAGACCAGATTTTCATTAGCTACATAATTAAAGAGGGACTAACACAACGAGAGTTATCAATTATGTATGGTTTAACTCAGCAAGATATTTCTTATAAATTTAACAAATTAATACACAGTATAAATAAAATTTTACACACAACATAAAAAATTAAATTTGTCGAACGATTTTTATTAAAAACATTTGTAAAAAACTGCCCCAAAAGACTCTTATATATATAGAGGGATAATTTTCCATTAACCTCGAAAATGATCTTTGAAAATCGAATATAAATATTTCAGCTACATTAAATTGTTGGACAAGCGTTTTATCGAATGCGCCAAGACCTCCTTCTAAGCGAGCGACAAACATTCAGATATAAAATTTGTGTGGTAGTAAATCCGCAATGAATCTGACAATTGATAATGATACTCCCGCCCAGCTGCAGCTCGAGCGTGAAGAAACCGTCGCACGCAATGGGGGAAGTCTCGTGATAACTTCGAGAACGTGAAATTCGCATGCTGCTGTTTTATTAACAGTAGACTGAGAAATTTTGGAATAATTATTTAATAAAATATGTAAATAAGGGGTGATAATCTACAGTATGAAAAATAAAAAAGAAATAGCTATACATATACATGGTTCTAATAATAAATTACCGTTTTCTGTTTTTACAAAATTTCATACTAAATACATAGAGCACTACCTTGAAAATCTATCACTCCCAGTTAATGATAAAATTATAGAGTGTTTAAAATTAAACATTAAAAATTAATCTTTTTATGTTTTTGTATTTTTGATAATTTGGTAAATTCCTATTTGTTTCCCAGTTTCTAATTGTTATTTCAGAAACTTTTAAAATGTTAGCAAATTGTTTTTGTGTTAATTTGTGATCCTTTCTATATTTTTTAATCATAATTCCCCAATTATTATATTCATTTATTTTGAGAGGTAACATAATTGATGACATACTTTTATCAGCTAATTTTGTTGACATGAGTTTGGAGGGGCGTTAGCAACTCCAGACACCATTAAAAATGATTTTCCGGCAGTCGAAGCATTTGTACATATCATAGAAACAGATGAGGCCGGACAAGTTTGCTTTGCTGTTCAGAATTTAGCTGCTGTTCGTTCTCAGATGGCTATTGATTCTTCATTGAGTGAAGATGAAGCTATTGCAAAAATTGAAGAATTAAGAAATGCCCCTATTCCAGAACCCGATCCAACTGCCGAAGAAAGAATTGAGGCAGCACTTGAATATCAAAATCTAGCAAATATGTAATGGAGGTAATGAAAATGACATTAGAACAAATTAAGAAAAACTTTGACCGTAAACTTTGGAACAAGCAAATGGTGGCTAAAGCTATGGAAAAAGGAGTAATAACAGCTGAACAGTATGAAGAAATTACAGAAGAGAAATTTGTTGCAAAGAAGCAATAAAGCAGATTTTAAACCTGGTTTTTAAAGAAATTTTTTGATATGAGGAGTTCAGCGATTATGAGTAAGAAAGTGTTTATCGGAGTTGGCCACGGCGGCACAGATTCAGGAGCGGTCGGGCATTTGGTGGAAAAAGAGGTGAATTTGGTTGAGGCTTTAGCTTGCAAAGATTTTTTAAAAATGCACGGCGTTGAGGTTTTGATGTCACGGGCAGTAGATGAAAACGACCCGGTAACTGATGAAATCAACGAATGCAACGCGTTTGAACCAGATGTAGCAATTTCGATTCATAATAATTCAGGGCGCGGCGACGGGTTTGAGGCATATTATTATTACAAGGGCGGAATCAGCAAGAATTTGGCAGAAAATATCGAGGACGAAGTCAAAAAAATTGGTCAAAATTCGAGGGGCTGTAAAACGAAATTAGGCTCCAGTGGCAGCGATTATTATGCATTTATCAGAGAAACAATCTGCCCCGCAGTGATTTGTGAGGGATGTTTCATTGACAACGAAACAGATGTCAAAATTGCAGATACAAAGGAAAAGCAAAAAGCCTTTGGGGTGGCATACGCAAAAGGGATTTTAAGAACACTTGGAATTTCTATAAAGGAAAATTCATCACAACCAGAATCAGGTAAAGAAGCAAAATATTATGTTCAGGTTGGAGCTTATTCAAGCAAAGAAAACGCAGAAAAACAACTGCAAAAAGCCAAAGACGCCGGCTTCGCTGATGCATTCATGCATGTTGTCGCGCAGACCAATTCGCGAACATAGCCTTTTGCGAATTTCAAGAAACTTTGCTCGCGATTTTATCTGAGTTTAAAACAACATGGAGGTGAAAGAGATGGAAAACAAAACCGTTGAAATAACTTCGTTTGCAATCCTGATTGAAGCCATCATTACATACTTTAATCAGTTTTTTGTGCAAGAAGATTTCTGTTGGCAAATGCTTTTCAGTATAACTTTAGGCATAATTATTGCGGTGGCTTATAGGCTAGATTTACCGGCGCACTTTAATTTAACGTCGCAGATTCCATACGTTGGTTGTGTGTTAACTGGAATTTTGCTGTCGCGTGGGAGCAATTATGTTTTTGATTTATTTGGCAAGTTATCAAATCATGTCTGAAACGAACTTCCCTAATTGCCGAGTTTTTTATTAAGAGTGAATTTGTTGAAAAAACAATTATTGTTATAGACTTTTAAAGCCCCAATTTACAGTATTTTAATTTAAAATTTTTTGTACTTTTGTCACCTAATGATACCTTATGAAAAATTACAATAATTCTAGTAAATTATAATAATGTAAGTTTCGATCGTTTTTTTTGACAAGAGGGAAAAAACGCTAATCTTAATGGACAAATATTGAAAAAGAATAAAAAGTGAATTTGGTAAAAGCAAAAGGATTTCGGCAAAAAAACATGTAAGCCCACTTTAATAAGTTATCAAGTAAAAAATATTGGAGAAAACCAGTTTTTTGCTTTTTTCTTTTTTTATTCATTTAAGATTAAATGTAAAATTTTTCTTATTTGTTTTTATTAAAAAAGGAGAATTTTGCCAAAACATATTATTATCTGGAGAAAACTGGAATATAATTTTATTCAAGAACAAAATTAAAGGAGCGCTTTTTATGAATAAAGACAGAGGAAAACAAATTATTTCGGCAACGATTTCTTTGTCATTGATGGGGAATGCAGTACGAGCTAGTGATGCAACTGAGGTGGTTCCAGCACATGGTAAATTTTACCTTGCCCCCCCCCTGCCAATCAATGACCGTGCCCAATAATCCAATTGACAGCCTTTCTAAGTTTATTGAGTCTAAATCAGATGTTTTGAAACTGGCTAAAAAAGGTGAAGAAAACAGGGCTAAGGTATTAGAAAACTACTCTGGTAGTTGTGGAACCAATGTAAGTTGGAACTTAGATAAGAATACGGGCGTATTGACTATATCTGGGTCAGGAGTAATGAATAATTATTATTTCGCATCTGATATACCGTGGTACTCGTATGTGAAGTATATAACTTCATTAACCATAGAAAACGGTGTAACTTCAATCGGTGATTATGCATTTGAAGACTGCTCTAAATTAACCTCGTTGACAATCTCAAACAGCGTTACATCTATTGGCAAGTCGGCTTTTTCTAATTGCAAAAGCTTAACATACGTGAACATTCCCAAAAATGTAACTTCAATTGGTGATTCTGCATTTATTAGTTGCACGGGATTAACTCAGATAGATGTTCCAGACAGTGTTACTTATTTAGGCAGTAGAGCTTTTTCTGGCTGCACAGGCTTAACTCGAGCAAACTTAACCAGTAATTACTTAGTGTCTAGATTTGCTTCATCTTTTTCTTCCTCAATAAAATCTGTTGTCTTAGGAAATAATGTAACTTCCATAGACGATTCTGCATTTGAGCGTTGCACAGGTTTAACCTCAGTGAATATATCTAATAGTGTAACTTCCATTGGCAAAAGTGCTTTTTATGGCTGCAAAGGGTTAACACAGATAACCATTCCTGACAATGTTACAACTATCGGCGAGGGGGCATTTTCTGGGTGCTCTGGTTTAACTCAGGTAACCATTTCAGGAAGAGTAAAAACTATTGAAAAAAATACATTTTTTCAATGCACAGGTTTAACTCAAGTGACTATTCCAGGCAGCGTTACAGCTATCAATTATCAGGCTTTCGTTGGTTGTACAGGATTAACTCAAGTAACCATAGGTAGTGGCGTAACTTATATCGGAGAAAAAGCATTTTATAATTGTACAGGTTTAACTCAAGTGACCATCCCAGACAGCGTTACTTCAATCGATAGTTCTGCATTTTATATTTGTTCGAGTTTAACTCATGTGGAATTGCCTGCTAGCATAACTTATATCGCCAATACTGCATTTTCTCGCTGCACAGGATTAACTCAGGTAACTTTAAATAATAATTATTGCGTATCTAGGTTTAGGTCAGTTTTTCCTTATTCACAAATAAAATCTATTATCTTGGGTAGCAGTGTGACTTCCATAGGCAATTCTGATTTCAAAGGCTGCACTCAAATCGAATCGCTTGCTTACAATGGAACAACGGAACCAAGTAATAATGGTGCAGCGTTTAATGATTGTTCAAAATTAACAGAAGTAAAAGTACCAACTAATTATTCAGGAAAAAGTTTTTGTGGTAAGCCTTTTTATTGTACAGGTAAATGTGGAACAAATGTATCATGGGAGTTTCATTCAAAGGATAGTACTTTAACAATAAGAGGAACAGGCTCGTTGGCTGACTATTCATCTGTTTTTAGTCCGTGGTACTCATTTAGAAGTCTTATAAAATCAGTAACAATAGAAAATGGAGTGACATCAATTGAGAAAAATATATTTTCTGGATGTACAAATTTAAAGTTTATTACAGTCCCAGAGACCGTGATTTCGATTGAAAAAAATGCATTTGAAAGCTGTATAAATTTAACTGAAATTAATATTTCTGAGAATAACACAAAATATAAATCTATTGATGGAGTCCTTTATTCTAAAGATGAAAAAATTTTAATACAATGTCCAGGTGGCAAAGACGGAAACGTTATCATCCCCGAGACTGTAACTTCAATTGAGGATTCTGCATTTAAAGGCTGTGCAAGATTAAGGGTTGTTACAATCCCAAAGTCTGTTAATTTGATTAATTCTTATGCATTTTTTGGCTGCACAAGTTTGACTTCGGTTACTTATAAAGGAATGTCTGACCCTGGTGTTTTATCTACTAATGTTTTTTATAATTGTCCACTAACAGAAGTAAATGTTCCATCAAGTTATACAGATGCTACTTTCTGTGGGTACCTGTTGCCGACACCGTCGATGAGCCCAATGCCAACGCCGTCAATGAGTCCGACACCGTCGCCATCAATGAGTCCAACGCCATCGCCGTCAATGAGCCCGACACCGTCGCCATCAATGAGCCCAACGCCATCACTGTCAATGAGCCCGACACCGTCGCCATCAATGAGCGTATTGCCGACTCCTATAAAAACTTCTATTCAGACTAACAGTTTAAACGGTGAGAATAATTCAAAAAATAACAAAACAGCCCTAATTGCTACAATTGTTTCTGTTGCTGCTACAGTTGTTGTTACTGCTGCGATAGCAATAGCTTGTTATTTTAAAAATCCGTCAAGTTTCCCTTGTTTTAGAACATCAGATGAAACAGTTGAGGTTTAACCATGAAAAAGACAATAAGTTTTTTACTAGCTTGTAGTATTTTCCTTTTCCACTCTCCTTATGCAAATGCAAGTAGTCCGCTCTCTGAAAAGAGAGTGGACTATGACAAAGAAATCATTTCGCCAATTAGTCGGGCTGTTGAAGACTCAAATAAATCTATAGAAAAAAAAGAACCCCTCAAAAAAGAACCTGAAAAAAATATCATACCCAAAGAGGTAGTTGAAAAGTTTCCTACTGAGGTGAAAGTGAAAGAATATCAAGATGATTTTGAGAAAGATAGCAGGCCATCTAAGTGGGAAATGGCAAAGAATATTGCCGTGTATTTAGGTAAGTCATTTATGAATGATGTGAAATCTTATGTGATGTTTTATCCTTTGACAAAAGTTGCGCAGGCGATCTCGTTCTGCTTATGGTTTTTCCCTGCATGTGCGTTGTGTAAGAAAACAGGGTTTGATCTTCCTACTAAAATATCAAGTTATATAATCAGTGAAAATGCGGCAATTATTGCTAGAAATCTTTACAATGTCATTCCAATGACTTTAGCTTCTTTCTTGTATAAATGGGGCAGAGATACTTATACATACATGAAAAGTTAAGTTTTGTGCGTGTTTTAATCAGTTTTAAAGCGTTGATATAATAACGTTTTAGATTTTTTATTTTTCGAAAAACAGAGAAAAAAGCTGTTAACAAAATTTTTGTTAGCAGTTTTTTATTTTTCTCAAGACAGCACATTGGGCACGTATATTGTCTGCAACTGCTCAAATTGTTAAAAAATTAAAAAACAAAAGAAATTCAATAAATTAGAGAAATTGCAACTTTGCACTGTGCTTTTTTGCGTTTATTATAAAAAACGCTATAATTGGTTTTATATTAACAACAAGCATATGTTCAGGTTGGAGCTTATTCAAGCAAAGAAAACGCAGAAAAACAACTGTAAAAAGCCAAAGACGCCGGCTTCGCTGATGCATTCATGCGTGTGGTCGCGCAGACCAATTCGCGAACATAGCCTTTTGTGAATTTCAAGAAATTTTGCTCGCGATTTTATCTGAGTTTAAAACAACATGGAGGTGAACGAGATGGAAAACAAAACCGTTGAAATAACTTCGTTTGCAATTCTGATTGAAGCGATTATTACATATCTCAATCAATATTTCTGTTGGCAAATGGCCCTTAGCATAGTTTTAGGCATAGTTATCGCAGTGGCCTATAAACTACTTGACTTGCCTGCATGTTTTAATTTGAAATCGGATATACCATACGTTGGCAGTGTGCTAACATGATTTTTACTCTCGCGCAGGAGCAATTATGTTTTTGATTTATTGAATAAGTTAAACTAAAAAAATAAGCTCAATTTTTTGAGCTCGTTGTTGTTTTATAGTTCTCTAGTAATTTGTTGTTGAGTATTAGAGCTAGTATCAAAGGCGGATTTCATTTTTATGTTTTTATTAGTGTTGGTTTGAGTTGATTTATCTGTTTTTTCTATTATGTCAGTTGCTAAAGTAAAAGTTTTAGCCCCGCTGTTAATAACTTTCAGAAATTCTGAATCAGAATTTTCTGTGAATTGCAGTACTAAAATAAAAATATCTTTTACACTTTGCAAGTTAAGTTTGTGCTTTTTGGCAAAGTCCAATATTGCTGCAGTTGCTTTGCTTGTTTTTATAAATTCGATAATTTCAGGTCCTGCAAACTTACAAAGATTATATGAACCCATCAAAACTGCAGCTGGAACAGTAATATAATAAGCTTTTTTCATGAAGTCCCTAAGTTTTGTATTATACTCTTCAACTTCATAAGTACGAAAAACACCGTTTTCTATTTTTATTAAAAGAGGCTTAATCATGTTTTCATTAATATCATAAAAGTATTCGTCATTAAATTTACTTTCATTATAAGATATTCCATCTTTGTATGCAAACTGTGCAAAAGCATCTTGTTTATTAGGGTCATTATTTTTTGAAACTAAGACAAAATTTCTACCAATGTATCGTTGTTCTTCAATAGCAGTAGAAATGTGTTTTAAAGTAGAATAAATATTTTCTTGCTGCATTTTATTTTCAAAAACTAGTGCTTCAGATTCATGTTTTTTATACCAAAAATAAAGCCCGAAGAAAGTTCCACTAGCGGATGTAATTAAAGCGATTGCAATTGGAACTTCAGGTACAGGAATTTTGGTTAAAAGCCCATATAAAGCATGTGGTAATAATACAATATTAAAAACTCCATGCATTTTAGTTTGATAGTCTATAGCTGTTTGATTATTTAACTTTATCATAGTATCTAAATTTTCAATGTGCTTTTTTTGGTCTTCTACATATTGTTTTAGTGCACCGTATGTGAAAGCGTCAATGCTGCATTTTTTACACTTACAGACTTTTTCTTGAATTGATATATAATCTGTACTTTTTCCTAATTTACGAATATCAATACATTTAGGATTATCAAAATCCATTGGAGCCCAAGCATATATTGTTGTGCTACTGGACGCTAGTATTGAAAAAATTAAGTTTATTGCTAGCAATTTTTTAATCATTACTTATCACCTTTTCAGATTTAATTTCTGTTAAAAACGTATCAACAACTTCATCTGGAAGCTTTTTCAAATTTTTTTTCGTTAATTCATCGCCATTATTTAAATGCTTAGTTAGTTTTTTTTTATAAAATTCTTGTCTTGTATTTGGCAGTTGTTTAATCATTTGAAATAATTCGCCGGCTTTTTTGTTATGAATGTTTTTTTGTTTTAAATAATTTATAGATTGATAAACCATAGTCACAACTGCAGAAATTATCATTGTCGTGCCGGCTGCTATAAGCGAATAAAATATTCCGTTTTCAATGTAATACGTCCAACCATGTTTGTTCTTCAGTTTTTCTGTATCATAAAACTTTAAATTGTTTTCTACTTTAGTTAAAAGAGGCTTTATTTTTTCTTCATTTATTTTGTTGAAATAAAATGCATCGCACATTTTTTCATCAAAAGTTATTCCGTCTGCTTTTGCGAATTGTGCAAAAGAATCTTGTTCATTCGGATTATTATTCTTTGAAACTAAAATAAAATTTTTACCAATATACCTTTGTTCTTCAATAGCAGCAGAGATATGTTTCAATGTTGAATAAATATTTTCTTGTTTAATTTTATTTTGAAGATATTGATGATTTTTTGTTAACTCATTTGAATTTTTTTCGACATCGTTTAAATAATTTTCAAACTTTTCGTATGTCAGAACGTCAAAACCGCAGTCTGTACAACCACAAATTTTACCGTATTTAGATATGTAACGTTTTTCATTTAAATCACTAACATCGATGCACTTAGAGTCTTCAAAATCCGTTGGGGCCCACGCGTACGATGTTAAACTGAGTGCAGACACGACTATGCTTAAAGCAAGAGTTGTGGCAACTATTTTTTTCATAATAATTTCTCCTTAAAAATTTATTTGAAATAATTATAACATATTTTTCTAAAAAAACAAGTTACTCCCAAATTTCCCCATAATAAACCAAATTGCAAAGCAACATATAATTTATTTTGCGTAAAAAGTCTAAGCTAAATTTAAGCGTTGCTAAAGTAGTAGCATTAATTAAATTTTATTTATTATTACCATTAAAATATTTTTATATAAAAATAGCATCTCCAACAGATAGAGACGCTTTTTTTTATAAAGTTTTGGATTATCGGTTAGCCCAAGAAGGTAATCAACACTTGTACATAAAAAAAATTGATGTTAGAGCTGTCCATTCTATTTTTCCTGTTTCATATAGCCTGATTATGAGATTTTAAAATTGTTACTTTTTATTATTTGGCTTTATATTTTCCATTGCATACTTACAGCACTGAAGAACGAGTAAGTTGAAAGAGACGCCGTTTTCTGAAGCAATTTTATTTAATTCATCAAATAAAGTTTCCGTAAAACGAATAGTTCTAGGAACATTGGCATTTTTAAATTCATTATCTACTTCGAACATTATGACACCTCTTTAGCTATTATTTATATAACAAATTTTAACATTATAATTGTTTACAAAATATAACCATTTATGATACTATAAATATAACCTTAAATTGAGAGGTAGTATAATGGAAAAGAAAGTTTGTTGCTTTGCTTCTAATAAAAATCTAATTGACATTGAAAAGTTAAAACCAAATTTAAAAAGAGAAATAAAGAAATTAATAATAGATTTTAGTGCCTCAGAATTTTATGTTTGCTTAGAGAGTAACTTTGACAGGCTTTGTGTAAAGTGTCTTAAAGAAATAAAATATGAATATCCGCACATAAGGTTATGTTTAGTATTGACCGATTTTTTAAAAATCAGAACAAATAATTTATTTAACGAGATAATCCATTTGAATTTTGAAAAGATAACAAAGCAATTTATAAGACTAAGCACATTCAACTGGCTTATTGGCAATTCTGACTATTTAATTTCTGTAGAAGAAAATAAATCAGAACGACAGCTGAAGCTAACAGTGAAGGATTTATCTGATAAAGATTTGCTGTTTTTTACGGTCAGGTTAAAAATGTTACGGATAAAAAGCGGTTTGTCACAGTCAGAGCTTGCAAAAGTAATAAATGTTTCACCATCAACAATTAGTATATACGAACAAGGTCGGCGTGAGCCGGATTTTTTAACTTTTTTAGATATCTGTGTAGCATTAAATAGCACACCGAATTACATTTTAAGACTGGACAGAAAATTTAAATCGAAATTGATCGAAATAGATGAGCTTCTATGTGAATTTATTAAGACAATAATGAGAACCCGTGGACTTTTGTACAAAGGAGATTTGGTGGATAAAACAACGCGAAAAAATCTTGTGGCGTTACTTGAAATGGCATTTGAAGTCGCGAAAAAGTTTGCAGAAGAAAGAAAAGAGCATTAACAAATATTGTCATTTTTTAAAAGAAAATTAATAAATTAGAAGCATTGCGTAAAATTTTTGCGCAGTGCTTTTTTACGTTTATTTACAAAATAAAAATTGCTATAATTGGCTTCATATCAACAGCAAACAACAACGGGTAGTGACAGGTTAGTTGGAAACAAATGGGTATTATTTAAATTGCATGGAGCGATTTAAAGAAAAACTCTAAAATTCC
>ERZ827440.2375-NODE-2375-length-16827-cov-2.781958_pt1 | contig 16827 bp, 9 predicted proteins | sample MGYA00519774_ERZ827440 | MGnify/ENA primary metagenome ERZ827440 (study PRJEB31778, sample SAMEA3449302) | human gut metagenome | biome: human gut; feature: human-associated habitat; material: faeces | place: United Kingdom | collected 2010/2012 ... | reverse complement strand
TCTCGTCCCACAGGGAGTCTTTTTCCTGTTTACAATATTCTGCAATCTCCGTGACAGAAGGGGAAGTGTAAATACATTCTCCGTTTTTGAAGATCGGAATAAGCATTTCACGCATGGTATAAGTGCCGCCTGCAAGCTTTGTTTTCTTCCATGTCTCCAGCGGGTCAAAGAGAAGAAGATCCTGACTTTCGTCAAATGTTTCATCAGCGAAGCAGATCAGATCAGCTTTGATCTTGCCGGTCTCTTTTTCATAGACACGGTAGATTGTCTTATTTCCTGGATTGGTGATCTTTTCTGTGTTTTCAGAAATCTTGATCTTCGGGATAAATTCTCCGTTTTCATTCTTGATTGCAGACAATTTGTATACACCGCCAAACGCAGGTGTGTTTTTGGATGTAATCAGGTTTGTGCCAACGCCCCAGGAATCAATGCAGGCACCCTGTGAGAGCAGAGAGTCAATCAGATATTCATCCAAATCACTTGAAGCACAGATTTCGGCGTCCGGAAATCCCGCATCGTCTAACATTTTTCTTGCTTTTTTTGAAAGGTAAGCAAGGTCGCCGCTGTCGAGACGAATGCCATATTTTTTCGGCATGCGGTTCTGCTCACTCAATTCTTCAAATACACGGATGGCATTCGGTACGCCCGAACGAAGGGTGTCATAGGTGTCAACAAGAAGTGTCGTGTTATTTGGATACAATTCGGCATATTTGCGGAATGCAGTCAATTCATCCCCATAACTCATAATCCAGCTGTGTGCGTGCGTGCCAAGTGCGGGAACATCATATTCTTTTGCGCAAATTACGTTGCTTGTACCAATACATCCGCCAATGACAGCCGCACGTGCCCCGAATGTACCGGCATCCGGTCCCTGTGCGCGCCGCAGACCAAATTCCATAACGCCACCGCCCTTTGCTGCATAGCAGACACGGGAAGCTTTTGTTGCAATCAGGCTTTGGTGGTTAATCAGATTTAAGAGTGCTGTTTCCACTAACTGCGCCTCTAAAATCGGTGCGACAACTTTTAAAAGCGGCTCGCGCGGAAAGACTACGGTACCTTCCGGAATCGCATAAATATCCCCTGTAAAATGAAAACTTGCAAGATAATCCAAAAAGTCTTCATCAAACACGCCAAGACCGCGTAAGTAATCAATATCCTCATAATCAAAGTGAAGGCTTTTGACATAGTCAATTACCTGAGCCAGTCCGGCACATACGGCATACGCACCATCATCCGGATTCTGACGGTAAAATAAATCAAAAACAACACAATTTGATGCATGATTTTTAAAATAGCCCTGCATCATTGTGATTTCGTAAAAATCAGTAAGCAGAGTAAAATTTCGATTATCCATACTAACCTCTCAATCTGCGCAAAACTCAAAAAGTGCGCGTTTGCTTTTCAATCGTAATTCTTATTTTAGTAGAAAAAGAGATATCTTTCAAGTTAAACTGAGTTTTGGTTTGTGTTAGGGGGCGTTGGCGCCTTTTTGGTTTTCGTAATTTATCAAGAAAAGTTTGTGCTTCGTGGGTGCTCCCGCTTAACAAACGCGTAAGGGTATGGGCATGCAAAATACGCAATGCCTCATACCCACGTGTTTGTACCCACTCACCCCAAATCTTTTCTTGATAAATTACGGGGAATCCAAAAAGATTGCTAACGAACCCCTGATGCAAACTAATAACTTTGACCTCATATGCAACCTTTCTTCTCGGAAAAAGACAAAAGAGCTGCATGCCTTTTGAACAAAAGCAACCCAAAACAACGGAAAATTAGAAGAAAGAGTTGCATAGAACCATAAAGCCATCTTGACCATACATATAGTTCCCCTCAATTTTTTTGATACTATACTGGAACCCAATTGGCAGCAAATACTTAACATAGCTCAAATATCATTGAAATTTCTCAAAAAGAAAATGTCGATATAAATCACTTGCTTTTTAAATAATAGTAATACTTAGTTGTGTATATATCTATGAAATTTGTAATATCTTAATTGCCTGTAAATTGGGATTAAAGACTAATATAGATAATGACAATAGAATAACTAAGGAGTATAATAAGTAACTACAGGTGTTGTATTACGTGGGAATTGAAAGAGAGGGATAAATGATGAATATAAGTTGGAAACGTGTTTGGATTCTTATAAAAAAATGGAGACTGTTTATTATTAGTTCTGCTATAGCAGTTCTCTCATTAATATTTGTAATAAAGACATATGGCGAAACAAATGAGAGTTGTAAATTGATTAATGATATTGCAGTGTCCTTTTTTTCTGGGGCTCTTTTTGCTGATGTAACTTTTTTTGTTGAAATAAGAATTGCAACGCAAAAAGAATGGCAACAATTTGCTAATGTTATTTCAAAATACATTTTTGAACTTGACAAAAAAATTTTCGAATTAGAGAAGGAAAACATTCTAACAGAGGATAGAAATAGAATAAGAGAATTGGAACACATTAATGAGTGCATTGGAGAAATGATTGATGAGATACGTCAGTATAATATGATATATTTTCTGAAGGCATATCAAATGGAAGTTTTTTTAGGAAAATTGTTATGTGTTATTGAAAGATATCTAGAGATTATTAAAAAAGAAGAGAAAATAGAAAAGCAGAAAAAACTTTTTTCTAGATTAATGAAGAAATTAATTATAGAGAAAGAGGTGCCCGTTGAAGAAGCGGCAGAGGTGTATCCTTATGATTCTTTTTGCGAAAATGATTTAGATGAAGTTGATAAATTGGTATTAAATGGTATGAGTGATTCTACAATGAATGATAAACTAAAAATTTGTGATGATTCTGACCTTTCTCATGGAACGGAGTATAGTTTTGCAGAGAAACTAAAAAAGAGATATAACATTGTTAATTATTATATTGTACATGTTTTGCCGAAGGAGCATTTTTTGTTTTAGTACTCCAAAACTGATTGTACGCAGCCTTAGAATAGGAGCGTTTCTTGTTAAGCATTTTTTATAAGAGAAAGAATCATACTAAGTTTCAAATGCGTAGTTTGTGACAGGGGGGCACTTCCGATTTTTTGTTTTCTAATAAATCATCAAGAAAAGATTTGGGGTGAGTGGGTACAAACACATGGGTATCTGGCATTGCGTATTTTGCATGCCGATACCCATACGCGTTTGTTAAGCGGGAGCGCCCACGAAGCACAAACTTTTCTTGATAATTTATGGAAACCTAAAAAATCGGCAACGCCCCCCTACATTGACAATAACTTTCCATCTATGGTAAAATTACTATACTTGTGCATGACAGACAGTTTGGGAGGTGGATGGTTGTCATGAATAAAAATTATGACCCGTACAAGAAGACGATTTTGTTCTTCTTTTCCTTAATAAGCGTGGCATTGATGGCGACAGTTTTTGCGTATTTCTGGTACCGCGTGTACTGGGACACGATGTACTTTTTCCATTTCTACCGCAAAGGTAACTGGGCTTTGATTGGGCTTTACGCAATTTTAGTGTACTTTTTCTCAACGATGTATGGGGCACTCAGAATTGGACAGCTGCGGCGGATGGAAGTGGTGCTGTCGCAGTTTTTAGCTACATTTTTAGCAAATATTGTGATGTATTTCGTGATTTGTCTGCTGGCTTTTGGGCTTGTCAATCCGGGATACATGATTTTGATGCAGTTAATTGACTGCGTGATTGCGGTTGTTTGGACAGTTGTGACGAGACGATTGTATAACCGCATTTTCCAGCCGTGGAAAATTCTTCTGATTTATGGTGACAGACCGGCGTCGGAGTTAGTCGATAAATTGGAGACAAGACGTGATAAGTATGCGATTTACGGGGCAATTGATGCCCATGCCGGAATCGACCGCATTGCCGAGACGGTGAAAGATTATCAGGCGGTTTTGATTGGAGATATTGCGGCGGAAACAAGAAATGAAATTTTAAAATATTGTTATGGAAATGGAATCCGGGCGTATGTAATGCCGAAGATTTCCGATATTATTTTGATGGGTGGCGACGAAATTCATGTGTTTGACACCCCATTTTTGCTGTCTAAGGGATATTCTTTGAGTTTCGACCAGCGGTTTTGGAAGCGTACGGTAGATTTGCTCATTGCGGTGCCGCTTACGATTTTATTGTCGCCGATTATGCTCTTGGTGGCATTTGCGATAAAATGCTGCGACGGAGGTCCGGTTTTTTACAGGCAGGTGCGGTGCACGAAAGACAATCGGGAATTTTCTATTTTAAAATTCCGCAGCATGATTGTGGATGCCGAAAAGTCGGGAGAAGCCGTTCTTGCCAAAGAGCATGATGAGCGGATTACGCCGGTGGGCCGTTTTTTGCGTGCTGTCCGGTTAGATGAACTGCCACAGCTTTTTAACGTGCTTTCCGGGGATATGTCGCTTGTCGGACCGAGACCGGAGCGGCCGGAAATTATTGCAGAATACCAGAAAGAAATGCCGGAGTTTGTTTTCCGCACCCGTGTAAAAGCCGGAGTGACCGGATTTGCACAGATTTACGGAAAATACAACACCGTTCCCTATGACAAACTGAAACTGGATTTGTTTTATATTGAAAATTACTCTCTGTGGATGGACTTGAAACTGATTCTTATGACAGTAAAAACCGTTTTGAAAAAGGACTCGACAGAGGGCGTGGATACCGACCAGACAACGGGATTGAAAGAACACACCGAGGGCAACGAAGAGGTCGAACGCAAGATTCAGGAATATACATCCAGGGAGGAATCGCATCATGAGTAAAAAAGCATTACTGGTAACAAGAGTCAGCGGCTTTGTACCACAGTTTGAAATGAACAACGTGAAAATATTACAGGAAATGGGATATGAAATCCATTATGCGGCAAACTTTGATGTTGTTGTGTATGGAAAAGACAATTCCCGGTTGATGGGCACGGGAATCCACCGACATCATATTCCGTTTGGACGCTCGCCATTTTCCAGGGATGTGCGGACGTGCTATCTGGCGTTGAAAAAACTGATGCTTGAGGAAAAATTTGATTTGATTCACTGCCATATGCCGATGACAGGAGTTCTCACACGCAAAGCGGCAGAGAAAGTATACAAAATGACAGGACGAAAAGTTCCGGTTATTTATACCGCACATGGCTTTCATTTTTATGAGGGCGCACCGGTTTCTAATTGGAAATATTATGTGGCAGAAAAGCATTATGCGAGATATACGGATAAACTTTTGGTGATTAATCAGGAAGATTATGCGAGGGCAAAAAAATTCCCGATTCGCGGAAATGTGGAATATGTGCAGGGAGTTGGCTTGAAACCTGCACCTGAAAAAGACCCTGATTTTGATATGCGGAAAGCATACGGAATCCCAGCTGACCACAAAGTAGTTGTGAGTGTTGGCGAGTTGACCGAAGGGAAAAATAATGAAGTTATGCTCCGGGCGATGGATCGTTTCCGCAGAAAAAAACTAACGTATCTTATTTGTGGTACGGGTGCGATGGAGGAACATTTGCACACCGTGGTGCGGGAGATGCATCTTGATGAACAGGTGGTATTTGCCGGTTACTGCGAGAAAATTCCGGATGTTCTTTTGCAGGCAGACTGCTTTGCCTTTCCATCGAAGCGTGAAGGACTTCCGGTGGCAATGATGGAGGCAATGCGTGCCGGACTCCCGGTGCTTGCCTTAGATATCCGTGGAAACCATGATTTGATTTCCGATGGAGAAGGCGGATTTTTATTTGAAGAGGGAAATGCATCCGATTATGTAAAAGGTCTTTCCTTTTTCCTAGATTACCCGGAAGAGGCAAAACGGATGGGTGAATGGAACAAAAAAAGAGTGCAGGATTTTTCGATTGATTTAGTGGAAGAGAAAATGCGGAGAATTTATGCAGAGGCAGAAAGCGGGGAATTGAAATGAAACTTTTGACGGTGTCCATAGCCGCCTATCATGTGGAGGATTATCTTCGTGAAACATTGGATAGTTTTTTGATTCCGGAAGTAACGGACCAGTTAGAAGTTTTGATTGTAAATGATGGTTCCGGTGAAGGGGTCAATGAAATTGCCCGTGAATATCAGACTAATTATCCGGATGTATTCCGTTTGATTGATAAAGAAAATGGCGGTCATGGTTCGACGGTAAACCGCGGAATCGAAGAGGCAGCGGGGAGATATTTTAAGACCGTTGACGGGGACGATTACGTGTCTGCAGAAGGGTTAAAGGAACTGCTTATATATCTTCAGACGGCAGAGGTCGATTTGGTAGTGAATGACTACCATAGTTTTAACGATGCTTCCGGTGAAATGGTGAGTGAGATGCACCATGAATTTCCGGGAAAAGAGTATCGGAAAATATATGCATTTGAGGAAGTCTGCGGCAAAGTTTACATTAATATGCATGCTGCTACTTACCGCACGGAATTGCTGAAAAAAATGGGAAGACGTCTGGATGAACATTGTTTTTATGTGGACGCCGAGTATAATTTGTATCCGATTCCGTTTGTGAAAACAATTGCGTTTTTGGAAAAGCAGGTGTACTGTTACAGACTTGGGATGGAGACGCAGAGTATGAACATCCGAAATATGCAGAAAAACTGCGCACACCATGAGATGGTGCTGACACATTTGCTGGAATTTTATAAGGAAGAAGCAGAGCGTCTGACGCCGGAGAAAAAAGCATATGTGGCGGAAGGCGTAGCGAAAATATTGACAAGCCAGTATAAAATTTATTTGAGTTATCCGGCAGAGGCGGTTCACAAAAATCAAATTGTGGCTTGGGATAAACGGATTAAAAAAGAATTTCCGGATATTTATCACAGTGTGACAAACCGTGCCGTGAAAATGCTGCGGCATAGTGGGTATGGATTGTATCGTTTGGCGTCGTATTTATGCCGGAAGGCATACGGATGCGACTAGAGAATGGAGGTAGTGTATGTCATTATTTGTTGCCAGAATAAAGGGCTTTGTCCGATTCAAAGATTTGATGGGACAGCTTGTGAGCAGGGATTTGAAATTGAAATACCGCCGCAGTGTGCTGGGCTATTTGTGGAGCGTATTAAACCCGTTGTTTATTATGATTATCATGGCGATTGTATTTTCTAAAATGTTTACGAGAGCCAGTATTACTAACTTCCCGGTATATTTGATGAGCGGCCAGGTTATGTTTAACTTTATGAATCTGTCCACGAAATCGGCGATTCAGTCGATTAACGGAAGTGCATCACTTCTCAAAAAAACATATGTACCGAAATACGTTTTTACCGTTTCAAAAATTATCAGTGGTTTGATTGACTGTGTATTTTCAATGGGAGCACTTTTGATTGTTATGTTATTTACCGGGGGAGAATTTACGTGGCGGCTTTTTCTGTTCCCGCTTGTGCTCGCACAGAACTTTGTATTTACGATGGGGCTGGGACTTTTTTTGGCGGCAACCAATGTATTTTTCCGGGATATCCAGTATATTTACAATGCCATTACAACGGCATGGCTTTATCTGACACCGATGTTCTATCCGATTGAGGCACTGCCACAGAATCTTCAGTACATTGTATCGCATTTGAATCCGATGTACTCCTATGTTTCTCAGTTTCGTATGCTGACACTGCCGGGGTTTGTGCCGGCTGGAATCAGTATTATGTGGCTCATTATAATTGGAATTGTGTCGGCATTTCTGATGCTCATCATCGGACTGTGGGTATTTGTAAAGACACAGGACAAATTTATTTTGTATATTTAAGGAGGAGAATGACATGAATGATATTGCAATCGATGTAAAAGATGTGACGATACGGTTTAATCTGGCATCGGAAAAAATCGATAATCTAAAAGAATATTTTGTAAAATTAATCAAACATGAACTTCTCTTTCAGGAGTTTCTTGCTGTCCGGGATGCTTCTTTTACAATCCGTAAAGGAGAGGCGTGGGCACTTGTGGGAAGCAATGGTTCCGGCAAGTCGACGCTTTTGAAGGCAATCAGTGGAATTTTGAAACCGTACAAAGGAGAGATTGTTGTAAATGGAACGATTTCTCCACTATTGGAGCTTGGTGCCGGTTTTGATATGAATCTGACGGCAAGGGAAAATATCTTTTTGAATGGAACAGTGCTTGGACATTCCAAGAAATATATGCAGGAGCATTTTGATGAAATTGTGGAGTTTTCAGAACTTCATAAGTTTTTGGATTCGCCGGTGAAAAACTTTTCATCCGGTATGCGTGCAAGGCTTGGCTTCTCGATTGCTACGATTGTGCGTCCGGACATTTTGATTGTGGATGAGATTCTGGCGGTTGGCGACTATTCGTTCCAGCAGAAGTGTTTGAAGCGAATGGATGAAATGATGGGCGGCGGAACAACGCTTTTGTTTGTATCACATTCGATTGACCAGGTGCGTAAACTCTGTGACCATGCAGTGTGGATTAATAAGGGACAGATTATGCAGATTGGCGAAGTAAACGAAGTGTGTGATGCCTATATGGCAACTCAGAAGAAATAGAGGATAAAAATGATATTACAGAATTTAGTTTTTCCAAAAGAAAATATTTGCAATGAGCCGGAGCTTTATTTCCATGGCACGACAGACGGTAAGATACCGGCTGGAAATGAAGCGGATTTATTTACTTATTTTAATAGTTTTTCGGCTTATAAATGGAAAATGTATACGAAAATAAAAGAGGTTCGATTCCGCCTGCGCTGTAAGGGAAGCTGCATGGTTCGACTGTGGGATGCCGGAGTTACGGGTGGAACAATGGCATTGACTGAAAATTTTACCAGTGAGAGACATAGGCAGGCAGATCCGGATGAGGTTTCTCTTTCCTTTTCTCTGGCAGACGTAAAGGGAATTGTTTACGCAACGGTTAGGGCAGACAGTGATACGGAGATTCTCGGTGGATGTTTTGAGACAGTTTTTGAACCCATCCAGTTAGCGAAAATAGCGATTGGAATTTGTACTTTCCGGCGCGAAGAATTTGTGAAGAAAACGCTGGAAACTTTAAAGCGTGAAACGATGGAAAATCCGGATTCACCGCTTTATCAGAATGTTTATGTTTATGTGTCGGATAACGGACAGACGCTTCCTTGCGAAGAGTTGTCAAACGACAGAATTTTTGTGATGCCAAATCGAAACACCGGCGGCTCCGGCGGTTTTGGACGCTGCATGAAAGAAGCATATGAGGACAGGGAAAAGTATGGCCTCACGCATATTTTATTGATGGATGATGATATTGTGCTGGAACCGGAGTCACTTTTCAGAACGTATACACTTCTTAACTTCTTAAAAGAAGAGAGGAAAGGGGCTATGCTCGGCGGAGGGCTTTTGCGCCTTGATATCCCTTACATTCAGCATGCGAATGGAGAACTCTGGCAGGGGGGACGTATTGGTTTTACTAAGCGTGGCTATGATTTACGAAAAGCTTCGTATGTTCTTCGAAACGAGGAAAATCTTCCGATGGAATATAATGGCTGGTGGTACTGCTGCGTACCGTTAGCAGAACAATTTCGTGGTTTTCCGCTTCCAATTTTTATTCATGGCGACGATATCGAATATGGTCTGCGCTTTGATGGAAATATTATGACACTGAACGGAATTGGTGTGTGGCATGATGCGTTCGATAATAGAAAGGCATCTTCCATGGAATATTACGATATGAGAAACACATTGATTGCCTGTGCCATCCATCATCCGGAGTATTCTCGTCTGCACATGATAAAACGTGTTGCGAGACATCTTATTGGACAAATGCTTCATCTTCGCGTGAAAGATCAGGAATTGACGATGAAGGGCGTCGAAGATTTCTGTAAGGGAACGGAATTTTTGAAGGAATTAGACCCGACAAAACTTCATCCGGAAATCATGAAAATGGGTTATGCCATGCAGGATGTTTCCGATGATTTACACAAGTTTGGCGTTGATGTGGAAAAGACAAAGCCGCAGCTTTCGCATTTATATGAGGACGGTGGTTTTGCAAAGAAACATTTGCTGTCTGTGAACGGATGGCTTCTTCCAGCGAAAAAAGAGACGGCGGTGCTTCCTATGGGCGTGCATCCGGATACTTTGTATCGCAGAAAAACGGCTCTTTTATACGACCCGGATACAAGCCGCGGATTTTATGTCGAACGGAAAGCAAAAGATTTCTTTGCAACCATTGGCAGATGTTTCAAAATGGGCTGGCTGCTTGCAGGCAAGTATAAAAAGACCGTGAAAGACTTTCAGAAAAATGGCGCGGAATTGATTTCGTATGATTTTTGGAAAAGATATTGATGAGTGCAAAAAAAGTCGAAAAAAGCAAGTTTGTGCATTTGAGTGCACAAACTTGCTTTTTTTTGAAGTTTGTGCTATTGTCTTATTTACAAGGAGGTGTAATGGATGATAGATACACATGTACTAAAAAAAAGAGAACTTTATTTGAAAAAAATTATTGCATTTCAAGATACCGAACCTGTAAAAGTTGTCACTGGTATCCGCAGGTGTGGAAAATCAAGTCTGCTTAAGCTCATGACTCTTCATTTGAAAGAAAATGGTGTATCAGAGGAACAGATTCTTGAGATGAATTTTGAGTCCTATGCTTTTAAGGATATGAATAGTGATGATTTTTATAAATATGTGAAGGCACACATAATTGAAGGAAAGAGAATGTATCTCTTTTTTGATGAGGTTCAGCGTGTCCCTAATTGGGAAGATGCAATCAATTCATTTCGAGTTGATTTTAACTGTGATATCTATGTGACAGGTTCAAATGCGTATATGCTATCTTCCGAATATGCCACATACTTATCAGGCAGATGTGTAGAAATAAAGATGCTGCCATTGTCTTTTTCGGAGTTTTTGACTTTTTATGATTTTGAAATTAAAGAAACAAAGAGTGCATTAGGCGGCACTCGAAAACAAGTATTTGATTCTAATGGAGAACATTATGAAATTCGTGAAGTTTTTGATGCTTATATGCGCTTTGGGGGGATGCCCGGTATTGCAGATGTTGGACTTGACCAAGAAAAAGCACTTATATTACTTGAAGGAATTTACTCAACGGTTATTATGAGAGATATCTTAGAACGTGAAAATTTGAGGGGGCAAAAGCGTATTACAGACCCCATTCTCTTAAAAAAGATTATTACATTTCTTGCTGATAATATTGGTAGCAATATATCCGTGTCCTCAATAGGTAATATTCTTGTAAATGAAGGATTACTTGAGGATGGCAAACGGAAAGGAACACCAAGTACACATACGGTACAGTCATATGTAGATGCCTTGCTGGAAGCATATTTCTTTTATGATATTAAAAGATTTGATATTAAAGGGAAAGAATTTTTGCGGACGCTTGGAAAATACTATATTGTTGATATTGGTCTTAGAAATTACCTTCTTGGCTTTAGAGACCGTGATAGTGGACATGTCTTAGAAAATATTGTTTACTTTGAATTGCTTCGGCGTGGTTTTGATGTATCAATTGGGAAAATAGATAATGCTGAAGTTGATTTTATTGCAACAAAAGTAGATGAAAAACAATATATTCAGGTAACCGAATCAATGGAAAATGAAGATGTTCGAAAAAGAGAATTGTTCCCGCTGCAAAAAATCGGAGATAATTATGAAAAGATAATTCTTTCATTGAATCCTGGAATGGAAAATTCATATGATGGTATAAAATCAATTAATCTCATTGATTGGTTGATTTCAGAATAAAAAATTCTTGTAAATAAAAACAGTTTACACAGAATGAGTACAAGAGAACGTACCCACTCTGCGTAAACTGTTTTAATATTTATTCTTAAATATTTTCCCTCTGATATTATCACAGTAATAACAGTAACTCTTATAAATCCACCGATAAATAAATTTCGATTTTTTCATCGACATTTCAAACGATTTTGTATGGTATGACTTTCCATGCATCCAGTCGACAATTGTCTGGAAGGTTACCGGAGGAGCGTATTCCTCAGCACGCTCACCAAGTGCCACGGCATCCTTGAGGCTTCCAAAGACATTCAGCAGAATCGGATCGTCGGTTGTCTGCTTGAAGTTTGCCATGCCAAAGTCATACAGGTAATGGCCGGTTGTAAATTCATCCGCTAAGTTGAGTGCACAGAAATCCTTTGCAAAGCGAACCAGATAAGTTTCCAATGCCTGATTCATTTCTTCGTCATTTTCACAGGAATTAAATACCGGCTCGATGCGTCCATTTTTCTCTTCGTAGGTTTCGATGGTACGATACGGAAGATTTGCAAAAATGGATTCTGCAAACACAACGGAATGTGTGTTGCAGGTGTAGTTGTAGCGGATGGATTTGCCGATGGTCGGGTAAATGCTCCGTACATAATACATCGGGTCATCTACTTCGTGACCGGCTGCATCTGCTAAGAGTCTTGTCAGACAATCCTGTGTATAGCCGCGTCCCCAGTATTCCACAAAGGCGAATGGCTCGTCAAAGTTAATTTCCTGACGAAGATAGTCGGAAACGATGACACGCTGCTTTTTGGCAACGGCAAGCAAATGTTCTTTGTAAGCATCGGAACGTTTTAATTTCTGGCTCACATCAGAAATTAACTGGTCTGAATAACGCTTCGTTGTTTTTAAGTAACCAAGCTCCGGGAAGAACTTATCAAATGTTGCTTCGTCAATCAAAAGGGCGGAAAGCAATTTGTTGAAATTGCGAACGCCGCTGAAGTTGCCGTAAGGCTCGAAAAATTCTTCATCCACTTTGTCGATAAACGATGGCACACGCCATGCTTTTCGTGAACCGTAAATATATTTTGTGCGCAGCGGAAGTCCTTTGCTCTCAATTACGGCATCCGCCATAAGTTTCAAATAATAGCCGTCACGGGAAATAAAATAAAGTGTTTTGTAACCTCGTTTTAAGGCGTCGTGAACTGCCCAGTGAACATAAGGAACGAAATAAAGACTGGCATATTTGTAGGCAAAAGTCTCTTTGTCCGTGTGCTCCTCCAGACGGAAGTTGCGGAACAATTTCACAACACTGTGCATACCATATTCTTCAATGTAGGCTGCCATATGTTTTTCATAGTTGTCAAGTTCCGGAACCGACACCGGCTGTGTGTGGATGCCAAGACGGGATGGCTGGGTGTCATCGGCAAATTTATTATCGCCAATGTGAATCCATTCCGAATAATGGTAGTCGAGAGAACTATATACTTCCAAAAATAATTTTCTGGTTGTTTTTTGATAACCTTTATCGCTCGATAAAAACAGTGGAAGTGTGGCAAGAAGCGGGTCCGCTTTTGCTAACATTTTCTGAATCGTTTCTTTCGGCAAATACATATCACTGATTAATACAACATCGTTTCCTTCGGCAAGATACGATTTGAGCATATCAATGTGGTCGGTTAAAGGAATGACGGAGCGGATTTCTTCCTCGCACTCCCATGTAATCAACTGCTGTTTCTGCTCATCGGTGAGAGGAAACAGTGTTGCCATGTGGTCATAAATTTCCGACAACTGGATTTCCAAATGGTCGTCATTTCGGATTAATACCGACTTTTTATAAAACTCACGCACATTGGATTCGCACCAGCGGCGAATCTGCGAAAATTTGCGGATAAAATAGCTGTCGTAGCCACAGTCAGACTGCTCCAGTTTTTTGCGGACATTGTCGAAAACGCTGGAAGGATGACAGCACTGACGTGAAAACAGGGTATCAAAAATATCGAAACTGTAAAGTTTCGGAAAGTCTCGTTTTTCCGGCGTGAAAGAAAGTGCGGTGTTGATAATCCGCTCGCAGTCATTCTCATCCGAATAAGACCAAAATAACTGGTTGATTCGGTCAAGTTCTTCTTTTTTTGTTTCTTCGCAAGAAGAAAGTGCAGTTAATAATTCGTCAAAATTTGAAGCCTCGGTTCCGCAGGTCATTTCTCGTACATCGAAAACAAAATCGCGGAAATTTTCTTTGTCATCAATATCATAAAAATACCTAATAAAAGTTTTTACTCCACGCGCTAATAAATCATAGAAAATGGAGGAGTAATCAACAATGGCAATGTCGATATCGGAAAAGATTTCGTACACATCATCTTCATTTTCCCAGAAATAAAAATTCGGATGATTTTGATAGGTTTCTTTCATTGCAAGATACTGGGTATCTTTTTCTACCATAGGATGCATTTTTAATATCAAAAGAATGTTGTTTTCATGAAGAACATCCGCCAGGCGCTTCATATCCGGAAGAGCGGACTTCATAAAATTAGCGCCATTATTGTCACGGTAAGTCGGGCAGTAAATTGCCAGCTTGGTATCGGCAGACAGCCCTTTCTTTTTGCGAATATCATGGTCGTAACTTTGAATGTCATCGTTCACAACACAGCGTGGATAGCCGGCGCGGATTACTTTGTCATCATCAATGCCGCACTGCTCTTTGAAATGTTTTTCCATAATTTCCGAGGTAACTAAAAAGAGCTGGTTGTTGCGGAAAATTTCGTTGTTGCGAATATATTTTTTTGCTAATTGTTCGCATAAAAAGCAGCCTGTTGTCAGCTTTCTTTCGATACTCTTGCAGCCAACGCCGTGCCACAGATTCAAAACGGTAATACCGGAAAGTTCCGGCTGAAATACTTCTTTACACATTTCAACGACATAGACACCGGCTTTTTTCATGACATCTTTTCCTTTGGAAGAGCGGTAAAGTTCTGCCTCGTAACCAAGTTTATGCACGTAGTTCATCGTGTCTGCATTGTAGCACATCCAGACCGGTTTGATTTCTTTGTGATGTCTTATGATATATTCAAACATCCATTTTGGATTGCCGGCAAAGCTATTTCCGGCGTTAAAAATCCATAAATTTTTATCTCGTTGTTCGCTCATTTTATTACTCCTTCTTAGTTCTCTAATATATGAAGAATTTGTTCACATGCTGTTCCTTTTTCAAAAGAACCCATGGTTTCAAAGTGTTGTTTATACAAAGTTGTGAAGTCTTCGTCCCGGTATTTGACTGCCATGTCGGGAAGTGCCGCAATGTCTTTGCATTTCAAATACGGCCATGTGTCATATGGAACAAAGAAACCGCGGTCCATTTGTTCGTATTCTTTCAGGCGGTTTTCCAATAAGAAAACCGGGCGCCCGGTCAGGGCAAAATCCCAGATGCAGGAAGAAAAGTCGGTTACCAGTAAATCACTGGTGTAAAGTAAGTCCTGCATTTCATAATAGGCATTTCCGTCAAGAATCCGCTCATCAAGGGATTCATTTGTTTCCTCTCGGAAATAATGTGAGCGGTAAAGGACAATCCAGTTGTTTTTTGTTGCTTCTTCCAAGCGGTCAATGGTTTCCGATAAATAACGTAAATCGTACTGCTCTTTTTCCGGCGCAGTCATCTGAAAACTTGGCGCAAAAAGCAAAATTTTTGTCTGCTCGCTTATATGATAAAAGTCCTGTACACGTTTTTTGATTTCCGGATGCTTGGAGAAAAAAATATCGTTTCGTGGTGTTCCGGTTTTCAAAAAGATTTTTCGGTCTAACGAAAATGCTTCGGCGTACATGTCAGTACATGCTTGGCAGGAAGACACAAAGTAATCTAACCGCTTATACCATTTATCAAAATTTGCGGCAAATGTTTCATCTTCGTTTATTGTTTCTTTGCCGACTTTTTTATAAGCGCCGCCACCATGCCAGGTTGTCAAAAATGTCTGTCCTCTTTTTTTGACAAGTGCTTCATCAATCATATCGTTAGTGATAAAAATACCACAGCGCAGAAATAATTTAAAATAGCTTAAGCTTCGCTGGCGCACGACTGTAATTCCGGTCCGCATCGTACAGGTTTCCGGAAAACGGGTGACCCAGATAAGTTCGTATTCTCCCGGATGTTTTAACCAAAACGACTCCATAAGAACACTTGGGTTGCACACATAGCCCTTGCGGTTATTCGCATAAAACATAATCCGGTTTTTTTTGACCGGAATAAAAAACAGCAGGTACTGAAGAAGTCGTGCTATTCGTATTTTTGCTTTCATATTAAAACGCTTCCTCTTTCCTTTTTCATAACCTCAATATTTTACTACAGAGCATAAATAGATGTCAAGTGTTGACAAATCAAGGGGTCAAGTGTTTACTGGTACCTTTTTGTTTCCGTAATTCAGCAGAAAAGCTTTGCGTCTCGCAGGCGCTCCTGCTCGTTGAGTACGTAGCGGTATGGGCACTGAAACTACCAGTGCCACATACCGACGTACTCAAAACCTACGAGTTGCAAAGTTTTTCTACTGAATTACTGGAATAAAATAAAGTGCCAGTAAATACTTGCCAACAAATATCTCTTGTCTAAATTAGGGTTCTAGTTTTAAAGTAACAATTTTTCCTTGATTTGCCCCATAGGGGTGGTTTGCATCAAATGTTAGTTGCTTATCTTTTTAGGTTACCGTAAATTAGCAGGAAAAGATTTGTGGTAAGTGAGTACAAACACGTGGGTATCAGGCATTGCGTATTTTGCATGCCGATACCCCTACGCGTTTGTTGAGCGGGAGCGCTCACGAACCACAAACTTTTCCTGCTAATTTACGGTAACCTAAAAACTCTAATAAGCAACAAACATTTGAAAAAAGGATGACAAAAACAGAGGAGTTTCATATAATAAGTGTGAAGATATTTCTTTGGGGATTTATATGTCAGAAAAGAATAATTTTTTGTATGATGTCAGTATGTCCTATGTAAATGCCGGATGGCAGGAGCGTTATTGTACGCTGGTAAAGTATCTTGATGCATATCTGAAGGAGAATTGTGGTGAATTTTTTGCCGATTTGCAGCTTTACCAGACCGGGCCGATGAATTATGTAGTAGTGGCGGTGTATTATGATGTGCCGGGTGTTGGCGAGGCTCTTCCTAAGATTCTTGGATTTGTAAATGCAAAATATCGGGAAGTTGTTGGACATAATGTAAGACGAAAG
>ERZ827440.2366-NODE-2366-length-16882-cov-6.604089_pt1 | contig 16882 bp, 19 predicted proteins | sample MGYA00519774_ERZ827440 | MGnify/ENA primary metagenome ERZ827440 (study PRJEB31778, sample SAMEA3449302) | human gut metagenome | biome: human gut; feature: human-associated habitat; material: faeces | place: United Kingdom | collected 2010/2012 ... | reverse complement strand
ACCTTTGTTTGTTATCTGTATTATAAATCGGTGAAATTTTAACTAATGATTAACACTACTTTTTTATATTTTCTAATAATCTAGTTGATATATTTCCTGCATTATTAAATAAATATTTACATATTTTTGTTCTAAAATGTGCAAACTCTAATAACTCGATATTTTCATTATTATTAATATATTCTTTATAGCCATATGTACTACTTAATAATTGAATTAAATATATATATGACATATACTTTAAATCATAATCATTTAGTTTTACATATTTATTAAATTCTTTTATATAATCAGTAAATGTATCTAAATTAAAAATACCATTTTTTACATTTTTATCTATATAACTATATGATCTAATTAGTTCCCAAACCACAGGCATATTACAAGCACTAACAAAATCAATAACCGAATTTATATGATTATTTTTATAAATTAATTGTAATACATTAAAATCACCATGAGTATTCTTTATAGTTAATTTTTTCGTATCAATAAAAATATTTTCTTCACTTATATCTTTAATCATATTTATTTTTTCTTCTAAATCTTTTTTTATTTTTAATGTTTCTTCATCATCTTTATCATTTATTACTTTTAATAATTCTTGATGTTTTTCAATACTTTTTTCGAATATTTCTTTACTAAATAAATATGACAAATCATTTAAAGGTAATAATATATCTAAATTTTCTAAAGACTTAACAATCATTCCATATACTTTAGCACACTCAATTGTTTGTTCATAATTTCCTTCATTTCTATTTAAAGTATATCCATCTATAAATTTTTGAATTATAATAACTTTATTCTTATATATAGAGTAATATGTATCATTTATAGTTTTTATATATGATGGAACTTTTATACCGTCTTTCTTTAAATGATTTATTATAGTTATTTCTTTTTCTATTTCCTCTTTTGTATATTTAGATTGAAATTCTTTTAAAATATATTCATCACCATTTAAAGAATATATATTAGCACTTCCTCTATCAATTATTTTAATATCAGTAACATTAATTCCATACTTTTCTTTAACAAAATTTATTGTTTCTTTTTTATTTGTAAAAACAGACTTTTCTAACATAATATATACCTCATACAACTTTACTTTTTGTTAATTCTTCTATAAGAAAAAAGCATCTGATTTAAGCTAACGCTTATTTCAGATGTACCCACAAAGGGATTATATTTGATTCGCACAATCAAACGTATCCTTTTTTATTTTATGAAGTTTCCTTCATCTGTATTCAGAATATCATATTTTTTTATTTTTTTCAATACCATCATGGATATAATCTTTACTTTTTCAATATTTTCTTGTTCTAACCTCTTCTCCAGTTAACATTCTTTGATCATATTTTCTCATTTCTTCATTAGTTGTATAACCAACATATGCATATGTTTCATTAAGTTTACTTGGATTAAAACCATATATAGTCATTCTTGAATGACCTTCTATTATTAAATATTTTTCATTGTTACAAGTAATTAAAATAACTGGTGGAAATTTATTTGTTTTATTATATTCAACACCAACTAAGAAAGGTTGATTTGACACCTCGTATATTTCTATTCCGTTATTAATTACTTTTGCAGCTTCTACTGGTTTAGATGTTCCATTTGATAATTCATTCCAATAATCATAATCAATATAATAAATATCATCAATATCTTTTTCATTAAGTTCACAATATTTCCATTCATTAATTTTAGGAAAATTCTCAAATAATTTTTCATTTGGATAACCTCTAAATTTTTTCATAATCTTTAATCTATCTATATTTTCAGTATCATTTTCAATATTACCAGTAATAATAATATTTGTACTTAGTCCTAATTCTTTAATTGTCCTATTTAAATCTTCATTAAATCTGCTCGAATTTAATTCTCCTTTTAAGAATTCAAGAATCATTTCAGCCTCATTTGTTTTTCTTATTAATCTCATTAAAATTCTCCCCTTTGCGTTTTCTATATTTTTTTATAAAAATAGACAAACTTATTTTCATATAAATATTTTTTAGTGACTTATATTAAAAATAATGCTTATAAATACTTATATCATGTATACTTTAATATACAAGTTAACAAACTAAATTAATTATATCTTCTCTTTATAATATCATCTTCTTCTAATTTACCAATTAATAAAGATGAATTTTTATCATGTTTAATTACATTTTCTTTTACCATTTTTTCATCATAATTAGCATAACAATACTTGCAAAAATGGGAACAAGTATTATATGCGCCTATATCAACCATTTGAACACAGTTACAATTACCACCTTTTCTTGCAATCCATGATTTAAAATTAGTTTTACCTGTTAATTTAAATGCTAATGTATGAGATAAACACTCACCCTTTTTAAATCCATACTCTACTAAATTTCTTTTTTCAAAACAAGTTTGAACAGTCATATTATTCTTTTTTGCACTTAAACTAAAATTTTCGCCAATCATCTTATAATCATTTTCAGTAAAATTTCTATATCTTATGCTTTTCATATTTTTTCTAACATTTTTATAATCATCTATAAATGAAACAATAATAGTTTTTACATATCCATTTAATAAAGTACATAACTTATCAAAATTTCTTATATGATAATCTAAAGTATATTCATCACTAATAAATATTGGATCATATCTAACACATATATTATCTTTACCAATTATATTTGATAACTTTTTTATAGCTTCTATTATTTTTCCTTTTGGCGGTACATTTACTTCAATATCTCTTTTATATGGTGTTAATGTTACATGAAATAATATAGTTTTATTTATTTTTTCTATTTTATCTAAAATTGGTATTGGATTTTTAGTACAAAATAATATTAAATCAACATCTTCAAAATAAATCCTACTTACTAATTTCTTATTAAACGGATTTCTAACATCTACAAATCCTTCTTTTATTCTATTCATAAACCAATCGGAATAAAATGCGACTATATCAGTTCTTCCACTAACATTTAACACCATAATTACTTCACCTATTTCTATTATACAAAAAAATAGGACATTTGTCCTATAAATAATTATACACTATAACCTTTTATTAATACATTAATACTAGAAAATTCGATATTACTAGTTGCAGTATCTCCATCTATTTCAGTTTTAATCTGAAGTGTTGCAGGAGCAGTTATATCAACAAATGATATTTCAGAAAAGTCCATATCTTCTGTATTACCTTTTGATAATATAAATGACATATCTGTTAATACTTCTTGTGTTTCACTTTTTATAAGATAAAATGCTCCTCCTATATCTTTAGTAACACCTGAAATTCTACCGCAAACTGTAATTTCATATAATCCACTTTGATTAATTTTTATACCGTTACTACCTTCCATTGATATTTTATTTGTAATGCCTGGAATTATTCTTGAAGCACCTGTAAGTGCAATTCCTGCAACTGTTGTATTTGGATAACTAACAAAAGCAATTACATCATATGATGTTGGTCCTAAAGAGCCTGTTGGTCCTGCTGGGCCAACACTACCTTGATCACCCTTTTCACCTTTTTCTCCTTTTGGTATATAAAAAGTCAAATGATGCGTATTATCATTAAAATCATCTTGTATTTTTGCGGGCTCATCTGGTTCTACTGTTTCTGTTTTATCTATTATAATAATTTCACTAATTCCCTTTTCACCAGGTAAACCCGTTGGGCCAGTTTCACCTTTTTCACCTTTTGGACCTATTGGTCCAATACTCCCTTGCTCTCCTTTTTCTCCTCTTGGTATATAAAAAGTTAAATAATGTGTATTATTATTAAATTCATCTTGTACTTTTGCAGGTTCATCAGGATTTATTGTTTTTGTTTCATCTATTATAATCTCATGACTTATTCCTGTTTCTCCTATAGGCCCAATATCACCTCTATCACCTTTTGGACCTGTTGGACCTACTACAGGACAAATTCCCATCTTACAAAGTTTGTTTCTTATTTCATTACTTTCCATAATATATTTTATTTTTTCATCCATAGTATTACCTCGTTTCTAAAATATATTATGAGTATTTTTTTTACATGTTTATTTTAATAGTCTAATCATTAAAGAGTATTTATCCAATTATTAATTTCATCCATACTTGTTACTAAATCAGCTAAATAACTTCAAAATAAAATATTCAGTATTTAAGTTTTCAACAAATAAAATATTATTATAATGTACGAAATTAGGTACAAATTCAACTAAGAAATCTTGTTATATTGTTTACTTTATCTTTTTTTTCTTATATGTTTTATAATAATTGAAGTTTGCTTTAAATTAAAATAAAAAAAGTAAATTTTTTATTTTTACTTTTTTTGAATTAAGTTAACAAATAAAATTATTATATCTATTACTAAAAATACAATCCATATAATATCAAATTTATTCATAATAAAGTATTCAATTATAAATCCTATTATTCCTAATATTAATACTATTATAGAAATTACTATACAATACTTTTTTTGACCTACTTCATCTTTCATAAATACACCTTACTTTAATATGAATATTCATCTAGTACTAAATTATTTTGATTTAAATAATTTGCTAACTCAGTTCCAACATATCTGATATGCCATGGTTCATAAGTAATTTGTGTAATGTCTTCCTTTTGCTTTGGATACCTTAATATAAAACCATATTTAATAAGATATTTATGCATTACCTTTAAAATTGGTTCGGATATTTCTATATTATCATTATTACTAATCCATTTATTATGAGCCATAACTTCAACATCAATTGCTAAACCTGTGTGATGTTCACTTGTTCCTACTGGACAAACTATTTTATCAGCATATTCTTTTCCATATTTTTCACAAAAATTTTTATATAAATTAGATTGTTCTTGTTCATTTCTTAAAGCATATTTTATACCTATATTTATTCCTTGTTTTTTCATTTCTTCTTTTAATTTATTAAATTGTATATTTGTTACTTCTTCTATTAAAATATTTCTTCCATCAGTACTTGTTATATTAATATATTTAAAGTCTTTAAAATCATCTGCATTATATCTTCGTTTTTTATTAACTATTATTGAATATTTATTATTTAATTTTTCTTCCATATTATCTCACTCTTCTTGATACTTTACTTATATTATTTATCATAGTTTAAAAAATCTAATCTTAACTTATCATATACTTTAGTTTCTATTTTTGATTTTTTCTTTAATTTTTCAAATTCATTATCTAAAAGTATAAACTCTTCTCTTGCACTCATTGCATGATCTGATATACACATTTTACCTATAAAATTTGAAAACATAAATCTATAAATAAATGCACATTTTTTCTTTTTATTAACGCAGTTTTCATATTCACCTTTAGGAAGTATTTCATATCCCAATTTTTTAAGAACATCATATCCTTCAATAATTGCATCCATTATTAGTAAAGAATATTCTTTATCTTTTTTAAGAAGTTTTAAATTACCATCTACTTTATAACTTGCGAATACAAGTGGAAGAACAGCACATGCATGTGTTTTAAGATAATCATTCATCTTATTTTCTATTGTTACCTTTATTTTTGTTTCTTTAAATATAGATTTTATGAATTCATTACTGATATCTTTTCCATCTGTTCTTCCAATTTCAATTTTATTTAAACAAATTGAATTTATATAACCATCATATTTTTTACCTGCGGCCATAAAGAAAGCAAATAATATATTCTTATCTTTTATATTCATATATTTTTCTGCATTCATATTATTACCAACAAAAACTATATTTTTACTTTTATTTTTTTCTATAATTTTTACAATACTATCTAAAGACGAAAATCTTGAAACTACAAATATTACATCATAAATATCATTTTCTTCTAATTTATCTATTACATTAAAATGATCTACTGATCTTTTTCCTAATTTATGTTTTATAATTAGTCCATTATTCTTTAAATTTTCATATGTTTTATTTCTTGCTAAAATAGTTACATCATTACCTTTTTTTATAGAATGTGCTAGATTTGATCCTAATACACCCGCACCAATAATTAATATTCTCATTTCACATCAACCTTTTCTACTTCTTCTGATATTCCAACACCTGTATTTGGGTTAACTTTTGTATACATTAAATCAACCAAATACAAAGATATTAAAACTACACATAATATACTTGCAATTTTTGGTTTTATTTTACTATATAAATTATCAAGTATAGGTGCAATAACATATGTAAATGCACAACCTGCAAGTCCAAATACAAGAAGACCTTCAAGACATATTCTTCCATTAATATTTAAGAAATATCCTGTATAATCCCAGTATCTTAAATGTTTAAATGTTTCTAAATACCAAGCAGTTGAATACTCTAATACACCACATAAAATAAATGCACTTATAAATAATAATACTGGTTTATTTCTAAATTTCTTAAGTAATATTAATATTAGTAGTCCCCCAAATCCATATATTGGAAGCCAAGGTCCATGCATTGTTCCTCTATTTACAAATGTACCATTATTTAAACAGTTATAAAATACTTCCCAGATCCAACCAACAAATGAAAATGTAAAAAAGAATAATATATATGTTTTAATACTATAATCTTTATTAAAATCAACCTTTAACCATTTTCTTGTTTTTACTTTATATCTTTCTTCAGGATACTCTTCATTTACACTTTTTTCTATATCTAATAATGAATCATTCAATAATTCTCTATCATTATTATCTAAATTCACTTTATTTCTTAAAGTCATATATACTTCTGCATGAATTGCTTCTTTATATATATCAGAGAAAAATATACCACTTAAATTAAATGTACATAATTTTAAAATACTCCATCCAATTAAAGATAAATCTAAACAAAACAATTTTAATTTATTTCCATTTGTTAATTCTTTTGATATTCTAAATGCTTCTTTTTTATTAATTTTAGGATTTTCCGCTAAAATATATGGTATTAATGAATATTCATAATACTTAATAAAACCACCTATAATTGTAAAACACCATAATACTTGATATAGTGATTTCATAAATAGTATATATGCCATATGAAATGTCTTTTTAACTTTATATGGATATATTAATCTATCAATCTTTGTATCAATATATCTTCTTTTTTCTAAGAAATACCTTTTTTCACCAACCTCTAATGTATTTATATATATAATAGTAAATAGAATTAAAAGTATGGTACTTATAAATATTAATACAGCAGAACCAATCTTACCTTCAAACACAACTTTATTTATACCATTAAGAATTGCAAATACAAGTGAGCCACTACTTGTTGTTTCATTAATAATATAAGATATCGCACCATTAGTATATTTATTCTTTATATCTTTTTTGATTTGCTTTTCACTAGGTAATTTTTTTTCTATTTCATCTAATACTTCTGTACCACTAATTTTCTTATTATTAATTATTTTGCTTGCTTCTTTTTGCGCACCTGGAACATCTATTATATTTTTTGTTGTAAAGTTAAATCCACCTGCGAGTAATAAAGAGCAAACAAACACAAGTATTATACTTCTAAAGTAATGCTTTTTTATACTTTTTTTAGCTTCTTTTTTTATTGTTTTTTGATCAATCATATTATTACTCCTACTACCTTTAACTATAATAATTATATCATTTAAAAAGAAAAAAATAAACCATGTATATATGATTTATTTTACATTACCAATTTTATTAAGTGGCCATATTCTAAGTTTTGTTCTACCTTCAATTTGGCTCTTTTTTATAACTCCAACTGTTGGATATCTACTATCTAATGAATTAGCTCTATTATCTCCCATTACAAAATAACAATCACCAGGAACTTTAATATGTCCAATATCTGTAATACTAAAATCATCTGTTTCTGTTGATGGATATGGATCTTCTGTTTCTTTACCATTTATATAAAGTTTATTATCTTTATATTCAACTGTTTCACCAGGAAGACCAATAACTCTTTTTATAATAGCCTTATCGCCTTCATCAATAACAACAATATCAAATCTTTTTATATCGTTTCTTTTATATACAATTTTATTTAATATCATTATTTGTCCATTTGCTAAAGTTGTATCCATGGAACCACCATCAACTCTAACTGGATCTATAAAAAATATTCTTATTAAAATTACACAAACTATTATTAATAAATAGCTCATTACTGTTTTAAAAATTTCACTTTTAAATATTTTTCCCACTTTATCCTCCATAACAAAAATAAGACCTTTGAAGTCTTATTTTCTTTCTTTTATTCTGTATGTACCAATAAAACCTCTTAAGAAAGTTAGTTTTGCTCTTCTTACTCTACCTTTTCTTACTACAGTTATTTTATCAATCTTTGGTGAATTAACTGGGAATATTCTTTCAACACCAATTCCACCAGACATTTTTCTTACAGTAAAAGTTTCTGATATTCCACCGCTTCTTTTAGCTACACAAACACCTTCAAAAGCTTGGATTCTTTCTCTTTTTCCTTCGATAATTCTAACGTCTACTCTAATAGTATCTCCAACTCTAAATTCTGGAATGTTAGGATTAATTTGTTTTGCAGTAATTTTTTCAATAATATTACTCATACGATTTCACTCCTTTTCTTATCCAGCAATCATATTAGACAATATAAAAACAGCGGATTGCCTTCTCGCAATATCGATTGTAACATAAATAAAATAAAAATGCAATAGTTTTGCATTTATTTAATCTAACGGATTTTTTAATTTATACTTATTCTTTATTGATAGAAAATTAAAATATAACGATATAAAATTAATCTTAGATGTAAGTTTTATAAATCTCTCCATTTTTTTATCATTATTTAACAATTTTTCTGTTAAAATCTTTATTATTTTATTTAATTTTTTATTATCTTTATAATCAGGAAATAAATTAACTAATTCTTCTAAGTATGATTTTGATAACTCTATATTTTTTGTTATTCCATCATTATTTTTAATTACCTTAGTAAATAAGGTTAAAAATGCATTTTGAAAAAGCATTTCTTCAATAATATCTTTTATGTTTTTATCAAAATCTTCATAAATTAATTTTACTCTTTTTACAGATTCTAAAAAATATGTATGTTTTTTGCCAAGTGCATTAATTAAAGAGTCTTCTCTTTGATAATAAAAATAAACTGGTTTATTCATCATTACATAATTTTTAACTCTTGATTTTAATGTTTGTTCAAAAACAACATCTTCGTAAACTCTAAGTGATTCATCATATATTAAATCACCAACCAATTCTCTTTTTATGAGTTTTCCCTTTGAATACATATACATACTTATTATCTTAGGATTTTCTTTTATACTTCCAAGTACTAAATGTTTTTTTGGTACCTTAGACTCTGTAAACATACATACCTTATTATTTCTTTTAGTATATTTTACAATTTCATAACTATCCACATAATCTGAATTATATTTAACCGATATATCTATCATTCTTCTAACCGCATCTTTTGTTAATTCATCATCTGAATCTACAAACATTATATATTCACCAGTTGATGCTTTTAAACCAATATTTCTTGAAAAACTAACTCCTTTATTCTCACTAGAATAAAAAGGTCTAATCCTATTATCCTTTTCTGCATACTCTTTTATTATTTGCTTAGTATTATCTTTCGATGCATCATCAATAACTATTATTTCTAAATTTTTATATATTTGATTTATAACACTATCTAAACATCTTTTGATAAATTTCTCAGAATTATATGCAGGTATAATTATGCTTACTGTCATTCTATCACCTTATCTTTATAGATTTTAACATAATAAATACCTTTTTGCAAATAAAAAGTAGTAATTTATACTACTCTTCAAAAAAATCTATCATAATTGCTTTTTTAACTTCTTTTAATGTTTTATTTGCTTTTTCGTTTGCTTTAGTTGTTCCTTCTTTTAAAATACTATATACTTCATCTAAATGTTCTTCATAATATTTTCTTTTTTCTCTTATTGGAGAAAGAATTTCTTCTAAAATATTATATAAAACTTTTTTAATTTTTACATCTCCAAGTCCACCTTTTTCATATGCTTTTTTCATTTCATCTAAAGTTCTATATTCAGAATATTTACTAATTTGTTCATCACTTGAAAATACATCAAGATAAGTAAATACCATATTTCCTTCTACTTTACCAGGATCTTCTACCTTTATATGATTTGGATCTGTGTACATACTCATTACTTTTTTATAAATAATATCACTTGGGTCACTTAAATAAATTCCATTATTTAATGATTTACTCATTTTTGCATTTCCATCTAATCCTGGAAGTCTTTGAGCTATTTTATTTTCATTAAGAATTGCCTTGCAAGGCACTAATGTTTCGCCATAAATTCTATTAAAACTTGATACTATTTCATTAGTTTGTTCAAGCATTGGAAGTTGATCATTACCCACTGGAATAATATTTGCTTTAAATGCAGTTATATCTGCTGCTTGACTTATAGGATAACAAAAGAATCCTACTGGTATACTTTTTTCAAAACTTTTTTCTTTTATTTCATTTTTAACTGTTGGATTTCTTTGAAGTCTTGATACAGTTACTAAGTTCATATAATAAAATGATAATTCTGTTAAAGCTGGTATTTGCGATTGAATAAATATATTTACCTTTTTTGGATCTATTCCAACTGATAAATAATCAAGTGCAACATTTATTATGTTATCTCTTACTTTTTTTGGATTATCAAAATTATCAGTTAATGCTTGTGAGTCTGCAATCATTAAATACATTTCATCATAATTACCTTCATTTTGAAGCACTACTCTATTTTTTAATGATCCAATGTAATGTCCTAAATGAAGTTTCCCTGTTGGTCTATCACCTGTTAATATTATATTCATTATAAACTTCTCCCCTTTTCTTCACTATAATCTACTGTTTTTGCTCTCATCATTTGTTTTAAATTTATTTCTTCTTTTAGCATATATAATTTATTTTTTATTAAATTTTTATATTCTTTAGTTAAATATTTTGAATAATTACCCATTACTAAAGATGCAAGTCTATCAATTTCACCAAGTACATAATCCGCACCTTCATCATCTGTTTCATCATTTAAAACTATTGCGATTTGTTTAAGTAAAATATTTAATTTTTTATTTATATTTTTTTTTGCTATTGTTTCAATAAATTCTGGTTCAACTAAAACAACTTTACTTATTGATGCTAAATCATCTTTTTCTATTTTATTTTTTGGTTTAAAATCATAACCATCATTAATTTCAATATTTTCTATCTTTTTCTTTGATTTATCATCAATTAATGTATATTTACCAATTTGTTTTCTTTTTGTTTCAGTATTTTCTTTTTCTTCTTCAGTCTTAATTAAATCTTCATCTGATGTTTTTTCTTCTTCACTTTCTTTTAACAAATCTGGTCTTTGCTTCTTTGTTTTCTTTATTTGTTCTTCCCTTCGCCATTCATCTATCTTTTTATGATCTCCACTTAAAAGAACATCAGGAACTTTCATTCCTCTATATTCCTTTGGTTTTGTATACTGAGGATAATCAAGTAAATCATTATTAAATGAATCATTTAAATGAGATTCTTCATTGATAACTCCTGGAAGTAATCTCGTTACTGAATCAATTATAGCCATTGCTGGAATTTCTCCACCTGTTAAAACATAATCACCTATACTTATTTTTTCATCAACAACAGTATTTATTCTTTCATCAAAGCCTTCATAATGACCACAAAGTAAAATTATATTTTTTTCTTTAGATAATTCATATGCTTTTTCTTGATTATATTTCACTCCATCAGGACTAAGCATAATTACTTTAGTATTTTTAGTTTTCAAATCATCTATAGCATCAAATACAGGTTCACATTTAATAAGCATTCCTGCTCCTCCACCATAAATTGTATCATCTACTTTATTATGCTTATCTTTGCTATAACTTCTTAAATCAATAACATCTATATTTACTTTTTTATCATCTATTGCTCTTTTAATAATTGATTCATTTAGTATTCCATCAAACATTTTTGGAAATAATGATAATACTTTTATTCTCATTATAATAACCCCCTTACATTCTTAACATATATCTTTTTATTTTCTTTATCAAGTTTTTCAATAAACTCATCAACATAAGGAATTAATATATTTTCATTTACTCTAATAACATCATTTGCTTTAGCCCAAAATATTTCAGTTATTTTACCAACATTTTTATTATCTATTATTACATCAAAACCTATTAATTTGCTTTTTAGTATTTCATTTTCTTTTAAATTTAAATCTTCTTCATTTACATATACAAAGTCACCTTTTAAGTATTCAACATCATTTATATTATTGAATCCTTCAAAAGTAACCATATCAAAAATTTTATGAAATCTATATGAATTGATAATAAATTCTTTTTTCTTTTTTCCTACATAAACTTTAACACCTTTTTTGAAAACTTTATCTTTAAATTCAAAATCAGATAGTATTCTAAGTTCACCCTTTATTCCATGTGTATTTACAATTTTACCAATTCTAACTAATTCCATATTTTCACCTACTAACTAAATTCATAAAGTATTATTGAAGTTGCAACTCCAACATTTAAACTTTCACAATCATTATTCATCTTTATATATAATTTTTCATCTGAAAGATTTTTAATGTTTTCTCTTACACCATTTCCTTCATTACCCATTATTATAGCATATTTACCATTAACTTTTACATTTTTTATGTTTTTTCCATTTATTACATCTGTGGAATATACAGTATATCCTTTTTCTTTTAAAGCATTTATTTCATGTTCTAAATCTCTTCTTATAATGTTAATATGAAAATTCATACCTTGCGTACTTCTAACTACCTTAGGATTATATAAATCAACCGTATCTTTACTAAGAATTATTGTATCTACATTAAAAGCTACTGCACTTCTAATTATAGTTCCAAGATTCCCAGGATCTTGTAAACCATCAAGTATAAGTACATTTCCATTTATTTCTTTTTCTTCTTTCTTTTTACATACTCCAATAATTTTATATGGTGTATCAAGACTAGATATAGATTTTATCACATTATATGTAACATATGTAGTATCTACTTTAAAATCTATTTCTTCATTTTCTTCTAAAACTACTTCTTTTAGTAATCCTTCTTTATATGCCTCTTTTACAAGATGAATACCTTCAACTAAAAATTCATTTGTTTCATCTCTATATTTTTTTTGATTTAATTTTCTTATGTTTTTTATTTTTTTGTTATCTACTGAATCTATAGTCATTACTCTCTCATCTCTTTTCTTATTTGTCTATAATTTGGTTCATTTTCTTCTACTAAACTCCAAAAGTTTTTACTATGATCAAAATGTATAAAGTGTGATAATTCATGAACTATTACATAATCTAAATATTTAGTATCCATATATATTAGATTATAATTAAGTGTTATTTTTTGTAATTTTTTATTACATACACCCCATCTTGTTTTCATTTTTCTAATTGTAAGTGATGGATATGGAACTTTTTTAGAAAAATTATTATAAATATTATCTAAATGTTCTTTAAAAATAATTTCACATTTCTTTTTGTACCATTTTTCTATATTTTCTTTACTATTTGAATATAATGTTTGTCCATCAAAGAATGTTTTTTTAGTATCACATATTCTAATTTCTATTTTTTCTCCTAAAAAATAATTTTCACTTTGTTTTATATTATCTTTTTCTCTTTTTTGAATCATTTTTATTATTGAATCTCTATTATTTTCAATTAATGATTTAATCATAATTTTAGGTGTTAAATAAGATGTTGATACATAAACTTTTAAATCTTCTTTAACTCTTATATAAGTATTTTTATTGTTTTTCTTTTCAATTACTACTTCATATTTTTTATTGTTATATTCAAAATTCATTTTATCACCTATATAATTTTACCATATTTTAATGCATTCTTAATATATATTCATCAACTTTTTTATTACCCGTTTTACATGTATTAAAATATTTTGCTGCTGCATAAGCAAGCGCATATTTATTTTTTTTATATCTTCATCTTTTTTTATAAATCCACATAATGGTTTTAAGTCTTCTATATTAAGTTCTTTATTATATTCATAGACAAGTATTTCATCATCTAATTTTGATATAACTTCTGAAAGTTTGAACCCTGCATAAAACTCACTAGTATAAACATTAACAAGAAATAAAAAGTTTTTTAATTCTTCCATTTTTACTTTATATTCCTCTTCTTCTTTTTCTGTTTTCATACATATCTCCTACTTGATATACTATTATAGTTATTTAATTTTTTTTGTAAAGAAAAAAGTAAAAAAAAGAACATAAGCATCCCGCATTATATTCTTTTTTAACATATTTAACTATCATGTCATTACTATAATGAACAATTTTTGATATTTTTATTCATTATTTTTTAAATTTTATATAACAAAAGAGCCCAAATAAATCTTAGGCTCTTTTCAAACTTATGTCATATATTTCATATGACATTTATAATATTCCACTATTTTTTCTTTTTATGCGTTTTTTTATTAAATAAATTTAAAATTTTTCCTACTTTGAAAGTTATTGCTTCAGAATTTTTAATAGCAGCACTTTTACCTATTGCTTTTCCACCTATTGTAATTGATGCGATTAACGCAGTTACAAACAATACTGTTATAGATGAATTAATATTAAATGATGAAGCAATATTACTTGCGACAAGCATACCAGCACTACCACTTACAACACCACATACATCTCCTATAACATCATTACATATTGAAGCAAGTTTATCTGAATTTTTTAAAAGCATTACAGAATGCTTACTTCCTTTTACTTTCTTTGATGCCATAGAATGAAATGGTGTCTCATTAGCCGCTGTTATAGCAACTCCAATCATATCAAATATTATTCCTATACCTATAAAAATAATTATAATAAGAATTCCAAAAACAATATTTATATTAGGTATAACTGATTCTGATAAACTTGAAAATATTAATGATAATATAAAAGATGTTATCATAACAGTTAGTATCCATTTTGTTCTACTTTTTTTCTTCTTTTTATTTTTTTTCATATTTCCTCACATATTTTAAAAGTTAAAAAAAATGCCTGGTACCAGCATAATAAACTTTGCGTCATAGGTCAAGTAGGATTTCCCACGATTTAACCTTTCGTTACCAAAAGGCGGTTCCCCTTTAATAAATGTATATATTGTTTCCAAATATATGACTTGATTACCACTTAGTACGCACTGCAATCTTATGCAGGCAAACAGCCTAGGAGTTTTCCTCACTGTGATATTGATTCGTTACTAGTCTTTTTTGCAAATACAATTTCATATAGCAATAACATATAAATTAATATGGCCACTATTATTTTACATTTTCTATAATCCCAAGATATTCACTCAAGGCAAGCTACGCTACTCAAAGCTTTCGCCTCAAAATAGGTTTAATCTTAATTCGTACTAAAGTCAAGGCTAAAGCACAAGATTAAGTCTCCACGTAATATGGGTTCTGCTTATATGCCGTTATAAGTTTCCCATAAAACTATCCTTTCAGCATCCACCCCAGTCTGGGCGACCAAAGCAAACACAAAAAGTTTCACAGATGTGCTCTTTAACGAATTTTTAGGCTCGTCTTCATAACAAATATATCAACTAGGATACTGCACCATTTGCACAATATAATTTTATTATAAATATTGGTTTTTGTCAATTTTTTAACAATTACCTTTATAGTATATAATATGAAAGAAATTTTTTTGTATACTTTTTTTATATTACTTGTGATATAATCTAATATACAAGGAGTAAAAAATATGGATAATAATAATAATAACAATAAGATTAAAATAAATATGCTTTCTATGGCAGATTCAGTTGATGGTCAAGGAGTTGGATCTGCTTATTTAGAATTAATGAAACTTCTTAATGAAGATGGTAAAAATGATTTTGAAATATTTTTAAATAAAGGAACAAAATATGATATAATACATGCTCATACAGTTGAACCTAGAAATTACTTAAAATTAAAATTTAGTAAAAATCCAACAGTCGCATATGTACATTTTTTACCTGATACATTAGATGGTTCTATAAAATTACCAAAACCTATATTTAAAATTTTTAAGAAGTATGTAATAAGTTTTTATAAAAGTGCTGATTACTTAGTTGTAGTAAACCCTATTTTTAAAAAAGATATTGCTAAAGCTGGTATAAAAGAAGATAAAATTACTTACATACCTAATTTTGTATCTAAAGAAATGTTTTACAAAAAAACTGATAAAGAAATTAAAGATATTAGAAAAAAATTAGGTATAAAAGAAAATAAGTTTGTTGTACTTGGTGCTGGACAAATTCAAAATAGAAAAGGTGTTATTGATTTTGTTGAGGTTGCTAAAAAATTACCTAAAATTGATTTTATATGGGCTGGAGGATTTTCTTTTGGTGGTATAACTGATGGACATCATGATTTAAAGAAAATAATGGAAAATCCACCTAAGAATGTTAAATTTTTAGGAATAGTACCAAGAAATGAAATGAATGATTTATTTAACGCATCAGATTTATTATTTGTTCCATCTTATAATGAATTATTTCCAATGACAATATTAGAAGCAATAAGTACTGATACACCAATACTTTTAAGAGATTTAGAATTATATGAAGATATTTTATTTAAGAAATATTTAAAAGGTAGCAATAATGATGAATTTAGTGAAATAATTAAATTACTAAGTAAAGACAAAAAAGAATATCAAAAACAAGTAGAAAATGCTAAAGAAATATCAAAGTTTTATAGTAAAGAACATGTTTATAAAATGTGGAAAGAATTTTATACTGAAATTGCTAAAAAGAAGAAAAAAGGAATCTGTAAATAAATTTGTGTAAATAATAAATCTTTCCATGATAAAATATAAGAAAT
>ERZ827440.2362-NODE-2362-length-16903-cov-5.558939_pt1 | contig 16903 bp, 13 predicted proteins | sample MGYA00519774_ERZ827440 | MGnify/ENA primary metagenome ERZ827440 (study PRJEB31778, sample SAMEA3449302) | human gut metagenome | biome: human gut; feature: human-associated habitat; material: faeces | place: United Kingdom | collected 2010/2012 ... | reverse complement strand
TAGGGGAAGATGCCGAAGTCGATGTCGCGCAGCGCGCCGAGCTGGGCCTCGAACATGATGTTCTTGCCGGACTTTTCGGCGTCATAGAGGAACCTGGTCGTGTTGCAGATGTAGGGCGCGAGCTTCGAGCCGAACTCTTCACACCAGGCCAGCATGTCGTCCAGCTTGTAGGGTTCTGCGCCGTAGACGTTCTGGATCGTGAGGTTCTTCCACTCGAGGATTCCGGCCAGACGCTTTTTGAGGTATTCCGGATACAGCAGCTCGCCCATCATGATGGTCTTCTTCTGATACTTGTCGGAGTAGACCGGCGCGATGCCGCGCAGCGTGGAGCCGTATTTCTTGTCCTTCAGACGGGCCTCTTCCAGACCGTCCAGCGCGCGGTGATAGGGGAAGACGATGGTCGCGCGCTCGGAAATCTTGAAGTTCTCCGGCGTGATCTCAATACCGGCATCCATCAGGCTCTTCATTTCGCCCCACAGATGCTCGAGGTCGATGACAACGCCGTTGCCCAGCACGTTGACGACGCCCTTCAGGAAGATACCGGACGGAATCAGATGCAGCGCAAACTTGCCATATTCGTTGACGACGGTGTGGCCCGCGTTGTTGCCGCCCTGATACCGGCAGACGACGTCATATTCCTTTGCGATCAGGTCGACCATGCGGCCCTTGCCCTCGTCGCCCCAGTTGATGCCTACAATTGCACAGTTGCTCATAAATAAGCTCCTTTTCCTATCATTTCTGCGGCCATTATACCACACACAAAATATAAGTAAAACATCTATTTCTCATATCCTCCATAAGGGTATTTAATGATAAACGGAAGGCGTCCCGAAAAAGAACGGAAAAGTGGAGAATTCTTCTTGACAAAGCGCGCCCGCTGTGCTATGATATCCGAGCAGTCGAGAGATGCACAAATCAAGCTGCGCGAGTGGTGGAATTGGCAGACTCGCTAGATTCAGGTTCTAGTGTCCACTCCGGACGTGCGGGTTCAAGTCCCGCCTCGCGCACCAAAAGCCCTAAATTCTTCGGAATTTAGGGCTTTTCTTTTATCCGCAATGCTTTTACGCATCTACAGCTTAATTTTGCCGTATGGCAATGCTGGTTGGGCGCGGCCCAGGGGAAACCTGTTTTTTGGGAAAAAGGGGAGGCATGAAGCATGACAGACGAGAACGAAGCGTCTCAGGAACCCATATTGATTATGGGATTTGAACCAGATCCGGAACGGACGCCGGAGGACGTCCGTCAGTGGTATTCTCAAGACCGCAGCGAAGCCGGTTTGGCAAAGGCATTTGCAGCCGCGAGCAACAAGTTCTGGTGGGTCGAAGACAATATCTATGATTACCCGGAAGGAACGCCGGAACATCAGGAGGCGTGCAGGATCACGGATGCGTGGGGTGCGGTCATGGATGAACTGGAACATGAGATTTTTGCAATTCTGAGGCGGGAAGGCGTCGAGATCCCCAAAACCGGACGGATCGGGGTGCTCGTCCCGTTTATGGAACGAAACGGATACTGCGACAGAGGCGGCTGGTGGGTACCGAAGAAACCGGGCAAACCCGATTCCCATGCCTGATCCCGACCGCCCCACTGCCGCACAAATAAAAGAAATCCTTCCGGCGAACCGGAAGGATTTCTTTTTTTGGGAAAATAGATGAAATGTCATGTCCCAGCACAGTACCGGTGACAGTTTTAGTATAACGAATTACTACAAAATGTCAATATGGAAACAAGAAATTCGGTAATTTGCACAATCAAACATAACGGGGATAACCGATGTTCGAATCCGCGGAGAAATCTTGAACGCTTTGTAAATTTTTGCGGAGAGGCTTGCAAAATGAAAAAGCTGTGCTAGAATGAACTTAGCACTCGGATATAACGAGTGCTAAACTGCGAAGGACGTGACGATTTATGGAAAAGAAAGAATTTCAGGCGGAGAGCAAACGGCTGCTCGATCTGATGATCCATTCAATTTATACGCATCAGGAGATCTTCCTGCGAGAGATCTTGTCGAACGCATCCGACGCGATCGACAAGCTGGCCTACCGGGCGCTGACCGACGAGAACGTCGGCCTGAGCCGCAGCGATTTTGCCATCCGCATCGAGGCGGACAAGGACGCGCGGACGCTGACCGTGCGCGACAACGGCATCGGCATGAGCAAGGACGAGATGGAACAGAATCTCGGCACGATCTGCAAATCCGGCAGTCTGCAATTCAAGAAGGACCTTGAAAACGCAGAGAACAAGGATGAGGACATCGACATCATCGGCCAGTTCGGCGTCGGCTTCTATTCGGCGTTCATGGTGGCCGACGAGGTGACGGTCATCTCGAAAAAATATGGCGAGACCCAGGCTTGGAAATGGCAGTCGTCCGGCGCGGACGGCTATACCATCGAGCCGTGCGAGAAGGACGGCGTTGGCACCGACGTCATCATGAAGCTCAAGGCTGACACGGAGGACGAGGACTATTCGCGGTTCTTAAAGCCGTGGGACATCCAGACGCTCGTGCGCAAATACTCCGACTATATCCGGTATCCGATCAAGATGATGATGGACACCACGAAGGTCAAGGAGGGCACGGCGGACAGCGAACATCCGGAGTATGAGACCGTGCAGGAGGACCGGACGCTGAACTCGATGGTGCCGATTTGGCAGAAGAAAAAGTCTGAGGTCACGGACGAGGAATACAACAGCTTCTACAAAGAGAAGTTCTATGATTTTGAAGATCCGGTTGCGGTCATCCACGCGGACGTCGAGGGTGCGGTGACGTATAAGGCGCTGCTCTATGTCCCGGCGAAGGCCCCGTATGATTTCTATACGAAGGATTTCAAGAAGGGTTTGCAGCTCTATTCCTCCGGCGTGATGATCATGGAAAACTGTGCCGATCTGCTGCCGGACTGCTTCCGCTTTGTGCGCGGCGTGGTCGATTCGCAGGATCTCAGCCTGAACATTTCGCGTGAGATGCTCCAGCACGACCGGCAGCTCAAGTTCATCGCGAACAACCTCGAGAAGAAGATCAAACAGGAACTCGTGAAGCTGATGACGAACGACCGCGAAAAGTATGAGAAGTTCTACGGCGCGTTCGGCACACAGCTCAAATACGGTGTGCTGAACGATTACGGCGCGAAGAAAGAGCTGCTGCAGGATCTGCTGCTCTACTGGTCGGCGAAGGAGAACAAGCTGGTCAGCCTCAAGGAGTATGCCGATGCGATGCCCGAAGCGCAGAAATACATCTACTACGCCAGCGCGGAGAGCCGCGACCGGGCGGCGAAGCTGCCGCAGATCGAGACGCTGCGCGAAAAGGGCTTCGATGTGCTGCTGATGACCGATGAGGTCGATGGCTTCGTACCGCAGACGCTGCAAAAGTACGGCGAGAAGGACTTCCGTTCCGTGACGCAGGACGACCTCGGCATCCAGACCGACGAGGAAAAGAAGGCCGCCGAGGAGAAGGCCGAACAGGCAAAGACAACGCTCGATTTCGTCAAGGAGACGCTGGGCGAGCGGGTCAAGGAGGTCAAGCTCTCTGACGCGCTGGGAAACCATCCGGTCTGCGTCGTGCCGGGTGAGGGCATGACGTTTGAAATGGAGAAATACTTCAAGCGCGTCAGCCCCGAGATGGACATGAAGGCCGAGAAGGTGCTGGAGCTGAACGCCTCGCATCCGATGTTCGCGAAGCTCCAGATCGCCGTGGCCCAGGAGCCGGAGAAGGCGAAGAAGATCGTCGAGATCCTCTACGCGCAGGCGCTGCTGATGGCGGATCTGCCGCTCGAAGATCCGGGCGCATACAGCGACCTGGTCTGCGAGCTGCTTGGATGAGAAAAACAATACAACAGCCCCGGCTGCTTTCGCAGCCGGGGCTGTTGCACTGTCTGCCCACTCCCGTCGCAGCGCCAGAGAGGGGCTTGTAGGGGCCGATGCCTTCTTCGGCCCTTCGGGCGCTCCTTGGTCGCCCACTCCCCAAATCCTCAGAGCCTTTGTTCGAGTGTGGCGCGCACAGCCTTGAGGAATGCGAGGCTCGTGACGCCGGTACGGCCGCAGAGCGCGGCAAGGTCACCGGTCATCGTGCCCGCGCGGACGGTGTCGAGGCAGGCATTTTCCAACTTCTTTGCAAACGCCGTCAGCGCCGCATTGCCGTCCAGTTCGCCGCGCTTGGCGAGCGCACCCGTCCATGCGAAAATGGTCGCAATGGGGTTGGAGGACGTCTGCTCGCCCTTGAGGTAGCGGTAATAGTGCCGCGTGATCGTGCCGTGTGCGGCCTCATATTCAAAGTTGCCGTCCGGTGAGACGAGCACGCTTGTCATCATGGCAAGACTGCCGAACGCGGCGGAGACCATGTCGCTCATCACGTCGCCGTCGTAATTCTTGCACGCCCAGATGAAGCCGCCCTCCGAGCGCATCACGCGCGCAACTGCGTCGTCGATGAGCGTGTAGAAATACGTGATGCCCGCAGCTTCAAACTTCGCCTTGTATTCCTCGTCGTAGATGCGCTGGAAGATGAGCTTGAACGTCTGATCATACTGCTTTGAGATCGTGTCCTTCGCGGAGAACCAGAGATCCTGCTTCGTCGAGAGGGCATAGTTGAAGCAGGAGTGTGCAAACGCTTCAATGGAAGAATCCTTGTTGTAAATCCCTTGCAGCACGCCGGGACACTCGAAATCATAGATGGTCTGCGAGAACTCTGTGCCGTCGTTTCCCTTGAACGAGAGCGTCGCCGTGCCGGGGCCGGGGACGCGGTACTCCGCGCCCTTGTAGAGGTCGCCGTAGGCGTGGCGCGCGATGGTGATGGGCTTTTTCCAGTTGGCCACATACGGCTGGATCATGCCGGTCAGGATCGGGGCGCGGAAGACCGTGCCGTCGAGGATCGCGCGGATGGTGCCGTTTGGGCTTTTCCACATCTCGTGGAGCTTGTATTCCTCGACGCGCTGCTTGTTCGGCGTGATCGTGGCGCATTTGACGCCGACGTGGTGCTTTTTGATGGCGTTGCCTGCGTCGACTGTGACCCGATCGCGCGTGGCGTCGCGGTTTGGCAGGCCGAGGTCATAGTATTCGGTGTTCAGCTCCACAAACGGCGTCAGCAGTTCGTCCTTGATCTGCTGCCACAGGATGCGGGTCATCTCATCGCCGTCCATTTCGACGATGGGATTTGTCATTTTGATCTTGTCCATTATACGTTCTCCTTGGCGTGGTTTGCGGCGTAGTAGTTCATCAGGCAGCCGTCGAGCAGGATCTGCCGCTCGTCGGCGGTCAGTTCCGGCAGCCGGAGCAGCAGCGGGACCTTTGCGGCACTTCTGCGGATCACCATAGCGGGGATGCAGCGGGAACCGGAGCGGACGGCAGCGGACACATTTGGCACGAAGATGCGGTCGCCCGGCTCGAAGTCAAACTTTACATCCGCGTCGATGTGGAAGGGGAGCATGCCCCAGTTGATGCAGTTGGAACGGTAGCGCTTCGTCGCATATTCATAGCAGATATTGGCGCAGCCGCCGAGGACTCTCTGGCAGCTGGCGGCCTGTTCGCGGGCCGAGCCGTCGCCGGGCTTGTTGGCAAAAATGACCGAGCCGATGCCGGTGTTCTCCAATGTGCCGCCGCAGCTCTCGATCAGCGCGGCAGTCTCCACATCCAATGTGCCATCCTTACGGGCGGATTCGAGTGCGGCAATGGCGTTCGCACGGCCAACGTACTGCGGGTCGCGCCGAGAGAGGGCGAAGGTCGCGATCTTCAGCGGGTTGGAGCGGTAGGACGAGGTCTCGCCGGAGGGGATCAGCTCATCCGTGGTGGTGACGGGGTCGTGGATGACACAGGCCAGCTCCATGAGCAGGTTTTCCGGCAGGGCCGGGATCTTCGGCCACTCGGTGATGTTCGGGCCGAAGCGAAGCTCCGCGTTCGGATCGGCCTTGCCGAAGCCGAAATAGCAGCGCTTCTGATAGACGCCGCCGTCAAATGCCTCTGTGTGCGGCGCGGGCATGGTGTAGTCGATCTCCGTCGCGGCGGTGAGGACGCCGTGGTTCCGCGCCGTGGCCGCGATGGAGCGCGCATCCATCAGCATGACGCCGGAGAGCTGGCCGCTCGCGGGCTTGGAGCCTTCGCGGTTCGGGAAGTTGCGCGTCGTATGGCGGATGGAGAGCGCATCGTTGCCCGGCACGTCGCCCGCGCCGAAGCACGGGCCGCAGAAGCACGGCTTGAAGAGCGCGCCCGCCTCGAGCAGCGTCTGCTGGATGCCGTTTTTCATCAGCTCCAGATTGATCGGGATGGACGGCGGATAGATGGAGAGGGAGAAATAGCCGTCGCCAATGCTCTGGCCGTCGAGAATGGCCGCGGCCTCGGCGATGTTGTCGTACATGCCGCCGGAGCAGCCTGCGATGATGCCCTGATCGACGAGGAGCTTCCCATTTTTCAGCTTGTCGGTGAGATGCAGCTCCACCTTGCCGCCGAATTGCTCGTGCGCGAGCAGCTCGGTCTGGCGGAGGATGTCCGCGCCGTTCGCCTGCACGTCGCGCACCGTGAACGCGCGGGAGGGGTGGAACGGCATGGCGACCATCGGCTCGATCTTGCCAAGGTCGATCTCAATGACGCTGTCATAAAGCGCGCCCTCTTCGGGTTCGAGCTTCTGATAGGTTTCAGGGCGGCCATGGACGGCGAGGTATTCCTCAACCTTCTCATCCGTCTGCCAGATGGAGGAGAGGCAGGCCGTCTCGGTGGTCATGACGTCGATGCCGATGCGGTAGTCCATCGGGAGGCTGGCGACGCCCGGCCCGGCGAACTCCAGAACTTTATTTTTGACGAAGCCGCAGTCGTAGACTGCGCCGCAGAGCGCGATGGCGACGTCCTGCGGGCCGACGCCGCGGGCGGGCTTGCCCGTCAGGTAGACGAGGACGACGTCCGGCATGGCGACGTCGTAGGTGTTGGAGAGGAGCTGCTTGACGATCTCGGGGCCGCCTTCGCCAACGCCCATTGTGCCGAGCGCGCCGTAACGCGTGTGGCTGTCGGAGCCGAGGATCATCCGGCCGCAGCCGGTCATCATCTCGCGGGCGTACTGGTGGATGACGGCCTGATTGGCCGGGACGTAGATGCCGCCGTATTTCTTCGCGGCGGAGAGGCCGAAGATATGGTCGTCCTCGTTGATCGTGCCGCCGACGGCGCAGAGGCTGTTATGACAGTTCGTCATCACGTAGGGCACCGGGAACGTCGTCAGGCCGCTGGCCCGCGCCGTCTGGATGATACCGACGTAGGTGATGTCGTGTGAGATCAGAGAGTCGAAGGTGATGCACAGCTTGGACGGGTCTGCGCTTTTGCTGTGCGCATGGAGGATCTTCCACGCGATGGTCTTCTCCCGGCTGCCGTTCGTGCCGGGGACAGGATGGCCGTTCGTCCAGACCGCGGACTGGTTGGAGAGCTTCATGAGATCGCCGCCTTTTTGTGGTTTTGCGCCCTTGGAAACGGACGCATTTTGTTCTTGCGCTCAGTATAGCAGTTCTGTGTGAAATACGCAAGAGAAATGAATGAAAAAAATGAAATCCTGCAAAAATAAATAAAATTATCCGAAATATGCTGGCCTGCGATGCAAATTTTGAAATAAGTAAAAAAGTACTTGCATTTTTGGACGGAACTCGCTACAATGGGGACAACAGCTGCCGCAGGGTAACGGCGGCGCACATCAGAAGGGGGAACTGTCATGCAGATGCAGTCGGAGCGTTTACAGGAATATATCGATCGGATGAGCCGCGATCTCGTGCGCGACTATTCCATTCCGGCGGAGATGTATGAAAATCAGGACATCAAGCGGGGCCTGCGCAACAACGACGGCACGGGCGTGCTCGTCGGGATCAGTAAGGTCGGCAGCGTACAGGGCTATTATATGGTCGACGGCCAGCGCGTGCCGATGCCCGGCAAGCTCTACTACCGCGGCATCAGCGTGGAGGATATTGTCGATGCGCACCAACAGGCCGGGACGTTTGGCTATGAAGAGGTGGCGTATCTGCTGCTGCTCGGCAGGCTGCCGGCGGCGGAGGAGCTGGCGCAGTTCAACCAGATTCTCGCGAACGCGCGGCAGATGCCGGCGGCCTTCACCGAGGACATGATTTTAAAAGCGCCGAGCCGCAACATTATGAACCAGCTGGCGCGGAGCGTCCTGGCCCTCTATTCCTTTGACGACAACGCGGACGATGCGTCTCCCGAAAATATTCTGCGGCAGTCTATCGAGCTGATCGCGCGTTTCCCGCTGATTGCGGCGAACGCGCTGATGGCAAAGCGGCACTATTTTGAGGGGAACTCGCTCTATCTCCACAATCCGCTGCCGGAGCTGTCGGTTGCGGAAAATCTGCTGCGCATGACGCGCGCGGACAAGAGCTATACCGCGCAGGAGGCGCATCTGCTCGACCTGATGCTGATTCTCCATGCCGAGCACTCCAGTAACAACTCCACCTTCGTCTGCCGTGCGATCTCGTCGTCCGGCACGGATACCTACAGCGCCATCGCCGGGGCCGTTGGCTCGCTGAAAGGCCCGCTGCACGGCGGCGCGAATGCGAAGGTGCTCCAGATGTTCCGCACGATCCGCGACACCGTCGGCGCTACGCCGACGGATGAGGCGCTCGGGGCCTGTCTGGACGATCTGCTCGACGGCAAGACCGGCGACCGCTCCGGCAAGCTCTACGGACTCGGCCACGCGGTCTATACGATGTCCGATCCGCGCGCCATCGTCATCAAGAAGTATGCCGCGGCGCTGGCCAGGGAAAAGGGACGGCTGGACGATCTGGAGCTGATGGAGCGCGTAGAAGAGCTTGGAATTCAGAAGATCATGGCGCGCAAGCATCAGAAGCTGCCGATGTGCGCCAACGTTGACCTCTATTCCGGACTCATCTACAACATGCTCGACCTGCCGGAGGATCTCTATACGCCGCTGTTCGCGACGGCCCGCATCGCGGGCTGGTGCGCCCACCGGATGGAGGAGGTCGTCACCGGGAACCGCATTATGCGCCCAGCCTACCGCGCCGCGGTGGAACATCGGGCCTATGTCCCGATGGAGGAGCGGCAATGATCTGGAATGGAATTTGTAGGGGCCAATGCTCTCATCGGCCCAAAGCCTTCCCCTCCGGGGAAGGTGTCGCGCGCAGCGAGACGGATGAGGGTCGAGGAGCAGAAACGAACTGCAACACGCTTGGATGAGTGCTTCATACCCTCATCCGTCTGCTCCGCTTTGCGTCGCAGCCACCTTCCCCCAAGGGAAGGCATCCGCTGCGGCGGGGATTTCTCCCCTAGTCTGCGCGGAGCGCAGACAGCCCCCTTTTGGCAGAGGGGACCTTCAAGCGTGCGCACTGGCTCAGAATTTAGACATGCAGCCCGCGAAGGGGAGCTTCGCGGGCTGTGTTTTGCTATGCAAAAGCATAGCAAAATCAGGAATGTGCCATTTCCTCGCCCCTGCGGGGCAACCGGAAATGATGCACAAAAACTTCATGCACCGGCATTTGCACATTTTCGTGATGCAGCGTTCATGCATGAAGTTTTATGCATTCAGAAGATAATCCGGCGAGAAGGATTCCGGCGGGACAAGGTGCGCATATTGATCAAAGCCGCAGAGCAGGAAGCGGCGGTCGTGACAGTCGGAATTCAGCATCAGTTTGACGCCGGCGTCCTGCATCGCGCAGAGCAGGAACGGATCGGGATAGGGCGATGTGCGGTAGCCGCGGGCGATGGCTCCGGTGTTGATCTCGAAGAGGACCGGCGCGGACTTCAGCCGGTTGAGCGCGGCAAGCGCAGCGGCGCGGTAGCGCGGGTGTGTGCGGTCGAAAAGATCGCCGGTTTCGTTGAATTTTTCTATGAGGTCGAAGTGCGCGATGACGCGGCAGTGCGTTTTTTCGTAGAGATCGCCGACGAGGGCATAGTATTCCTCGGCCAGCGCGTACCAGTCGCCGCCGAACCAGTCGTTTACTGTGGCGATGAGGCGGTCGCGCGTATAGTCGAGCGGGCGGTATTCGCCGCCGCGGCGCAGGTTATGCACCGCGCCGATGACGTATTCGTAAGCATCAGTCGCCTCGTCGCTGTAATAGTCCTGTTCGATGCCGAGCAGGATCCGGATCTGGCCGGAATAGGCGGATTGCAGGCGGCGGATCTCGGCCTGATAGGGGAGAATGTGCTCCTTTGGCATCCAGGCTGCTTCGTAGGGCGTGTAGGAATGGCCGGAGAAGCCGAGGGCCGGGCAGCCGAGGCGGATGGCCTCCTGCACGAGCTGCTCCGGCGTGTCCCGTCCGTCGCAGAAGGTGGTGTGCGTGTGGTAGTTCGCAAAAATCATGGCAGAATCCTCTGAGGTTTGATGTGTTCATTTTACAGGAAAAAACGGATTTTGTAAAGTACTGCTTCCGCGTTTTTTGCACGCATTGGTTACAATTTCTTAACTTGTCAGGAGCTGCTTCTTATGGTAAACTGTTGATAGAAACAATGAATGAGGGATCAAATGCATAAGAAAATTCTGATGGAAAAAATGAAGGAGGCGGCAGCGTCAGTCCTGCCGGTGACGGTGATTGTGCTGGCGGTGTGTCTGCTGCTGGTTCCGGTGGAATCCGGGCTGATGCTGGCGTTTTTGATCGGGTCGGCCATGCTGATTGCGGGCATCGGCCTGTTCAGCCTCGGCGCGGAGATGTCGATGACGCGGATCGGCAGCCTGATCGGCGCGAAGATGACAAAAAGCCGCAAGCTCGGCGTGATCCTGCTGGTCAGCTTTTTGCTCGGCGCGGCCATCACTGTGGCGGAGCCGGATCTGCAGGTGCTGGCGACGAATGTGCCGAACATCGATAAGACAGTGCTCATTTTGACAGTGTCGGTCGGCGTGGGGCTGTTTCTGATGCTGTGCATGGTGCGCATCCTGTTCTCCATTTCGCTGAAATGGCTGCTGCTGGGCTTTTATATCCTGATTTTTGTGGGCGCGTTTGTGATCGACCGCGATATGCTCTCGATCGCGTTCGACTCCGGCGGCGTGACGACCGGGCCGATGACCGTGCCGTTTATTATGGCGCTTGGCGTTGGCGTGGCGTCCATCCGAAGCGACGAAAACGCCAAGGCAGACAGCTTTGGCCTCGTGGCGCTCTGTTCGATCGGGCCAATTTTGGCCGTGATGATCCTGAGCCTCGTGTTCCCGGCCGGGTCCGGCAGCGCGGCGGAGACCGCGAGCGTCGACGCGGGCAACACCGTTGTCCTCGGGCGCAGCTATCTCGCGGCCATCCCGCACATGCTGCTGGAGGTGGCGGTGGCGCTGGCACCGATCGCAGTATTTTTTCTGCTGTTCCAGGCGTTTTCGCTGCGGCTGCACAAGTGGCCGCTACTGAAAATTCTGGTCGGTATCGGCTATACCTACGTGGGCCTCGTGCTGTTTTTGACGGGTGTGAACGTCGGTTTCTCGCCGCTTGGCTCGGTGCTCGGCGCGGCGATGGGCGCGGGGTGGCAGATGTGGCTGCTGATCCCGCTGGCGATGGTGATGGGCTGGTTCATCATCGACGCGGAGCCTGCGGTGCATATCCTCAACCAGCAGGTCGAGGAGCTGAGCGCGGGCGCGATCTCGGCAAAGGCGATGGGCCTGAGCCTGTCCATTGCGGTGGCGACGGCAAACGGCCTCGCGATGGTGCGGGTGCTGACGGGGATTTCAATTCTGTGGTTCCTGGTGCCGGGGTATGCCGTGGCGCTGGCGATGATGTTCGTCGTGCCGCGGACGTTTACGGCCATCGCGTTCGACTCCGGCGGCGTGGCCTCCGGGCCGCTGACGGCGACATTCATGCTGCCGTTCGCGATGGGCGCGAGCGAAGCGCTCGGCGGAAATGTGATGACCGATGCGTTCGGACTGGTGGCGCTGGTGGCGATGATGCCGCTGATCACGGTGCAGGCCATGGGCGGCATTTACGTGCTCAAGTCGAAGCGCGGCGCGGAGAAGGTCACGGCGCTGCCGTATGACGAGCGCGAGATCATCGAGCTATGGGAGGCGTGCTGATGGAGCTTTACTATATCATTGCGGTCACCGACCGCGACCGCGCGGGCGAGATGGCGGAGCTGTATCAGGCCGCCGGGCTGCACCTGACGCTGACGAAGCTCGGCCGGGGCACGGCCCCGCGCGAGGCGCTGTCGATCTACGGACTGGACGCGACGCCGAAGGCAATCGTCAGCGCCGTGGCCGACGGGGAGATGCAGAAGCAGATCTTCAAAAACGCGAAGCGGCGGATGCAGATCGACATTCCGGGCAACGGCGTGATGCTGGCGGTGCCGCTCAAGAGCGTGGCCGGGGCGCGGACGCTGGCCTATCTGACAGACAACCGGGAAATGGGAGGAAAACCGAGCATGGAATTTGCGCACGAGCTGATCGTCGTGATTTTGAACGAGGGCTATTCGGATTTTGTGATGGATGCGGCGCGCTCCGCCGGAGCGGGCGGCGGTACGGTCCTCCACGCGAAGGGCACGGGCCGGAGCCGCGCGGAGAGCTTCTTCGGCGTCAGTCTGGCTGATGAGAAGGACGTGGTCTACATCGTGGCCTACGCCGACCAGAAGGCCGACATCATGCGCGCCATTCAGGAGCAGGCCGGGCCGGGCACGAAGGCCGGGGCGATTTGCTTCTCGCTGCCGATCTCAGCCGTTGCGGGTCTGCGCGAACGCGAAACGGAATAAGAAGGCTGGCAGCCGGAGATCGCGCACAGCCGTAAAACAGAATCAGAGACTCTGCGTACAGGGGGCGACGTGACTTCGGCCACGCCGCCCCCTGCACACATTTGCGCATGCCGGTGCATTGCGCGGCACAGGAATTTTTCTGGTCCGGAACTGCAACCACCGCAGAGAAAACCGTAGGGATAGAGTGAGCGCGTGTTCAGACCGCGATACCGCAAAGGAGGAAGCCGATGGAAGACGAAAAAATCATAGGGTTATACTGGGAGCGAAGCGAGGACGCCATTGCGGAGACCGCTTCAAAATACGGCAGACTGTTTTTTCGGATCGCTGACAATATCCTCTCAGATCAGGAGGACAGCGAAGAGTGTGTCAACGATACCTACCTCGGCCTGTGGAATGCAATCCCTGATGCAAGACCATCTCCGTTTGCGGCTTTTGCCGGCAGGATCACGCGCAATCTGGCGCTGAAGAAATATGAATACCGTTCTGCGGCAAAGCGGAACCCACAGGCGATCCGTTCCTTCGAAGAGCTTCGTGAGTGCGTTTCCGGCAGGACGTCTGTTGAGAACAAAGTGGAGGAGCGGCGCATTGAGCAGCTGATCGATGCGTTTCTGTGGCAGCAGAGGGAGGAGACGAGAACGGTCTTTCTGCGGCGGTACTGGTATTTTGATTCCATCGATGCGATCAGCAAATACACAGGCCACAGTCAGGGCAAGATCAAGTCCATGCTGTTCCGCACCCGGCAAAAACTCAGAAAGTATTTGGAAAGCGAGGGCGTTTCACTATGAACGAAAGGCAGCTTTCAGACAGGATCGGAAACGTGGACGACCGCCTCGTTCAGCAGGTGGCACAGATGACAGATCACAGACAGGCGCGCCGGAAAAGGAGACTTCACCAGTTTGCGGCGGCCGCCGCCGTCGCAGCGCTGATGATCTGCAGTTTCTGCATCGGCGCACTGGCGTTTTCAAAGGAGATCTATCTTGAAAAAAAGCAGGAGATCCTTGAGATCGGGGCGTTTGGCATTTCACTGATCCTGCCGGACGAATGGGCGGGGAAATATGGCTGTGACCGTTTGGCGGGCGGAGACATCTGCGTCTACAGCCTTGCGGCCCGTGAGGACGGTACGGATCATGCGGGAGCGCTCTTTTGGGTCGAGCGTGTGGACGGACAGTACCCAATGGATTTTTCCTATGCGCAGCCGGGATACACAATTGCCGCAGGGGACAGGGATACCTATCGCCTGGTCCTGGCCTCCGATGTGCAGTATGATTCCAGTGATCCCCGGATCGCAGGGGAATACGAGGCCCTGTATGACAGCATCCCGCAGATCAGGATCCTGCTCTCAGACTGGCTCACGGAACACAGCGTAAATCCGGCAAACTGGGTGAGCGGCACGGTTTCCGTGGAGTATCTCGGGGAAATGACTTCGGATGGCCAGGAGGTCGTTCAAACCGTCGTACTGGACGAAGCTGCCTCGGCTGTTGCTGCGCGGATCCTGCAATCGCAGGAATACAGGGACGAAAACGCGAGCTTTTTCTACGACCTTGTGTTCTTTGCGGAAGGACGCCCGTACCATATGAACTCCCAAACGGGGCAGATCCTGAGCGTCGGCGGTTTGAGCGCGGCGCTCTCTGCGGAAGATTTGCAGAGTCTGCTGTCCCTGCTGGAAATGGAATGACCGAGGAAGATACACCCTCACGAAAAAACAGGGTGGAAGAATTTCCATCCTGTTTTTTGAAAAAGTCTGTGTTTCGGCGGACCGGCGTTAGGATCTCAGGGCGGCGAGCAGTTCGAGCAGGCCATATAAAATGGGCTGGTGGAGCAGGTAGATGAAAAGGGACTGCCGGCCGCACCAGCAGAAAAAGCGGAGCAGGAAAAAATTCTGCGCGTTTCCGGGCAGGAGCGTGCGCTTTTCGGCATAGACAGTGCGCCCGAGGACGACGCCGAGCAGGAACCAGCCAAGCTGCGGAAAGATCGGAAAATAGTCCGACGAGAAGAAATGATCCGTCACCAGCCCGAACGGGAACAGGAAGGGCGCGGAGACACGCAGGCCCGTGATGGCATAGCCGATGAGGATGATGCAGAGGGCGAGCGCGGCGAGCGGCGCGGTGGGCAGCCTGCGGAAGAGGGGATAGACCATCATGCAGATGCCGAGCAGATGCAGCACACCGAACCAGACGATGACCGTCCGGTCGGACAGGCCGAGTCCGTACATCCCGGCGGTGACGAGCGAGATGAGCATTCCCGCGCCGAACACGATCAGGCCGCGGCGGAAGCTCCGCGAGCCGAGCGTCGCGCAGCAGCCGGACAGGACGACGAAGAGGATGCCGCCGTATTGCTGGATGAACTGGAACCACGCGGGGAGCGTAAAGTCCAGGCCGATGAAAAATTGCAGGTCGAACAGGAAATGGACGACGATGACGCAGAGGATACAGAGACCGCGGAGCGCGTCCAGCTCCCAAATCCGTTGTTTTTGCATAGTGTTCTCCTGAAATAGCGAGTGTCAGCAGACCGAGGGCCTTAATCCCCCAGCCGGGCACGTAAAGAACGCGTGCCCGGCATACCCCGCGGTATGATGCGAGGCAAGTCTGCGCTTTGCGCAGACAGCCAGCGTGTCGAAAAAGCCTTTTCGCCCCGCTGAGGCAGTTTTTCGAACTTTGAAAAAGTTCGAAAAACTGGTTGATTGAACGCGAAGGGGGCTCTTTGCCCCCTTCACTCTTCCCCTGCTGCTCTGTCTTCCAACTCCTTTTCGTGGTTTTTGACAGTCTCAAGCTGCCGGTGTACTACCGGCAGCTTTCAAACGCTATATTTATAGTTTTCCGCGGTATTTTTGCATGATCGCAGCAAAAAGTTCTCCATTGCTGGGCGGAGAGTAGGTGATCGCGTTTGCACCGGCGTGGATGGTCTCCAGGATCGTTTCATCGTTCGGTCCTCCGGTTGCAAGAATCGGAATGTTCGGAAACTGCGCACGGATGCGGCGCACGATCTGCGGCGTCGCCGCCGCGCCGGACACATTGAGAAAATCAGCCCCGGCCTCGATCCGGCTGCGGATGTCCATCTGGTCGGAAACGATTGTCGCAATCACAGGGATGTCGGCAACCTCCTTGATGCGGGAAATGACTTCATTGGAAATCGGCGCATTGACGACGACCCCGAAAGCTCCCTGATTTTCCGCCTCAATCGCCAGCCGGACAGAGCGGTCTCCGCCTGTGATCCCACCGCCGACGCCGACAAAGACCGGTACGTCCGAGATACCGATTACCGCCTGCGAAATTGCCGGCTGTGGTGTAAAGGGATAAACGGCGGTGATTGGATCGGCATTGCGATTGCTGAATGTCCCGGCGCAGCAGAAGCCTGTTTGCAAAGATGTGTAGTTTGTGTCTGATTCCATGTTCTTATACCTGAACAATTCACAATTTGACCTTGCATTTTGCCGAAAGGTACGTATAATGATGGGGAATAAAAATGAAGAAATGAAGGAATTTCACCATGCGTACCTTATTGTCACTCTCTGTTGCAGTCCTCGCGGGTCTGCTGATGACCCGTGTTGCAAAGCCCTTAAAGCTGCCGTCTGTGACGGCGTATCTGGTTGCGGGCGTGCTGATCGGCCCGTACTGTCTGGGGCTGCTCGGCATTCAAGGCCTTGGCTTTCCGACAAGGCAGGACGTTGAAAGTCTTTCTCTGATCTCGGATGTTGCGCTCGGCTTTATTGCCTTTTCCATCGGCAGCGAGTTCCGGCTGTCAGAGCTCAAAAAAACCGGCAGACAGGCCTTTGTCATCGGTGTTCTGCAGGCGCTGGCCGCAACGTTTCTGGTTGACCTTGCGCTTATTGTCGTTTGCCTGATTACAAAAGGCAAGCTTTCCATTGCACAGGCCATTACCCTGGGCGCTATCGCAACCGCAACAGCCCCGGCAGCGACGCTGATGGTCGTTCGTCAGTATTAAGGCAAAGGGTCCGCTGGTAGACCTGCTGCTGCCGATTGTGGCGCTGGACGACGCGGTCGGTCTGGTCGTTTTCGCTGTCTCGTTCGGCATTGCGAAGGCGCTCAACACAAACTCCTTCGACATCATTTCCATTGTCGTCGACCCGCTGTTTGAGATTGTCTGTTCTCTGGTGCTCGGCGCGTTCGGCGGCTGGGTGCTGACAAAACTGGAAACGCTGTTCAACTCCAACACGAATCGTCTGAATATGACCATCGCGCTGGTATTCCTGGTCTCGGCGCTGGCCATGGCGGAATTCAAGATCGGCCCGGTCACGATCGGCTTCTCG
>ERZ827440.2357-NODE-2357-length-16925-cov-3.736574_pt1 | contig 16925 bp, 15 predicted proteins | sample MGYA00519774_ERZ827440 | MGnify/ENA primary metagenome ERZ827440 (study PRJEB31778, sample SAMEA3449302) | human gut metagenome | biome: human gut; feature: human-associated habitat; material: faeces | place: United Kingdom | collected 2010/2012 ... | reverse complement strand
CAAACTTTTTTGTTTGAAAATCTGTCGGTTGTAACACATCTATTGTAAACCTACACATAATTTCGGGCATATGTCAATAATATTATTGACATATGCCCGAAACGGTGCTATAATATATGGCGAGGTGATAAAATGCCAAGACCGACGAAGTGTCGCCGAGTGTGTTATTTCCCTGAAGTACTTGAATTTTCTCCAACGGGAGCAGTGAGCGGGGAAGCAATTGTTTTGACATTTGATGAGCTTGAAACCATTCGGCTGATTGACAAAGAAAACTTAAGCCAAGAAGAATGTGGGGCACAACTCGGCGTAGGCAGAACAACCGCACAGAAAATCTATGAAACCGCAAGGAAAAAGATAGCAGACGCACTTGTGCTTGGCTTCGCACTGAAAATTGAGGGCGGCGAGTTTCAGCTTTGTAGCGGCAGTACAGACTTTTGCTATAAAAAAGACTGCATCAAACGGCAAATTCAAAAAGAATACAAAACGGAAAAAGGAGCAAATATTATGAGAATCGCAGTAACTTACGAAAACGGAAACATCTTTCAGCATTTCGGTCACACCGAGCAATTCAAATTGTACGATATAAAAGACGGCAAGATCATTAAAACAGAGCTTATAGATACCAACGGCTCCGGCCACGGTGCATTGGCCGGCGTCCTCTCCGCTGTAAAAGCAGATGTACTTATTTGCGGCGGTATTGGCGGCGGCGCACAAATAGCGCTGGCAGAAAACGGAATAAAGCTCTACGGCGGTGTCAGTGGTAATGCCGATGAAGCGGTAAATGCTTTCGTTGCCGGCAATCTTGCTTTCAATCCCGATGTGCATTGTGAACACCACGATCATGAACACGGCGGGGAAACCCATATCTGCGGCGACCACGGCTGCGGTCACGGACATTGCGGGAATCATTGAAAAATGTGATAACATCACAGAATTGTAATCTGAAATATGCTATTATTTAATTAAAGGAGGAGGAAATATGAAGCAATATATATGTACAGTCTGCGGATATATCCATGAAATCGAAGGCGAATTGCCCGATGATTTCAAGTGTCCGATTTGCGGTGCAGGAAAGGATGCTTTTGTGCTGAAAGAGGAAACTGCTAAAGCAGAAGAAATCCTTGAAAAGCCGCATACGGAAAAAGAATTATCCCCAATGGAGATGAGCATCATTTGCTCCAATCTGGCCCGTGGGTGCGAAAAGCAGTATATGCCCGAAGAATCCGAGAGCTTTAGAAAACTCGCAGAATTCTTCCATCAAAAAGCAGAGCCTGTCAGCAATGCCGGCACAGAAACGCTGCTTGAATTAATTAATCATGATATTTCGGTAGGATTTCCTTACGGAAAATCAACTGCGGAAGAGCAGCACGACCGTGGCGGACTTCGCTGTCAGGTGTGGGCAGAAAAGGTAACGAGAATGTTGCAGTCACTTCTCACCCGATATGAGGTTGAGGGTAACAAGATGCTTGAAAACACAGGTGTGTATGTCTGCACAGTCTGCGGATTTGTATTCGTTGGCGATGCACCGCCTGCGCTTTGTCCGGTATGCAAAGTCCCTGCGTGGAAGTTTGAAAAAATAGAAGGAGGTGCAAGATAATGGCAGATAAATATGCAGTACGAAATTTAAGGCTTTGCACAAAAGACTGTCTTTGCCTTTATGTTTGCCCTACCGGCGCTACGGATACAGAAAACAGCATCATTGATCCAAACAAGTGTATCGGCTGCGGCGTATGTGCCGGTGCATGTCCTTCAGGCGCTATCTCTATGATGCCGAAAGAATTACCACCGCAACAGCCTAAAACGGATAAAGTGGTCGAAGCCTTGCGTGCTCTTGTTCAAAGCAAAGCAAAAGCTGAAAGCATAGCTTCTCAGTTGCCCGATACGCTTTCAAAGGCGGTAACAAAATCATCCCGACTTATGGCAGAAGACCTTTGCCGTGAAGCAGGCTTTATGCTTCCGCAAAGCGCCAACACAAAGGAATTTTTGGAGCAAATAAAATCTTATCCTGATATTCCGATAGATGTAGTGGAAGCATTGCTCCATAACATTAATTTCAATGAAAATACAAAAAAGAAAGAGGTAACGAAAATGGCAAAATGGAAATGCACCGTATGCGGTTATATTCACGAGGGAGATACTCCTCCCGAAACCTGCCCTGTCTGCAAACAGCCGAAAGAAAAATTCGTAAAGCTTGAGGAAGAATCCAAGAACCCCTATGCCGGTACCAAGACCGAAAAGAATCTTTGGGAAGCATTTGCAGGCGAATCTCAGGCAAGAAACAAGTATACATACTTTGCCTCTGTCGCGAAGAAGGCAGGCTTTGAGCAAATTGCAGCGATTTTCCTGCAGACTGCCGAAAATGAAAAGGAACACGCAAAGCTGTGGTTTAAGGCTCTTGGTGAGCTTGGTGACACCGCCGAAAACCTGCTCCATGCAGCGGAAGGCGAAAATGCCGAGTGGACGGATATGTATGACCGCATGGCAAGAGAAGCTGATGAAGAAGGCTTCCACGATTTAGCTGAACAGTTCCGTGGCGTTGCTGCTATTGAGAAAGCACATGAGGAAAGATACCGTGCACTTCTTAAAAATGTTGAAACCAGAGCAGTATTTGAAAAATCTGGCGTAACGGTTTGGGAATGCCGTAATTGCGGACATATCGTTGTAGGTACGACGGCTCCCGAAATTTGCCCTGTATGTAAGCATCCGCAGGCCTATTTTGAAGTTCGTAAAGAAAATTATTAAGGTGAACGAAAAATGAGAGAAAAGTTTTATATTTGCCGCCATTGCGGTAATTTGATCGGTCTTATTCACGATGCAGGGGTTCCTATGATGTGCTGCGGACAGAAGATGGAGGCACTGGTTCCTAACACCACCGAAGCGGCAGGAGAAAAGCACTTCCCTTTGGTGAATTTGGAAGACGGTTCTGTTTATGTAAGGATCGGCGAAACAACGCATCCGATGACTGAGGAGCATTATATTCAGTGGATTTACCTTGAAACGGAGAACGGAGGTCAGCGGAGAGCCTTTAAACCCGGCGATACACCGGAAGCTACCTTTTGCACCGGCGAAGATAAACCTGTTGCAGTTTATGCTTACTGCAACCTCCACGGACTTTGGAAAACTGAAATCAAGTAAAAGTAAAATCGCCTGCCAAAACATCTTGGCAGGCGATTTGTCATATCTATTTAATTATATATAAGTTCAGCGTTTACAAGTTCTGTTGCTCGATTACGGATATTGTTCATCCGCCCAACCCACTCCATTTGATTTTCAGCTTTAAGTGCTTCGGTTACACCTTCACGCTTTGCCATCTGTTTAACAAACCGAAAAAGCATATCCTCTGCCTGCTTATCAATATCGGCAAGGTAACTGTTCAGCTTTCCGCTTGTTAGCAAGTTCATATACAATACCCTATGGTTTTGCTTCAAGTATAGTTTGTGTCGTCGTCCCCATATACCAATATGTACTGTTTCTTCTTCAGGCAGAGTAATGTTTGGAAGAAGATAATCTCCAACTTGACGGTATGTACCGCCGTTCTGCTCAAATAATGATTTTTCCATAGTGTTTTCCTCCTGTGTTTTATTGTATCTTCATCTTACAAAAGAAAAAGTAAAAACACCAATATGCCGATTATAAAATACAGCGTATCTGTTCTGTCGAAGATACGCTGTAAGATTTATATTTTTATTTCGGGATATGTGGTTACTAATTGCTCATACATCTTTCGTGACGGCTGACGGACAGCGGTTTCCCATTTAGCATAGATACTGTAACAAATATTAGCTTTTTCCGCAAAAACCGTTTGATTCAATCCATATACTTTTCTGACTTCTCGTAATCTGTTGCTGTAAGGATAATCCATAAATCGTGCGAATTCATCAAAGAGCAGATTACTGTCAATTTCAAGAATATCTGCAAATGCTACTGCAATTTGATATGGTATCGGAAATCGTCCACGCTCATACATCAGCACCGTTGCAGGTACAATTCCTACATTCTCGGCTAACTGCCGTGTGGTTAATCTTTTGCGTTGTCGGTAGTATCTAAGCATTGCAGCAGGAGTTGGTTCGTTAGGTATACTCTCAAAGCAAAACTTGAGGTGCATTAACATCTTACCGTGTTTGTACTCATACAGCCCTGTGTGATTGAAAATAGTGTTGCATTTGCACCGAAATACAGGAGAAAAGTATTTTTTGAGGAAAAAAGATTAGAGATCAGAGAAATATTGAGGCAATTATGTCAATGGAAAGGTGTAGAAATCATTGAGGGAGAAGTATGTCAGGATCACATACATATGCTGGTCAGTATCCCGCCCAAAATGAGCGTTTCGGGATTTATGGGGTATCTCAAGGGAAAAAGTGCATTGTTGATATTCCAGAAATTTAGGAATATGAAGTTTGCATACCGAAATCGCGAATTTTGGTGCAAGGGATATTACGTTGATACCGTGGGGAAGAACACAAAAGCAATAAAAGAATATATTGCAGATCAGTTGAAAAGGGATCGGGAAAGCGACCAGTTAGCAATGTTCGACCCACGGGACCCATTTATGGGTAGTAAGTAATAATTGCATGGCTGGCAGGCCAAGAAAAAGACGCACTTGTGCGTTGCCAGCAGTATTAGGGCTATGCCCGAAACTGAAATACCCCCCCGTTTTACGGGGGGATATTTATTGTTACCCATTTCTCGTTGCCATTTTGGTCAACGAGATTTTTCTATCTATTTTTGAACTGTTTTAATAACATCTTCAAATCCTGTTCAGGTGTTGTTATCGGTGAAATTCCGTAATTCTCTACCAAGAATGATAAAACATTCGGAGAAACAAATGCTGGAAGTGATGGACCGAGAATAATATTCTTTATGCCAAGATGTAAAAGTGTGAGTAAAATACATACTGCTTTTTGTTCATACCACGAAAGTACCATCGAAAGCGGCAAATCATTTACATTACATTCAAATGCTTCCGCAAGAGCAACTGCAACTTTGATTGCACTATACGCATCGTTGCACTGTCCCATATCCATAATACGAGGAAGTCCGCCGATTGTACCAACATCAAGGTCATTAAATCGATACTTACCGCAAGCAAGTGTTAAAACGATGCTATCTTCAGGTGTTTGCTTAACGAATTCAGTGTAGTAATTTCTGCCGGGTTTTGCTCCATCGCAACAGCCTACAAGAAAGAAATGTTTGATTGCGTCTGATTTCACTGTATCAACAACTGTATCTGCAACAGACAGTACAGCATTGTGAGCAAAGCCTGTCATAACCTTTTCTCCACCGTTAATTCCTGTAAAGTGCATATCTGTGGGATAACCGCCCAGAGCAAGAGCTTTTTCAATTACGGGTGTGAAGTCCTTATCTTCTACAATGTGTATGATTTCAGGGTAAGATACCACTTCCGTAGTAAACACTCTGTCTGTATAACTTGATTTAGGTGGCATCAGACAGTTAGTTGTAAATATAATCGGTGCGGGAATGTTTGCGAATTCTTTTTGCTGATTCTGCCAAGCTGTACCGAAATTACCTTTCAAATGAGTGTGTTTTTTTAATTCGGGTTATGCGTGAGCAGGTAACATTTCTCCGTGAGTATAGATGCTGATGCCCTTATCCTTTGTTTGTTCAAGTAACTGCTTGAGGTTGTAAAGGTCATGTCCCGATATAACAATGAACGGACCTTTTTCTATGGTTAAGCCAACCTCTGTCGGAGCAGGCTTTCCAAAACTTTCCGTATTTGCTTTGTCGAGCATCTCCATACATTTTAAGTTGATTTCGCCAACCTCCATTACAATCGGCAAAAGCTCATTCATACCCCAATCTTTAATACCGATTGAAAATAAAGCCTTATAAAAGAACTTGTTTACATCCTAATCCTGACAACCCTAGACTAAAGCGTGGTATGCATAAGCAGCCATTCCTCTGATGCCGAACAATATCAAAGATTTTAAGGAACGAATGTCCTCGTCTGCATTCCATAACTCATTCATATCGTAATTGTCATTTCTTCCACAGGAAGATGAACAGCACAGACAATTTGGAACAAGTCTGTTCTTTTCCTTTTCTATCTGCTCCATAAGTTTGCTAATTGTATCATTATTGAAATTCACATTAGTTACCGTTGTGAATAAGCTTTCTATCACAAGTTTATCGGTTTCTTCGGTTACAAGTTATTCATTGCCTTCAGTTGTCCTTGCAAGACCTATGAGAGCGCCTGTTAATTTGTCCTGAAGCTAGGCAGTATCAGATTTCTTTCCACATACACCTGAAGCTCCGGTGCAAGCCTTACAGCCTACCGTCTGTTCGCATTGAAAACAAAACATTTGATTATCCGTTTATAGTTACCTTCATAAAATTATTCAATGATATTTCCGTCTGTTGAAACCACAATAATTCTCCACGGAATAAACTTACCACTTGTTTGAAGTGCATTTTTTACTGCAAATTCTACTCCGCCACAGCAAGGTACTTCCATACGGACTACTGTTACACTCTTTATATCGTTGTTTGCGATAATAGCAGTCAGCTTCTCGGTGTAATCAATATCATCGAGCTTGGGACAACCGATAAGCGTAATATGATTACGAATAAATTCATTATGAAAATTTCCGTATGCGTAAGCAGTACAATCAGCGGCTACCAACAGATTAGCTCCATCAAAATATGGCGCATTTATCGGTACGAGTTTAATCTGCACAGGCCATTGGGAAAGCTGACTTACATTATCTGTATTTGACGGTGCAGTGCATGAACAACTTTCTCGGTTGATAGATTTTGTTTGAGTTCCGGGACAACCGCAAGGAAGTGGTGCAGATGCCTTTTGCTCTTTTGCTTTTTGTACGGCTTTTTCATTATAAGCAGGTGCTTCTCTTTCTTCAAAAGTAATTGCACCGGTAGGGCATGCAGGCAGACAATCTCCAAGACCATCGCAATAATCCTCACGGGTAAGTTTTGCTTTTCCGTCTATCAATTCGATAGCTCCCTCGTGGCAGGCATCAACACAAATTCCGCAACCATTACATTTTTCTTCATCAATCTTAATAATTTTTCTAATCATATTATTTCCTCCGTTTCAATCTTAAAAATATTAACCACATCACTATCAGGGCAACAAAATCTAATATCATCATTTTGGGATTTTGGCGGTTCTCCACCATAACGCAAAATATCAATAATAGGTTTCATTTTATCACCGCTTTGTAATGCTATATTGACTTTACGAACATATTATAGTATAATAATTAAAATAAGTCGGTTGTTTTTACAACGAAAGGTGATAAAAATGAAAAAATTTATTCCCATATTAAAAAGAACACAAATGTTTTCCGGTGTTGGAGAAAATGAAATAGAATCTATGCTTTCGTGCCTTGGTGCAAGACTTTGTGAATTCTCCAAGGGTGAATATGTAATAAGGCAAGGTGAACATTTGAGCGATATAATCGTTTTGGCTGATGGAAATTTACACATCCAAAAAGATGATTATTGGGGAAATCGCAGTATATTAGGTCAAATATCAGTCGGAGAAATGTTTGGCGAAGCCTATGTTGCACCCGACAGTGGCACAGTTCTCAATGATGTGGTTGCAATAGAAAAAAGTACGGTTATTTTTTTTGATGTAAAACGAATACTTACAACATGCCCATCTGCTTGCAGATTTCATAATATAGTGGTACAAAATATGTTTTTTGCAATTTCAGAGAAAAACAGAAAACTCGTGCAGAAGCTCGGTCATATGTCCAAGCGCTCTACACGAGAGAAACTCATATCATATTTATCAGAAGAAGCAAAAAAGCAAAATAACTCTAAAATAACTATTCCATTTAACCGTCAGCAGCTTGCAGATTTTCTTTCCGTTGACCGCAGTGCTATGTCAAATGAACTCTGTAAAATGCGCAATGAGGGTTTAATTGAGTTTGAAAAGAATAATTTCAAATTATTGTAACTTTTTTTGTGAATAATGTAATTCCCACATATTTAATATAATTTTTAGCAGAGAAAATGCTCGATGGCAAGTGACGGTGATTTTTGCCAAAAAGCAGTGATTTGGTGGAAAAAGTTGGGCAACGATGGCATCGTGGCATCAGAAAAAAATTATCAAAACCCTTGATTTACAAGGGGTTGTTAGATGTCGTACGGTTTTCGTAATGAGCAGGACTCATTGAAAAAATCGGCAGGTTGCACAAGTGATGTTGAAATCTCAATATATTAGATTTTGACAACCATTACATTTTAATATTCGGGGTTGCAAAATCCCTGTATATGAAGCCACAACCGACAAGAGTATACTTCGATTTATGGAATTGATGGGATTACATAAAATACCGGCAGATGAGGTGAATTTAACGCCTGACCTATTGAGAAGATAACTAAAATTAAAAGCAGATAGTGACCGCAACATATTTTTAAGCCAATGCAGGTTGCGTTCACTTTGACAAAATGAGGTTTCATTCTGTCCATTTTGCTGTGCCAAAATGACCGTGAAATATATTAAATTGAGGCTTTTTGGGAACTGTCTTGAATTTTTCAGAGAACCCGATAACCGATATGATAAGCAAGCAATTATAATTAAGACTGTTGACGGAGTTAAAATCGGTTATGTGCCGAAGCAGGATAATGTAATATTTGCTCGCCTGATGGACGCAGGAAAGCTCCTTTTCGGTAAGATTACATCAAAAGAAAAGAAAGGCTCGTGGGTTAAGATTTATATTAAGGTTTTTCTGCACGAGTAGATTATTGAGGAGCATATAAAGTAAATACTTTTTACAATGTTATTAAAAGCCTTGGTCATAAGATCAAGGCTTCATTATTTATATAACATCTTCAAATTCAACTTTTTTTCGTTTTTCACTTCTGTATTCTGCCGGGCTTATGCCGTACTTTTTCTTAAATCCCCTTGCAAAATAAGAGGCGGTGCTATAGCCTGCAAAATACGCCACATTTGAAATGCTTTCCTCAGTATATATAAGCATACTTGCGGCATATTTAAGGCGTAAATCCATGAGATACTCTTTAAATCCGAATCCGAGAGTCTGCTGAATAAGCCGGCTGGCATAAACGGGGGATACATTCATAAAATGCGCAACATCCTCCAATGAAAGCGGTTCCTTAAAATGATTTCTAATAAATACAAGCGCTTTTCTAACAGCATCAAATTCTTCGCCTGTCTGTTCTGCGCCTTCTTCTTTTTTAATCCTTTTCAATTCTATTATAACGCAGCTCAAAAGGGAAGAAATATATCTTCTGTTGAGTAAATTTTTGTTTATGCTTTCTTCGTGAATTTTCTTTATTAGGAAAACAATATTTTGAAAAACTTGTGTAGGAAGATTGCAAACAATGCTGTCCCCCGATAGAACATTTGATGTGAACGAATTGTATTCCAGGCTTTTAGAGGCAAACACAAGATTAAGAACCTCGATATCTCTGCCCATATCAAAGTAACTGTGCACATCCGAGGGAGTGATAAGCGCCATGCTTCCAACCGGCATATCATAAACTTTACCGTTTATTTCGGTTTTGGTGCCATAGTCAAGTATAAGCTCCATTTCGTAGAAGTCATGCCAATGGGGTTCGACGCGCCTTATAATACGATCCGAAACCTTAACATCAACATCTTCAATGATGTTGTCCATAATTCCCAAATGTATAGGCTTATCGGTTATATTCAACTTTTTATATTTTTCCATTTTCGCACCCTCCTTTAATATTATTTTAGCACACATTTTTATACATTTCAACAATTTTTGATAAAAAATGAAAACAAAAAGCAAAAAAATGAAAAGTAATGATTTTTATATTGATATATAATATGGTTAATAAACTAAGGAGCAAATACTATGATAGAGTGTAAGAGTGGAGATATAATAGTTATTTTTGATGAGATTAAAGGTGAAATTGTATCACTTGTGCATAACGGAGCGGAATATGTGTTAAGTCCCGTTCCGGCGGTGGAAATTAGCCTTATGGACAGGGCGGGGGAAAGAAATAAATTCACATCGTATGATTTTTTATGTAAGGAAGCGGTTAAAACTGCAGATTCATTTTGCGTCAAATATGAAAATGAACTGTTATGTGTGACCATGCGTGCAAAAATCAGCGTAGGTATAGAATGGAGACTTGAAATTTCCGCTGCGAAGGGATACACAGTTGAATGGGCAAATTACCCTTGTATTACTGTTCCGAACACGCTTTCGGGGGATGAGAAAGGTCATAAATTGCTTTGGGGATACAATGAAGGTGTATTGCTTGAATGCCTCGAGGACAGAGAGAGGACATATGCGTACATTGAGCCCGACTACCCTTCAAACGGACTTACGGGCATATATCCCGGTGCTGTAGAAACTCAGTTTATGGCTTATTATAACGAGGATGACGGATTGTATTTTGCAGCTCATGATAAAGAGGATTGCATGAAGGGTATAGATTTCTACAGGCATGAGAACGGAGGAATATTTCTCCAATTCAGGCACCTTTGCGGATGTGATTTCGGCGAGGAGTATGTTATGCCTTATCCGATGGTAATGCAATTTTTTAACGGTGATTGGTGTGATGCCGCAGATATATACAAGACTTGGTTTGAAGAAAATCACGATTGGGTTCCGATTTGGGAAAACAAAACGCTACCCGAGTGGTATCACAATTCTCCGGTAGTGGTGGCGTATCCCGTTCGTGGCGGATTTGATACTGACGCAATGGAGGAAAACAAGCTTTTTCCTTATGTAAATGTTCTTCCGCATATCGAGCGGCTTGAAAGAGAATTTAACAGTCCCGTAATGGCTTTGCTTATGCATTGGGAGGGGACGGCTCCGTGGGCACCTCCGATTGTTTGGCCGCCTTACGGCGGAGAGGAGGCTTTGAAGCTTCTTGTTGATAAGCTTCACGAAAGAGGCGATGTAATTGGGCTTTATTGCAGCGGAATCGGTTGGACAATGAATAGCAAGCTGACGGATTATTCGACTGAGGAGTATTTTAATAAAAATCAACTTGAAAGCGAAATGTGTGTTTCGCCCAAAGGGGAGCTTCCGTTTTCCAAAATTTGCACAGGGCAGAGAGAAGGGTATGACCTTTGTCCTGCAAGAGATTTTACCGTTTCGGTTATGGTTGATCAGGTTGAAAAAATGGTTGGAATAGGAGCGGATTATATACAGCTTCTTGACCAGAACCACGGAGGAACTCCATATTTTTGCTACAGTCGCAACCATGGGCATCCGCCCACCCCGGGAAAGTGGGAGGTTGACGCAATGAAGAGACTTCTAAAAAAGGTGAAGGAGCGTGCTCCAGATACCTTGCTTGGTTGTGAATCTGCGGCGGCGGAGAGCTATATTCCGTATCTTGCATTTAGTGACAATAGGTTTAATCTTAACTATCTTCTCGGCAGACAGGTGCCGGTTTATTCATACATATTTCATAAGTATGTCAATAATTTTATGGGAAATCAGGTTTTTTCCACAGGTATAATTAAGCACAATGAAACCCCTGTGGGAAATCTTGAAAGAATTGCATACGCATTTACGGCAGGGGACATGCTTACTGTGGTTATCAACCAAAACGGAGATATAACCTGGAGCTGGGGCGCAACTAATGGTGACGGAATGCCGGAGCAGGCACCGGTTAAAACACTTGTTAGGAATCTTAATGAATGGAGAATAAATAAGGGTAAAAAGTATCTTCATACAGGAGATATGCAAAAACCTTTCCGTGTTACGAGTGATAGCGTAGAGCTTGCAAGGTACTATGTTGAAAATCCTGCGTTTCGCCCGTCAGTTCATACATCAGCTTGGAAGGCACCCGACGGCGATTTTGGTCAGTTCCTTGTTAATTATACCGAAAAAGAGGCTGTATGCAGTATTGATTTGTCGAAGGAAGAATTCGTTATAACCTTCCAAAACGGTGAAGTTTCATCCGTTTTCGGTAAAAGTGAAATTAAAATTCCTCCGCTTTCGGCTGCTTTGATTGAGAGGTGTAGTGTGGATGATTAAATATGTAAATTGCCTTATGGGCACGCGCTCGAGCAAGCGTTTCTCGGAAGGAAACACCCTGCCGCTTGTGCAGCTCCCATTCGGTTTTGCATCGTTTTCTCCGGTTACTGATTCTAACAGGGGCAGTTGGTTTTATCATCCTGATGATAAGTGTTTTGAAGGCTTCCGACTGACTCATCAGCCAAGTCCTTGGATAAAGGATCACGGAGCGATTGAGTTTTTGCCCCAGACAGGCAAGCCGGAGCTTTCGGGGAATATGCGGAGGAGCGGATTTTCGGATTATGAAATTACGCCTTCCCATGTAAAATATCGTTTGACAAGACATATGGCGGAGTTCAGCCTTGCACCTACCGTTTACGGCGGAGTGATTAAGGTGGAATTCATGGATGAAAGTGAGCATTATCTTTCCTTTTTACCCGTTTCGGGCAGATATTGGTTCAGGTGGGAGGAAAGCAAAAGTACTCTATATGTTAAAACCGACTGCATGGAGTGTGACGGAGCAGGAGGGGACGGCTTTTTCGCTTACTTTGCGATAAAGTTTCAAGATGGTATCGTATGCGGCGACGAAATCTTGGTTCAAAAGGGTTCCGATAAAAAGAAGGGCACATTTATATTTGGGGAAGATTGCGGAATCCACCTGAAAATAATTCCCAAAAGCTTTGAATGCCGCATGGCAACATCATTTATTAGCCATAATCAGGCAGAGAAGAATTTGGAATATGAAGCAAGTTTATGTAGTTTTGATTTGGCAAAGGAGAATGCCGAAGAGCTGTGGAACTGTTATTTAGATAGGATTGAGGTTTCGGGTGACGAGGCTTTTTTGACTAAGTTTTACAGCTGTATGTATAGGTGTTTTCTTTTTCCGCACAGGGCGCACGAGCCGAACGTAAACGGAAAGTTTATTCATTATTCTCCCATTGATGATTCCGTTAAGGACGGTGTGCGTTATACCGATTGCGGCTTTTGGGATACATACCGAACAACCTTCCCGTTGTTTGCAATAATCGCTAAGGACGAGTACAGAGAATTTGTACAGGGCTTTTTGAATGATTATGAAGAATGCGGTTGGCTTCCCAGGTGGACATCGGGCAACTACAAAAACTGTATGCCAAGCACGATGTTTGACGCTGTGATAGCCCACGGCGCAAAAACGGGAGTGCTTCCCAAGGAAATGCTTGAAAAATTGCTTCCTGCAATGATTAAGCAAACTAAAACCGTTTCTTTTCATCCGGCTTTCGGGAGAGCCGGGTGTTTAGAATATAATTCGCTCGGATATGTTCCGCGCGACAGGTACGGGGAAAGCGTTAACCTCACACTTGACGCTGCCTACTGCGATTGGTGTATTGCCATTGTCGCACAAAGCCTCGAAAAACACGATACCGCGGAAAGGTTCTTTGAACGCTCCAAATCCTATCGCAACATTTTTGATAAGGAAAGGGGATACATGGTAGGGAGAAATTCCGACGGAAGCTTTGCGACAAGCTTTTCTCCTTATGCATGGGGCGGAGATTATACAGAGGCAAATGCAATTCAAACAACCTTTTCCGTTCCGCATGACCTTATTGGACTTGCCGACCTTTTCGGAGGCGAGGAGGAGCTTATTAATAGGCTTGATGAGCTGTTTTTCGATTCTTCTCGGTTTGAAGTCGGCGGATACGGTACAGAAATTCATGAAATGACCGAAGCGGCGGCTGAAGGTTTCGGTCAGTGCGCAATATGTAACCAGCCGAGCTTTCACCTTCCGTTTTTATACGCGTATTTCGGGAAGCCGGAGAAAACGGAGTATTGGGTGAATAAAATCTGTAACGAAGGATTCGGAACATCAAAATTCCCGGGGGATGAGGATAACGGAAGCATGGCGGCGTGGTTTGTTTTTGCCGCATTGGGAATGTATCCGGTATGTCCCGGGAGCGGAGAGCTTGTAAAGTTTAAAGGTATCGCGGACAGCATAAAAACAAAAGTGGATAAAAAATGAAAAGCAATGTTGATTTTTTAAAAGAAAATTTATTTTTTATATGCTAAAATAAGTGTGTGACCGGAAACATTCGTGAATAATCGGAGGTTTAAGGTTATTTTAGCAAATTTTTATGGAGGTAAAATTATGAAACTCAAAAAACTCGCAGCAGCGGTTCTGTCGCTCAGCCTCTGCTTAACAAGTTTGAGCGCATTCGCTTCAAGCTCCGACACAACGGATTCAAATTTTTACGATTTGATTTACAAAGAGGATTTTCAAAGCAAGACAGATGCAGTAACATCCTTCCCTACATCCGGAGCGCTTGTTACGGGTAACTTTCAGGAAGAGGACGGCAACAAATGCCAGTACACTTACCGTGTTAGCGGATCAAGCTGGAGCAACGCACAGTTCGTACTGCCGTCTGACAAAAAAAACTGGTCAGCCACCACAGAAGGCGAATGGGTTTTAGAAAGCAAGGCAAAGTTTATCCGCAACAACACTAACAATATTTGCAGCTTTATAATGCAGGTTCAGACCGGTAACAATCAGATTACTACTGAGATAAGTAGCGTTGATGCTAACGGAACAACTGATAATGCTGTAAAATTTGAAGGTGCTCAAATCGGAACGGTAAAAATCACCTCCGGTGTTTGGTACACATTCAGGAACACTTATAACTTTGATACAGCAAAGGCTTTGGTTGAAATTTATTCACCGGACCAAAAAGTATTCAGCGCAGAAGTTGATATGACCGGAATATTTAACACTGCTGATGCGTTAATGGGTAGCTGGGACGGTGTTGTAATTTATGCATCTACTACAACAGTTCCGGGAAACGCTGTTTTGATTGATGATGTTATAGCTGCAAAATCGACCAAAAAGCCCGTTACGGTTACATATGATGATACAATGGGCAGTGTTAAGTATGCAGGTTCCGTGGTTACAAGCGGAGCGGAAACAGCTGTTAACTACAACGAGGATGCTGTATTTACAGTAGCTCCCGCAGAAGGTTATAAGGTTGACACAGTTACAGTTGGCGGTTCTCCCGTTGCAGTGTCCGGCGACAATACATTTACCCTTACCGGTGTAAAGAGCGCGCAGGCTGTAGTTGTAACCTTTGCAGAAGACACCGATGCTCCGGTTAAGTACTATGATACAGTTTATCTTGAGGATTTTGAAAGCAAGACTGGCGCAGCAACATCCTTCCCAACATCCGGTGAGCTTGTTACGGGTAACTTTCAGGAAGAGGACGGCAACAGATGTACATATGCTTACCGTGTAAGCGGTTCTAACTGGAATAAGTTACAGTTCAAACTGCCGTCTGATAAAAACAGTTTGTCATCCACCACTGAAGGTGAATGGGTTTTGGAAAGTAAGGCAAAGTTTATCCGCAATAACACTAACAAAGTTTGCGACTTTACAATGCAGGTTCAGACCGGTAACAATCAGATTGCTACTCAGATGAATAGCGTTGATGCTAACGGAACAACTGATAATGCTGTAACATTCGAAGGTACTCAAATCGGAACGGTAAAAATCACCTCCGGTGTTTGGTACACATTCAGGAACACTTATAACTTTGATACAGCAAAGGCTTTGGTTGAAATTTATTCACCGGCCAAAAAAGTATTCAGCGCAGAAGTTGATATGACCGGAATGTTTAACACTGCTGATGCGTTAAAGGGTAGCTGGGACAATATTATAATGTATTCAAGCGTAACAACAATTGCCGGAAACGCCGTTATGTACGATGATATTAAGGTTGAAAGGGCAATAAGAAAGCCTGTTACAGTAACGTATGACGATACAAAGGGCAGCGTTACATATGCAGGTTCCGCAGTTACAAGCGGAGATGAAACAGCTGTTGTTTACGGCGCAGATGCTGTATTTACAATCGCTCCCGCAGAAGGTTACGAAGTAGAAAGCGTTACGGTTGGCGGTGCTCCCGTTGTATTGCCCGCTGACAACACATTAACTCTTTCCGGAATAAAGAGTGCGCAGTCGGTAGTTGTAACCTTTAAGGAAATCTTTGTAATTCCTACTGTTGCATCTTCAAGCATTATAACAAGCAACGATTATAACGGAAACGAATCCGCAGTTATTTATGCTAAGGTAACAGGAAATGCAAACGAAATCGGAATCCGCCTTAAGAACAAGGATGGTAACGAGCTTAAGCTCCCCGCTATGATTGATGCTGATAACAAGCTTACAACAGGCGATTTTGCAATCCGCGTTTTCGGTGCGGCTATGATTTCGGGCGATACTTACAAATACATTCCTTACATCGAGTATGACGGCGGAAATGCAGAAGGAACAGAAACTCCCTTTGTATTCGGTGCAAACTAATATCTTCAAAACTTTATAACAAATAAAATGTAATTATACGGGGAGCTCCCGACTTTCGGGGTCTCCCGAGCTCCCCGAATATTTAACAATCCCAATCAAACTAACCAAGGAGGTTAATGTATGAAACTTAGACATATATCAGCAATAATTCTTGCAATGCTTATGGTAGTGTCAACGGTTGGTTTATTCGGAGCATTTGCCGAAAGCCAAGACCAAACGGATTCTTTATACTATGAAACGATTTTTCTTGAGGATTTTGAAAGTAAGACAGATGCAGTAACATCCTTCCCAACAACCGGAGCGCTTGTTACCGGTAACTATCAGGAGGAAGACGGTAACAAATGTACATACGCTTATCGTGTAAGCGGTTCTAACTGGGATAAGCTGATATTCCAGATGCCGTCTGATAAAAACAGTTTGTCATCCACCACTGAAGGTGAATGGGTTTTGGAAAGTAAGGCAAAGTTTATCCGCAATAACACTAACAAAGTTTGCGACTTTACAATGCAGGTTCAGACCGGTAACAATCAGATTGCTACTCAGATGAATAGCGTTGATGCTAACGGAACAACTGATAATGCTGTAACATTCGAAGGTACTCAAATCGGAACGGTAAAAATCACCTCCGGTGTTTGGTACACATTCAGGAACAC
>ERZ827440.2346-NODE-2346-length-16965-cov-4.578356_pt1 | contig 16965 bp, 20 predicted proteins | sample MGYA00519774_ERZ827440 | MGnify/ENA primary metagenome ERZ827440 (study PRJEB31778, sample SAMEA3449302) | human gut metagenome | biome: human gut; feature: human-associated habitat; material: faeces | place: United Kingdom | collected 2010/2012 ... | reverse complement strand
TTGATAAATATGATTTATATGCACTACCAGTAGTAGATAATGAAAATAGATTAGTTGGAATTGTAACAGTAGATGATGCTATTAATGTATTACATGATGAAGTAGAAGAAGACTTCGAAAAAATGGCAGCTATGCAACCAACAGAAGATGGTTATTTTGAAACATCAGTATGGAAACATGCTAAAAATAGAATTGTTTGGTTATTACTCTTAATGCTTTCATCAATTATAACAGGGGCAATTATAACAAATTATGAAAATGCATTTGCGGCAATTCCAATATTGGTAGCTTTTATTCCTATGATAATGGATACAGGCGGAAATTGTGGTTCACAAAGTTCTACATTAATAATTCGTGGACTTGCAACAGATGAGCTAGAACCTAAAGATGCATTAAAGATTTTATGGAAAGAAGTCAGAGTTGCTCTTGTAGTAGGAGTGATATTAACACTTGTAAATGGATTGAGAATTTTTGTGCAATATAAGAATTTACAATTAGCAGTTACAGTTGGATTAAGTATATGTGTAACAGTAATTTTATCTAAGTCAATTGGTTGTTTGTTACCATTAATAGCTAAAAAATTAAAGTTAGACCCAGCAATAATGGCGGCACCTTTAATTACTACTATTGTTGATGTATTATCAATACTAGTATATTTCCAAATTGCAACAGCAATTATGGGGTTGTAATAAAAATAAGTTTACATATCTTTTTTTTGCATAAAAAAAGATATGTGTAGCCAACACATATCGAACATCTTATAATCTTTTGATCTTTAACTTATAAGTTAATTATAGTATACATCATTTATTGAGAATTGTCAAATAATTTTTTGCATACTATAAATGGCTTTTACTGACGCTTTGCATCAGCACGGGTCAGGTCCTAATTTAGTAAATTATTTAAGACCCATATTAATATTATTCATATTAATAGTTAAATTATACACTGCTTTTTTAATTTGTATATAGTTTTTAAAAAAATATTTAATATAATGTGAAAATTGTGTGAAACTTGGCACTCTACTATTGACATTGCTAATATATAGATATATAATTAGCACTTGAAAAGGAGAGTGTTTTTATTATGAGTAAAAAACAATTCAAAGCAGAATCTAAGAGACTATTAGATTTAATGATAAATTCAATTTATACAAACAAAGAGATATTTTTAAGAGAATTAATTTCAAATGCGAGTGATGCGATGGACAAATTATATTATCGTTCATTAACAGATAAGAACTTAAATGTAGATCGTTCAAAATTAGAAATTAAAATAGAATTAGACAAAGAAAAACGTGAAATAAGAATAAAAGATAATGGATGTGGAATGACAGAACAAGAATTAGAAAACAATTTAGGAACAATAGCACAAAGTGGTTCATTAGCATTCAAAGAAGCAAATGAGAAAAAAGATGATATTTCTATAATAGGACAATTTGGTGTTGGATTCTATTCAGCATTTATGGTTAGTGATAAAGTAACAGTAGAAAGTAAATCAGTTGATGAAGAACAAGCCCATAAATGGGAATCAACAGGTGCTGAAGGTTATACAATAGAGCCAAGTGATAAACAAGATATAGGAACAACAATAACATTACACATAAAAGAAGATAATGATGATGAAAAATATAGTAATTATCTAGAAAACTATAAAATACAAGAATTAATAAGAAAATATTCAGATTACATTAGATATCCTATAAAAATGGATGTAGAACGTAAAGAGAAAAAAGAAGGAACTGAAAATGAATTTGAGACAAAAGTAGAAACAGAAACAATGAATAGTATGGTTCCTATCTGGAAAAGAGAAAAAAGCAAAGTAACAAAAGAAGAATACAATAACTTCTATACAGAAAAATTTAGTGACTTTATGCCACCACTAAAAGTAATTCATTCATCAGTAGAAGGACAATTCACATATACAGCATTATTATATATTCCATCACATTTACCATATGATTACTATTCACAAGCATATGAAAAAGGATTACAATTATATTCAAATGGTGTGCTAATAATGAACAAATGTAGTGAATTATTACCAGACTATTTCGGATTTGTAAAAGGATTAGTAGATAGCCCAGATTTATCTTTAAATATTTCAAGGGAGATGTTACAACATGATAGACAATTAAGAGTTATAGCAAAAAATCTTGAAAATAAAATTAGAACAGAATTACAAAACATGCTTAAAAATGATAGAGAAGAATATGAAAAATTCTTTAATACATTTGGAATGCAATTGAAATATGGAACTTATGATAATTATGGAATGAATAAAGACAAATTAAAAGACTTGTTAATGTTCCATTCTTCAGCAGAAAAGAAACTTGTAACATTAGATGAATATGTTTCTAGAATGAAAGAAGGACAAGATACTATTTATTATGCTTCAGGAGAGTCTGTTGATAAAATAGATATGTTACCACAAGTAGAAGGGGTAAAAGATAAAGGATATGAAATTTTATATCTTGCCGAAAATGTTGATGAATTCATAATGCAAACACTACAAGAATATAATGGAAAGAAGTTTGCAAACGTTTGTGCAGATAACATAGACTTAGAGACAAAAGAAGAAAAAGAAGAACTTCAAAAAGTTAATGATGAAAATAAAGATATGTTTGAAGTTATGAAAGAAGCGGTTGGAGAAGAAGTTGATAAAGTTAGATATACTCACAAATTGAAGAATCATCCAGTTTGTATAACAAGTGAAGGTGCAATTTCTGTTAAAATGGAAAAAGTAATTAATGCTATGCCTAATAATGAAGAAAAGGTAAAAGCTCAAACTATATTAGAGATTAATGAAAATCATCCAATTGCAAAGAAGATTAAGGAATTATATGCTTCTAATAAAGAAGAACTTAAAGAATATACTAAAGTTTTATATGCACAAGCTAGATTGATAGAAGGATTGCCTATTGAAAATCCAACAGAGATTAGTAATTTGATTTGTAATTTAATTGCAAAATAGTTAGATTAAAAGAATACGTCATAGTGGCGTATTCTTATTTTTTTCATAAAATATAGTGAATATAAAAAAGGAGGCACATTATGAAAAAAATATTAGAAGTAAAAGACATTTGCAAAACATATCAATCTCAAAATGGAGAAATAGAAGCATTAAAGAACATAAGTTTTGATATATGTGAAGGAGAGTATATAAGTATAATAGGACCAAGTGGATGTGGGAAATCTACATTATTATCAATAATATCAGGGCTTGAAAATAAAACATCAGGAGAAATTTACATAGATGGAAAAATCGGATATATGTTGCAAAAAGATAATCTTTTAGAATGGAGAACAATTTATAAAAATGTATTATTAGGTTTAGAAATTCAAAAAGAAAATACGCCAGAAAATAGAGCATATGTAGAGGAACTATTAAAGAAATATGGATTGTATGAATTTAAGGATAAATATCCCACTCAATTATCTGGTGGAATGAGACAAAGAGTTGCACTTATAAGAACATTAGCTATTAGACCTAAAATCTTGTTATTAGATGAAGCATTTTCTGCATTAGATTATCAAACTAGATTAATGGTTACAGAAGATGTTTATAAAATCTTGAAAGCTGAGAATATAACTGCTTTAATGGTTACACATGATATATCAGAAGGAATATTCCAAAGTAGACACCAAGTCGAAAATGCTTGAAAAACGATTTGAATTCAATTTCATTTATAGCAGATAAATTAACCGCACTAAGTAATAAAAATGGTTATTGCCATGCTAAAAATAGATATTTTGCAAATTTGTATAATGTGGCTAACGAAACAATTAGTAGATGGATTTCACATTTAGAAGAATTAGGTTATATTTATACAGAAATAAAAAGAAATGAACAAAAAAAGTAATAGCTAGATACATATATATTGCAGATTTAAATTATATAAATGATGGACAAGAATATAGGGATGAAAAATTTTTCGTACCCCTATGTAAAAAAATACATACCCTATTGAGAAAATAATAAATAGGTATTGATAAAAATGTCAAAGATAATAATATAAAAATTAATATTATAAATGTTAATAGATGATGATTTATTTTATTTTTAATTAATGCAAAAAGATCATAAAATAAAATAGTACAGTACGCAAAAGTTGGGATTTTCTTAATATTTTTGCTTAGAAAAATTCTCTAGGTAGGCGAATGAGCAAATACAGGGAAGAAGAGACTTACAAAGATTTTATGCTCCATTTTGCCGTGTCAAGGTAGGTAGGCGACTGCGTAAGCTGTCGAATATCCTACCTTAAATGGACTATTTTAGGTAAGGTTTTAGACTTATGAGGGCAGGTGTGTGATAGCGAAAGCTATTGTATACCTGCCAATGTTCTATTATATGAGAGATTAATTGAAAGTTGCTGTTAAAAAAAGTTGTCTTTGGACATACTTTGGGATTCACGAAACTAGTTGCAAATTATGTAAAAATATGCTAAAATATAATTTGTAAGCAAAAAGCTACAAATTTTGAAAAACAGGAGGATACGGATATGAAAATAACTTTACCCATACATGGACGGGAAAGGACATTTTCAGAAAAAGAGCTTATAGCTATTTTGGAGAAATACTTTTCAAATGAAGCTACTGAGCAGGCAACTACAGCAAAGGTAGCACAAGTTCCAACTGAAGACCAATGGTTTGAGGTAAATCCTCAGACTATCAACCAAAGTCTCTTTAAAAAAAAGAGAAAAGACGAGAGGCAGGAGAGAACACGTAAGCTAATTCTGGAGGCATTTGCTGAGGTAAAGAGCAGTCCAGAAAAATATGGCAGAAAGTTCAAAACTATGATGCCCAAGAAAACATGGACATCTAAAACTGTTGCAGAGCTCAAGCAGTTGGCTTGCGAATTTGGAAACCATAATGCAGATTGGGTCGAGCAAGCTTTAGAGTGGGCTCAGAGAATTTGCAACGGTGAATCGTGGGAAGCTGTTTGCAATAATGCAGATACTGCTAATTGGTACAGATTAGTTGTATGGAAGAATGGCTACGCGCGGCTTGTTGGCGGTTCGCGGCATGACGACAATTACTTTCCGGCGTCTGACGATCTCAGCGACGATTACTTTTCTTTTAACAGTTTCGACAACACTGTGCCGTTGGTTGTGCTTTATGAGAAGTAACACTGGCCACTGACAGCCTTTTAATAGGCTATAGCAAAAAACAAAAAAAGAGGAAGAAACTTTAATAAGGATCTTCCTCTTTTTTAAAATTTTACATAATTTGACTTTTGGATATAAATTTGGTACAATAAAAGCAAGAGCGAAATGCTTTATATTTTGAAAATACAGGAGGATATAAGACATGAAATTGGAAATTGTTTTCAAAGATGGAAGAAAGGAGACTTTCGACGGTGTCGTAAGTTTCAACGTAACAGAGGAACAAATTACAAAAGAAGAATGTCATGCATCTGATCTGGCACAGATTCCAAGCGAAGGAAAGCTTTTTGAAGTCAATCCTTTGGGAATCGACCGGAGCAAGTTTGAAAAGCCTATGAGCAACCGGAAGCAGGAATGGACACGGCAGATTATTCAGAAAGCATTTGCGGAAGTTGACAAGCATCCTGAAAAATATGCTTCTGCGTTCTACACCCTGATGCCTGAGAAGAAATGGAACGGCTACAAAACTGTTGCAGAGCTTAAGGCGTATGCTAATGACTTGGATGGTCAGATGGCTGACTGGGTTGAGCAGGCGCTTGAATGGGCTCAGCGGATTTTCAATGGCGAAAGCTGGGAAACTATCTGCAATAATGCAGATACTGCCAACTGGTATCGTGTGATTCTCTGGAAGAATGGCTGCTACCGGCTTGTTGGCGGTTCGCGTAATTACAACGTTCTCAATCCGGCGTCTGACGTTTTCGACTACGATTACGGTTCTTTTAACTGTATCTACGACACTGTGCCGTTGGTTGTGCTTAAGAAAAAGTAACACTGTCCACTGTTACCCATTTTCGAGGAGGCAAAATCCAAAACTAGGGGGATATACTCGAATGAGTATATCCCCCTTTACACATTAAAAATAGGGGGGATGTAAAATGTCAAATAATGAGTTAATTATTATACCTAAAATAGAAAAATATACAAAATTTAAAATCTATCAACCAAAAGAAAGAATTATTAACGAATTAGACCAATATGCAAAACACAAATTAAAATGCAAATATTATTATAGATATATGGATGATATGGTTATATTATGCGAGAATAAAGAAAAAGCTCAAAATATATTAAGAAGCATAACTGTATTTTTAGAAAATAATTTAAAATTAACTTTAAATTCAAAAACAAGAATATTCAAAGACATACAAGGGGTTAATTTCTGTGGATATAAAATTAATGAAAGAAGAATGAAAATAAGACATGCAAGTAAATGCAGAATGAAAAGAAAATTAAAAAAATACACCCAACAATTAAAAGATGGAAAAATATCATTGCCTGAAATACAGAGAAGTATTGCAGGCTGGCTTGGCTATGTTAAACATGCAGATTCTTATAATTTGAGAAAAAGTATGTTTTATATAGAGGGATAAGTTTAGAACACGGCTTGTTGGCGGTTCGCGTAATAACAACAATAACAATCCGGCGTCTGACGTTAACAACAACGATTACAATTCTAATAACAGAATCAACAACACTGTGCCGTTGGTTGTGCTCTAATATTTTTGTGAGATTATATATTTTACGGAATATATACAGTGCTAATATTAGATATTAAAGGGAACTTATTCCTTCTTAAAAGAAATTTTAAGTAAATATGAATTAGGAACATTTATATTAGTAAGCAAATTTGCTGAATATATAAATGTTTCGTTTTGTTTTATAAAAAAATTTTTGAGTCGGATTTTTAAAGAAAAATGGATGTATATATAATAAGAGGCAAAATTAATTTAAAAATTTTTATAACTTTAGGAAAGAAAAATTCAAAGATAATTAATGTATATATAATAGAGGGGTTAATAGTTGCCTCTACAAAGTTTATATGTTTAAAACCAGAATAATAAGCATTTCGAGGCATATAAATTTAAATGAATAATTTAAAAGCAGCAGGAGGCTATATGAACGAAGCATTTAAAATTAATATGTATTTTGATGAAAAAGGTGAGGAAATAGAAAAACTAATATCACATCTTCTAGTTAATAAATTGGAAAAAACGACTGAAAAATTTTTATCACTTCAGCATTTGAATTCCTAAAAAAATTAGTTATAATTAAATTCGAATTCAAATTGTTTTTTATCAAGCATAGGAAGGAGGCAGAATGCTTGAAAAAATAAAAACAATAATATATAAAGTAGCAATTTATATAAGATTATCAAAAGAAGATGCAGATAGAGGATATGATGAAAGTGAAAGTATAGTAAATCAAAGGGCATTATTAACAGAATATGTAGAAAAACTAGGAATGGGATATGAGCTTGTAGGCATTTATGAAGACCCAGGATATACTGGAACAAACTTCAACAGACCAGCTTTTCAGCGAATGATTAGAGATATTAATTCAGGAAAAGTTAATATGGTTGTAACAAAGGACTTATCTCGTTTGGGGCGTGATTACATAGAAACAGGAGAATACATAGAAAAATGGTTTCCAGAAAACAATGTTAGATATGTTTCTGTAACTGATGGAATAGATACTTTTGAAACATCAAATGGAAATAATGATATTGCACCTTTTAAATCAATATTAAATGATATGTATTCTAAAGACTTATCTAAAAAGATTAGGACAGCTCTACATACTATGCAAAAACAAGGAAAGTGGGTAGGAGGAAAAACAGCAATAGGGTATATGAAAGATCCAAACGATAAAAACAAATTAATCATTTGTGAGCCAGAAGCTGAAATAGTAAAGACTATTTTTAATATGGCATTAGCAGGAAATCAAGTCGGAGTTATAAGAGATTTTTTAAACACAAACAATATACCAACAGCAAATCAATCCAGATATAATAAAGATTCATTTTGGGAAAACAAAACAATAAAAAATGTATTAAGAAATAAAGTATACATAGGAACAACCCAGCAAAATAAAAGAAGCAGAATAAGCTATAAAAATAGAAAACTTAGACCAAACCCAGAAGAAAAATGGATTACTGTAGAAAATACACACCCACCAATAATAGATAGAAAAGTTTTTGACATGGTGCAAAAAATGGTAATAGTACAAACCTATAATAGAAATGAAAAGAAAAATACATTTTTGCTAGATGGCTTACTTTTCTGCTATGAATGTCATCATAAAATAGGTGTAAGAGGAAAAAAGAATGGACATTATTATATGGTCTGTAATAATTATCGTAGGAATTCAAAATTGAATCTCTGCACATCACATGGCTTTAGTTATGAGAATTTAGAAGAAACAGTCTTAAGCTACATAAAAAATCTATTTACTGAAATTGATAGCGAAAAAATAGAATTAAACATTAGAAAAGACAGAAACAAATATGACTATGAAAAAATGTTAAAAAGGCTAAAAAATGAAGTAAAACTTATAAATGATAATATTGATCAAATGTATGTTGATAAATTAAATGGGAAAATAACTGAAGCAATGTATGAGAGGTTATATAAAAAATTAATAGATGAGGCAAAACAAAAAGAAAATGAATACATGGAGATAAAAGATATGCAAAAAAATTCTAAGCAAGATGATAGTGAAAACATAAAAAAGTTGGTTAAGGAATTTATAGAATTAAAAGAGCCAACGCCAGAGGTGATGAAAGTAATTATAAACAGAATAGAAATACATCAAGATAAACAAGTGGATATAATTTTTAATTTTAAACAACTAAACAATATTACACCAAACTGTCTACTTTAACCTCAACCAGAAGCAATAAGTATGTCAGACAGAGTAATAGTATTATCACATAGACCAGCAACAGTAAGAAAAATATATACTGTTGATTTTGAAATGGAAAATAGAACTCCATTAAATTGTAGAGAAAATCCTAAATTTAGTAAATACTTTAATTTGATGTGGAAAGAGCTTGAAAATAAAAGTATATAAAATTTGTTCTAATCTTGATCTTTATAACATAATATGGTAGTATCAGGAACGTAGGAGAAATACAAGATGGAAAAAAGGGATTTATATGATAAAAACAGACAAAAAACAAATGAAATAATAGATGCCAAAGAAGCGGTACCAGAAAACAGATATATACTTGTAGTACTTACATTAATTCAAAACACAGAAGGAAAAATACTAGTTCAAAAAAGAAGCGAACAGAAGGGTGGCAAATATGGATTGACTGCTGGGCATGCTAAAATGGGAGAAACATCAAGACAAGGAATGATTACTGAAATACGAGAAGAACTAGGAATCAACATTAAGTCTGAAAGTTTAAAACTAATGTATTCAGAAAGAAATGATATAGACAGATGTTTTTATGACTTATATTATTTACAGCAAGACATAGATACATATACATTAGTATTAGAACCTAAAGAAGTTGAATTTGTAAAATGGTGTTCAAAAGAAGAAATTAAGGAATTATGCAAAAATAATGAGTTTAAAAAATCACATATTGAAGCATTCGAAATATTAGCAGATAAAATATCCTAAGTTTTTGAAATTTAATAAATTGGAGTGTGATTATATGCCATCCATAGCACAATGGGATGTAAATGATGATTGTAATTTAAATTGCAAACATTGTAGAGTGGCTGAAAAGAATTTAAAAGAGCCAGCATTGTCATTAAAACAAGCCAAGGAATTATTAGCACAATTATATTATTGTGGTGTAACAAAACTAAATTTATCTGGAGGGGAACCATTTTTACGAAAAGATATTTTTGATATTTTGGAGTATGCAAGAAAGTTTGATGATATAGTAATTACTACAAATTGTACTTTACTAAATGAAGCTAAATGTCAAAAATTAGCTACTTTTCCAAATACACGATTATCTATTAGTATTGATGGAATGAAACACATTCACGACGAATTTCGAGGCAAGCAAGGCACATTTCAGAGAATAATAGATACTCTCCCTGTGCTAAATAAGTATAATATTCCATTTTCTATAAGATATACAATTTCTTCAGCTACTATTCAAGATGCTAAAAAGGTGTTAAAGCTAGCAGCAGAAAATGGAGCACAAGACTTTAATACAAGAAGAGTTATATTAACTGGTAATGCCAGTGAAGAATTATTAGTATCAAACGAAGAATATAAAAATATTATAAAAGAATTAATTCAAGAATCAAAAGAACTAAATATCAAATTTAGAACAGGTGATCCAACCCTTATCCCAATTTTTCCAGAAGTGTTTGGAATAGATATAAAAGAAGCGGAAAAATATTATGCAGGATGTGAGGCTGGAGATGAGATTATATACATAGATTTTAAAGGTAATGTTGGAGCTTGTTCTTATATTCCAATTTTTGCAGATAATATAAAAGATAAATCATTAGATGAAATCTTAGAAAAGAATAAATTATTTATAACTCTAAAGCAATACAAAGAAAATTTAAAAGGCAAGTGCAGACAATGTACATATAAGTCTATTTGTGGTGGGTGCAGAGCAACAGCATTAGCACTAAAAAATTCGCTACTTGAAGAAGATCCACTTTGTTTATTGTAAAGGGGGTGGAAGGATGGACGATAAAAAGAAAATAGTTACTTGCAGAATGTGTGGTTAATATGAGTATTTTTCCAAAGAAGTTAATTAAAGGTAAAGACGATTTTACTACTTTTCATATGAGAATTTGCAATAATTCTGATGAAGATATTATAGGACAGATTAAATATAAAGTTATACTGCCTGATGGCAATTCAATAGAGATGGATATTGATAGAACAGAAAAGGTAGAGGCTAATTCAGAATTAAATGAATATGATAATTTTTACATAAAAGCTGAATATCCAATTGGTAGATATTTTGTAGAAGGCAGATTTATATGGGATGGAATGGATATCTTATCAGATACTAATAAGGATGATTTTTTTGATGTTATTACTAAAGAGGGAGAATGAACATGAGAAAAATTGATGGTTTAAAATTTTTGCAAAAATATTTTCCGGATTTGACAGTTGATTGTTTATTTGTAGATAAAATAGAAAATTTGAATGAACAATCTTTATATTTAAAAAATAAGAATGAACAAATTTGGAGAGTAAGGGGAGGGCGAAAGAATGGTTCTGAACTTAATTTGCCACAAGGTACTTTTCGTACTCCTCAAGATTTAAAACAATTCATATGGGAGCAAAAACAAAAGGACAGTAATATGGATTTTGTAATTCATAGAGTTTCACCAGAATATTTTACTGCTCCTTTTGTTGGAACTTTGGCTGTTTATAATAATTGTGATAGACCTGGAATAAAGATAGAATTACAACAAGCTACCAAAGAACTAGTTAATTCAATAGATAAAGGCAAAAGACCTCGTGATTGGGAAGCTTGCCTTATTTTAGATTATGAATTTTTAAGCAAGTCTCCAACGGTTTTAAAGAGAGACCCTAATGTAGATATTAATTTTTTGAAATATTCTATTGTGGCAATTCATGAAGTGGGAGAAGAGATTTTTGCACTTTATGAGGAAAAGCAGGAAGAAGCGGAAACATATACTAGATTCAATATTTATAATCTTGGACAAGTTGTTTTAGATGACCACAGAAGTAAAGAATCTTTTATTTCAAGATAAGTCACCAAAACTTTCTTTTTACATAAAATATATCAGAGCTGTCGATTTACATATGCAAAAAGAAAGGGATGAGTATATGAAAGAAGTTTCGAAAGATAGAAAAAAGTATTTAAGAAAAATTAGGTTAAGAAAAAAAGAAATTTTAATAACACAAATAGCAATTGTTATAGCATTTATTGCATTATGGGAAATACTTGCTCAAAAAGGAAAAATAGACAGTTTTATTACAAGTCAACCTTCTAGAATAGTAAAAACTTTTATGAATTTGTCTTCAAATAATTTAATAGAACATTTAAAGATTACAGTAGAAGAGACTCTTATAGGATTTTTGTTGGGAACTATAGCTGGAGCAATTACAGCAATAATATTGTGGTGGTCTCCATTCATCTCCAAAGTATCAGAACCATTTTTAGTTGTATTAAATAGTTTGCCTAAAATAGCACTTGGTCCAGTAATTATTATCTGGGTAGGAGCAGGGATGCCTGCAATAATTGTTATGGCATTATCAATTTCATTAATAGTTACAATTCTTGAAATTTTAAATGGTTTTCTACATACAGATAAAGAAAAAATAAAAATGGCAAAAACTTTTAATGCAAATAAAATACAAATATTAAATAAAATTGTAATTCCATCTAATATTCCAACATTTTTCAATACATTAAAAGTAAATATAGGACTTTCACTAGTTGGAGTAATTTCAGGAGAGTTTTTAGTATCTAAAGGAGGACTTGGATATTTAATTGTTTATGGAGGGCAGGTCTTTCAATTAGATTTAGTTATGACAAGTGTTATAATCCTAGCAGTTGTCGCAGCTCTAATGTACGAAAGCATAGTTGTTTTAGAGAGAATTTTTGTAAAATAAAAGGGCTACCTATTAAGGTAACCCTTTTTTGTTTTTTAATGAGAAAGTAACTTGCTGAAATACTCATTTTTAAGTATCAGTCCATTGAAACAAGTATCCAACATTTCTTGTTTTTGTTTAGGAGCTAACTGATTTGCTTTGTTAACAGTTGCGTGAACCAGAATATCTTGAGCCATGTATACCACTTTAGTATAACTAAAGCTGATTTCGTTTTTGTATAGTTCATAATGATTTAGAATAGTCAGCATATTAGACAGATCTGTTCCAAATCCGTCTGAAATATCATTTATGTTATTGTTTAGTTCGCCTTCACAATAAGCTTTTAGAGTATCTGTTTTTCCAAAGATATTCCAAACCAACATGTATAAGCAAAACGAATCTGGATAAGTGAAATCATAATTTATACCATTTTGGGTACAGATAGTACATGCAAGATCTTCAGCAACGGCTTCGGTAAAACCTCCTCCTTCGAAAAAATTCGAATCAGAAACTGTTAGAGCGTGAGCAAGCTCATGGATAATTACAGCTTTTTGTTCATCTAAAGACTTAGAATTGAATTTGCTGGTATTTACAATTATCAAATTACCACTTTTTATGTAAGCGGCATAAGTGGTTGTTCCAATGATTTCAGATGCTTTTTCAGTGAAGTAAATATTAATATCATTGAGATTGTTCCAAAATAAGAATGGGTAATCTGCTTGCAAATTTGATACTTTGTAATAGTCTATACAAACATTTAAGAGTGAATTCAATTCCTCGTTTTCGGTTAATGAATCTTGAAAATCATACACAGGTTCAACTTGATTTATAGAATAATTCCAACTTTGAGCGTATGCATAACTTTCTCTAGTTTTTCGGATATTGTGAAATTTTACCAATGACATGGTTGAAATTATTAAAATAATAATTTCAACGCCAAGAAGCAAATTGCTTGCTTTTTTCATAAAAACCTCCTCAATAAAAATAAGTATAAATATTCAGATATAACAATTATACCATATTTTGCCATGATAGTCAACATAAATTAGCATAGTAACCAAACTAAGTAAATTGTCATAAAATAGAGTAGAAAAGGAGGAAAAAGTATGAAAAATGTTATAATTAGTATTTTAATTATAGTACTTATCATAGCAGGTATATTTGGTGTATATTATCTTAGAAACAGAAATACTGAAAAAACATCTGATTTAACAGAAATAAAGTTAAATGAAGTAACACGTTCTGTATTTTATGCGCCACAATATGTTGCTATTTCAAAAGGATTCTTCAAAGATGAAGGATTAAAATTAGACATAACAACAGGTCAAGGAGCTGATAAAGTAATGACAGCAATATTAGCAGGTCAAAGTGATATTGGTTTATGCGGGCCAGAAGCAGCAATTTATGTATATAATGAAGGCAAGGAGGATTATATAGAAGTATTTGCTCAATTAACTCAAAAAGATGGTTCATTTTTAGTAAGTAAAGAGCCAACAAATAATTTTTCTTGGCAAGATTTAAAAGGAAAAACTATAATTCCTGGCAGAAAAGGTGGAGTGCCATATATGACACTAGAATATGTTTTGAAGAAAAATGGATTAAATCCTCAAACTGATTTAGTTCTAGATGATAGTATAAAATTTGACTTGATGGCTGGTGCATTCACAGGAGGAACTGCAGAATATGTTACATTATTTGAGCCAACAGCTTCAATGACGCAAAGTGCTGGAAAAGGATATATTGTTGCATCAGTTGGAGAGGCAGCAGGAGAGGTACCATATACAGCATATTGTGCCAAAAAAAGTTATATTGCTAATAATAAAGAAATTATTGAAAAGTTTACCAAAGCAATTTATAAAGGGGAACAATGGGTTAAAGAACATAGTGCTAAGGAAATTGCAGAGGAAATTAAAAGTTTCTTCCCAGATACCACAGTTGAATCACTAGAAACATCAGTTCAAAAATATAAAGATATAGACGCATGGAAAGAAAATCCTGTTTTAAAAGAGGAAGCATTTGATAAGCTTCAAGAGATTATGACAATGGCTGGTGAACTAAGTAAAAAAGCCCCTTACGATAAAATTGTAAATAATAGTTTTGCAGAAAAAGTTAGTAAGTAATCAAATTGTGCAGAAATTAATTGACATAAACATGAATATGTGGTAATATGTATTATGTCAAAATATTGAATAAGAATTAAATGAGTATTTAATTTTTATGGACAAAACAATTCAATATACTAAATGTGGAGGTAGCCAAATGAAAGACCAAGAAGCTATTCAAAAAATACTTGCCAAAAATATGAGACGGATTAGACTAGAAGAGGGCGTCAGCCAAGGAGAAATTGCTAAAATATTAGGGGTAAGCAGAACAACATATGTAAAGTGGGAAACAGAATATCGGACAACAAGTTTATGTGCGGCTTATGGTTTTGCAACATTTTTTAAAGTTTCTATGGATGAATTGTTAAAAGAGTAAAAATTAAGTGGTTTGAATTTCTAAATTCAGAAGTTTGAGCCACTTTTTATTAGTATAATAGACTTTTGGCAAAAAACTATGGAAAAATATATAATTTTATGATAAAATATATATGTTAAAATGAGAAGTGATAAAAGGAGAAAAAATTAAATATGAAAGAAATGGAATTAAGAAATGTAAAAGGAACAACAGACTATTCACCAAAAGAACAATATATAAGAAACTATATATCAGACACATTAAAAAGTGTATTTGAAAAATATGGATTCAAGCCCCTACGAACACCATTATTATGCTATTATGATTTATTAGCATTAAAATATGATGAAGATAATGACATATTAAAAGAAGTATATAAAGTAACAGATCAAGGAAACAGAAATTTAGCTTTAAGATATGATTTAACAGTTCCATTTGCTAAATATATAGCAATGAATCCAAATACAAGATTACCTTTTAAAAGATATGAAATAGGAGAAGTATTTAGAAATGGACCAGTAAAATTAGGTAGAGATAGAGAATTCATACAATGTGATGTTGATAGTGTAGGAATTGAAGGTCAATTAGTAGAAGCTGAATTTGTAGCATTATATGTAGAAGCATATAAAAAATTAGGAGTAGATGTTGTAATAAAATATAATAATAGAAAATTCTTATCAGGAATAATAGTAGAAGCTGGTATTTCAGAAGAACTTGTAACAGATACAATTACTATAATTGACAAGTTCGAAAAAATGACAAGACCAGAGCTTGAAAAAGAATTTCAAAAAATAGGATTAAATAATGAACAAATAGAAAAATTGTTTATGTATTTAAATATGAATGCAGATGAATTAATTAAAATAGAAAATTCAAATGAAACATTAGCAGAAGGAATTCAAGAATTAGAAACCTTAAAACAATATATTAGTGAATTAGGATTATTAGAATATGTACAATTTTCGCCATCACTTGCAAGAGGACAAGAATATTACACAGGAACAGTATATGAAGTATATGTAAAAGATGGAAGCATTACATCAAGCATAGGTGGGGGAGGTCGTTACGATAAAATGATTACAAACTTTATCGGAAACGGAATGAAATATCCTGCTGTTGGAGTAAGCTTTGGACTAAATGTTATATATGAAATTTTAAAAGATAGAAAAGAGTTTTCTGAAAAAGCTTTAACAGATATATTCATTATTCCTATGGGAACAGAAATCCAATGTTTAAAAATTGCACAAGATTTAAGAAATGCTGGATATAAAGTTGAAGTAGAAATGAAAAACAAGAAGATGAAAAAAGCATTAGATTATGCTAATAATGAAAATATTCCATATGTATTGATATTAGGAGAAGATGAATTGACCAATAACTGTATTACTCTAAAAGACATGAATAATAAAACTCAAGAACAAATAAATTTGGATAATTTAGCAGAAAAAATTAAAAAATTAGTATAATTGGTTTACATATTATTTTAATAATGGTATAATATTCTAGTACGAAGTATTTATATATTATAAAACATTGTTTTATGATATGAACAGAATGGAGTTTTATATGGATTACAAAGGGTATTCGAAAATAGGTATAAATAGGATGTATAAAAGTTATTCTGGAAGACTATGTAATGAAATTGAAAGTGAGGAAGATGTATTAGAACGGCTTGAATGTATACCCTGCAAATCTAGGGAATTACTAGAGTATGTATGGAGACTAAAACCTAAATACAAAGGGAAATCACTTGAAGAAGTTGAGAAAAAATTAGGGATTACTAGAAAAGAGGCAGAGAGTAATTTTCACTTTGGAAAATATTTGTTGTACTTTAAAGACTACAAAGAAATGGAATTTAAGGAAGGAATTAAATTAGGTATGCTAGTAAGAGCATACTATAAAGACTATCGTATTCACTTTCATAAAGGCAAAAAAAGTGTAAAATACATGGTAGATTCTAAGAATTTTATTGAATGTATTAATCTGTTAAAAGAAGATTATAAATTCGTGTT
>ERZ827440.2330-NODE-2330-length-17083-cov-3.416843_pt1 | contig 17083 bp, 14 predicted proteins | sample MGYA00519774_ERZ827440 | MGnify/ENA primary metagenome ERZ827440 (study PRJEB31778, sample SAMEA3449302) | human gut metagenome | biome: human gut; feature: human-associated habitat; material: faeces | place: United Kingdom | collected 2010/2012 ... | reverse complement strand
TAACCTTTGATATGGAGTCGGAGGGGGCTAAGGAGGATTGAGCCCCCTCGCCCGGCGCGGTTGCAAGGGGCGGCCTTTTATGTTAAAATATTAATAATTATTTTTCTGCGTATAATGGCACTTCGCGCAGTACAGGAGGCGGCATATATGAGGATGGTAGATCTTATAATCGATAAGAGAGAGGGAAAAGCCCATACAAGGGAGGAAATAAATTATATAATCCGCGAATATACCGCTGGCAATATACCCGATTACCAGATGTCGGCGTGGCTTATGGCGGTGTGCTGGCAGGGCATGACGGAGCGCGAAGTGAGCGAACTCACCTCCGCCATGATGCATTCCGGCGACGTCGTTGACCTTTCCGACCTTCCCGGCATAAAGGTGGATAAGCACTCCACCGGCGGCGTAGGCGATACCACAACCCTTGTGATAGCGCCTCTTGTGGCTGCCTGCGGCGGCACGGTAGCCAAGATGAGCGGCCGCGGACTGGGCCATACCGGCGGGACCCTCGACAAGCTTGAGTCGGTGCCGGGGGTATGTATAGAGAAGAACATAGATGAATTCAAAGATATAGTGCGCAGGATCGGCCTCTGCGTCATAGGACAGAGCGGTAACCTCGTGCCTGCTGACAAGCTCATGTACGCCCTCAGGGACGTTACGGGAACGGTGGAGAGCATACCGCTGATCGCCTCAAGCATAATGAGCAAAAAGCTGGCCGCCGGTACAGACGCCATAGTGCTGGATGTAAAGTGCGGCACAGGAGCCTTTATGCATACTCCGGAGCAGGCTAAGAAGCTTGCCCGCACCATGGTAAAGATAGGCGATGCGCTGGGCAGAAAGACAGTAGCCCTCATAACGGATATGGATCAGCCACTGGGCATGGCCGTAGGCAACGGCCTTGAAGTCAGGGAGGCCATCGAGGTGCTTTCCGGAAAGATAAAGGAGGGCGATATGCTGTATGAGGTCTGCATGCTGCTTGCGGAGAATATGCTCAGGCTGTCAGGACTGGCTGAGGACGACAGGGAGGCACGCGCAAAGCTGACCAAAGCCATAGAGAAAGGCGCCGGTCTGAAGAAGCTTGAGCAGATGCTTACGGCTCTGGGCGCAAGGGACGCGAAGGCCTGCATAGCCGACCCAGATACCCTATGCACCGTTAAAAAGAAGGTGCCGGTATATCTCAATGGCGAAGGCTACATTACCGGTATGCATGCCGCCGATATAGGCAATGCCGCCCAGAAGCTGGGTGCCGGCAGAGCGGAGAAGACAGATATAATAGATCCCGCCGTAGGGCTTGTTATGCACAAGCGCAGGGGCGACTTCGTAAAGGCCGGCGAGCCGGTGGCTACAATGTATGTAAACGACGAGAGCCGCCTTGAGGAAGCCGTAAAGACGCTCAGGGGAGCCATAGAGCTGGGAGCGGAAAAGCCGGAGCATGAGCCGATGGTATACGATGTTATAAAGTAATAACGCCTGATTTACGATAAGTTCACGGGGCGCCGATTGTAAAAGGGCGCTCCGTGTGTTATTTTAATAAGATAAAGAGAAATTTTCGCGAGGTACAGGTACTTGAAGAAGCTTATAGCCATAGACGGAAACAGCCTTATGCACAGGGCGTATTATGCTCTGCCCTCAATGACCGCGAAGGACGGAACCCCCACGGGGGCCATATACGGCTTTGTGGGAATGCTTTTAAAGCTGCTTTCCTACGAGCCTGACTATCTGCTGGTGGCCTTCGATATGCACGGCCCTACCTTCCGCCATGAGCAGTACGGCCAGTATAAGGCGGGCAGGCGGGAGACTCCGGAGGATCTTCGGGCCCAGTTTCCGCTGCTGAAGGAGCTGCTCAGGGAAATGGGCATAGCCATATGCGAATGCGAGAGGTACGAGGCAGACGACATACTTGGTACCATATCCAGAATAGCCAACAAAAACGGCGTTGATGCGCTGCTGGTAACAGGAGACCGGGACGCGCTGCAACTTATAAACGACCATACCCACGTGCTGCTTACCAAGAAGGGCATAACCGAAACCGTAGAGTACGATGAGGCGGCGCTAAAGGAGCAGTACGGCCTCGAACCTGCCCGTATGCCTGATTTAAAGGGTCTCATGGGTGATAATTCCGACAACCTGCCTGGAATACCGGGGGTTGGGGAAAAGACGGCTCTGAAGCTTTTGCAAAAATACGGCACGCTGGAAAACACGCTGCAAAGCGCGGAGCAGGAAAAAGGCGCGCTGCGCCAAAAGCTTCTGGACAATCCCGAATCCGCCCGTATAAGCTACCGGCTGGGCATAATCGACACAGAGGCGCCTATATCTGTCGGCCTTGAAGATTGCGCTTTTGATCCGGACAAAATGGCCGGAGCCATACCCATGATGAACAGGCTGGAGCTTCGCAGCCTTATTCAGCGACTGCCCAAGGGAGAGAAGCCTGCCGCCGAACAGCTGCCAGAGATAAATGCAAAAACAATAGAAATATCCAATGCGGAGCAGCTAAGCGAACTGACTGAAAAACTGAAAAACGCAAAACGCGTGGCGGTGTGTATAGGCGAACGCATGCACGTGGCGGCGGATACGGAGACACAGTACGATATATCCCTGGGAGCGACGCTGCTGGACCCCGGTCTGTCCGCGGAGGAGGTATTTGCGGCCTTAGCGCCGGTATTCCTAAGCGAAAGCATCGAAAAGTGCCTGTTCGATTCAAAACATGCGCGGCATATACTGCAAGGCGCAGGCATTTCCCTGAAGGGAAATGTGTTCGACCTGATGATAGCCGATTACCTGCTTCATGCAATACACCCTGCGGATACATTAAAGACCCTCTGTGCTGAAAGGGGTATGCCGGAATGCCCGGCGTCCATGCTGGCGCTGGAGAGTGTAATCACCGGCGAGCTCAGAGAAAAGGGGCTTTGGAAGCTTTACGAGGAGGTTGAACTGCCGCTTACCCGGGTGCTTTATGATATGGAGCGGGAGGGATTCGCGGTGGACAGGGACATGCTCCGGGAGCTGTCCGACAGGTTTGCTGCGCGCATAGATGAGATGGAGGGGGAAATATACTCCCTGGCCGGGGAGAAGTTCAACATACTCTCCACAAAGCAGCTGGGGGTTATACTCTTTGAAAAGCTGGGTCTGCCTCCGCAGAAAAAGACAAAGTCGGGCTATTCTACCGATGCGGAGGTGTTGGAGGCGCTAGAGGATAAGCACCCCATAGTAAAGCTGGTTCTGGAATACAGATTTCTTTCAAAGCTCAAGAGCACGTTTGTGGACGGCCTGCTGGCGCTTCTCAAGAACGGCAGGGTATATACCAGCTTCAACCAGAATATCACAGCCACAGGTCGCATATCCTCCACAGAGCCCAACCTGCAGAACATACCCGTCCGCACGGAGCTGGGCCGCGAGATACGCAAGGCCTTTGTGGCAAGCCCGGGGCGCATACTGGTGGGCGCGGACTATTCCCAGATAGAGCTTCGTCTCCTCGCACACATAAGCGGGGACGAGGGGCTTATAGCCGCCTTCAACTCCGGCGAGGATATACATACCAGCACTGCAGCCGAGGTGTTCGGCGTTGATAAGGCAAGCGTAACGAGAGAGCAGCGCAGCGCCGCAAAGGCTGTAAACTTTGGCATAGTTTACGGAATAAGCGACTACGGTCTCGCCAAGAACATAGGCGTGAGCCGAAAGGAGGCCGGCGAGTTCATACGCCGTTACCTTGAAAAATACTGCGGAGTGCAGGAGTATATGCACCGCTGTGTGGAGGAGGGCCGCAAAAAGGGCTACGTAACTACGCTTATGGGCCGCAGACGCGAGCTTCCCGAGATCAAATCGTCTAATTTCAATACCCGGAGCTTTGGCGAGAGGGTGGCCATGAACATGCCTATTCAGGGCACCGCGGCGGATATAATAAAGATGGCCATGGTAAACGTGCATAAGCGGCTGGAGGAGGAAGGCCTCAAGGCAAGGCTCATACTCCAGATACACGATGAACTTATCATAGATACCCCGTTTGACGAGGAACAGCGGGTGCGCAAGCTGCTCGCGGAATGCATGCAGAACGTAATGAAGCTCAAGGTGCCGCTCATAGCCGATGTGAGCTCGGGCCACAGCTGGTTTGATACCAAGTAAGGAGAAGCGTATGCGCATTGGCCTTACAGGAGGCATAGCGTCGGGGAAAACCACGGTGTCGCGCAGGCTTGCGGAGCTGGGAGCAGCGGTGCTGGACGCCGACGCATTCGCAAGAATTGCCGTAGAAAAAGGCAGCGAGGGGCTGAAAGAGATAGTCAAAGCGTTCGGCGGCGGAATGCTGGATTCGGACGGATGCCTGGACAGGCGAAAGCTCGGCGCGGCGGTGTTCGGCGACGAAGCTGTGCGTCTGAGGCTAAACGGCATACTGCACCCGGCAGTACGAGCAGGGATGCTGAGAGCCGCAGAAGCTGCCGAGGAGAGCGGCTTCAGGGTGATCGTCTTTGACGTGCCGCTGCTGATAGAGTGCGGTTGGCAGGAAATAGCAGATGAGGTATGGCTGGTGACGGCCCCGATGGAAGAACGCATACGCCGCATAATGGCCAGGGACGGGTTAAGCGAAGCGGCGGCAAAGCAGCGCATTGCCTCCCAGATGAGCGACGACGAAAAGAAGCCCTTTGCCGACGTGATAATAGACAACAGCGGCGATATTGAGCGGCTTTATGAGATGACTGACAGGCTGTATAGACAGGCTTTGGAGAAAGATGGCAGCAACCAGAGGCAAACCGGCGGGGCAGAGAAAAAGCCAAGCCAAAAAGAAAAGGCGTAAAAGCGCCAACATAAAATGGGGAAGGGCCATATGTCTTGGGCTTTGTGCGCTGGTGGTGCTGAGCGCCCTTGCGTGGCAGCTCAGCTGGCTGCTGGAAAAGCGGGCATATAAGCTCCAGTACAGCGCGGAGATAAAAAGGTATTCCAGAGAATTCGACATAGATCCATATCTCGTGGCGGCGATAATACACTGTGAAAGCTCCAACAGGCATACGGTAGTGTCCCGGGCAGGGGCAAAGGGGCTGATGCAGATAATGCCGGATACCGGCTTTTGGATAGCGGAAAAGCTGGGCGAAGAAGATTTTACGGAGGATGAGCTGTTTGAGCCAAAGGTGAATATACGCTTCGGCTGCTGGTATTTGAAATATCTGCTGGACAGCTTTTCCGGAAACAGAAAAACTGCAGTGGCCGCATACAACGCGGGACCGGGAAACGTAAGGAAATGGCTTAACGATGAAAAATACTCCAAGGGCGGCGAACTCGATAGCATACCCTTCAAAGAAACCGCCCAATACGTTGAAAGGGTACAGCGGGCATATGATAAATACACAAAGCTATACGCGAATGAACTGGGTTAGGAGAATAGCGGCGTTCGCCATGGCGGCGTTGAGCCTCGCCATGCTGGGCTGCTCAAAAGGCGGCGAGCAGCAGAAGGAAACGCTGGGGCTGGACATAGACGTGCCTATAACCGAGGAGACGCTGCCCGCAGCAGGCGGAGAGATAAAGATGTATATCCCCACCAATGCGGACCTCACCGACCCGCTTTCCGTAAACACAGAGGAGATGATGAATTTCTTTTCTCTGGTATACGAGAGCCTTATAACCATAAATAACGACGGAAAGCTAAATCCGGAGCTGGCTGAAAACTGGACCAGCGAGGACGGCGGCAAGACATGGACTGTAAACCTCCGCACAGGGGTTACATGGCATAAGGTGGGCAGAAATTTTACAGCCAATGACGTCACGGCCACATTCGAGAGGCTGAAGACGCTGGGGGAGGACAGCTACTATTACTACGCCGCCCGGGATATAGAATCCATAGAGGCTATAGACAACACGACTCTGAAGGTGGTAATGAAGGAGGGAGGCTACGCTTTCCTGTATGCTATGACCTTTCCTATAATGATGAACGGCGAGCCGTCAGCATATCCACTTGGGACAGGCCCATATTATTACGATGGTTACTCCGGGGAGAGCTTACAGCTTACTGCCAACGATGGCTGGTGGAAGCAGCGGCCTTATATAGACAAATTCATCTTCATCGAACGCGACAGCAACGACACCGCCCTTGCTTCATATAATGCGGGCCAGCTGGACGTGGTGCCCACATCTGCCACTACCGTAGGCAAATACCGCCAGGACGGAATAACAAACGTGCAGGACGTGATGACGCAGAATGTCGAGATAATGCTGGTGAACAGCAATTCCCAGTCGCTCAACGACGTTAAGGTGCGTCAGGCTCTCGCATGTGCGCTGGATCGGAGCAAGATAATCTCAAATATTTATATGAACCGCGCTCAGGCCTGCGATGTGCCAATAGCGCCGGATTCATGGATATATGAGTCAAAATCAAAGCTGTACGACTACAACACCGTAAAGGCGCTGGAACTGTTTGCGGAGGCGGGGTGGACGGACAGCGACGGAGACGGCAGGCTTGAGAAAAACGGTATGTCCCTCACCGAAATGAGCCTGAAGATACTGGTGAACGATTCTACGGACAGCACCCGAAAGAACGCTGCCGCGGCCATAGCGGAGCAGCTTGAGGATCTGGGCATAGCTACCGAGATAGTCGCCGCACCCTTTTCCGTGGCGTCAGATAAGAACGAGTATACCGACAAGCTGGCGGCGGGGGAATACGATATCGCCCTGGTCGGAATAAATATCGGCAGAGACGGCGACATGCGGGACGTAATGGCACAAGGCGGCAAGGCGAATTACGGCAACTACTATGATGCGGAGCTGTATGAGCTCGCCTGCGCCATGATGAAAGCCGGAGACGAGGCCTCATACCGCAGCGCTGCGTCAAAGTTTCAGCTTGCCTTCGCGGAGAGGCTGCCGTTCATACCGCTGTATTTCAGGCTGGACAGCATAGTATGTGCTGCCGAAATAAAAGGCATGACGGACGTGCGAGAACCGGATATAATGAGGAACGTGGATAAGTGGTATATATACACCACGGAAAAACAGAAATAGCATTATTGGAGAGACGATGGAAAAGAGAAACGTGACGGTATCCGCCATAGTGGCGGCCATTGTACTTATAGGCGATCAGCTCAGCAAGCACTGGGCGGAGACGTGGCTTCGGACTAATGGCGAGTATAAGATATGGGACGGGGTGCTGCACCTGCGTTACGTGGAAAACCGGGGCGCGGCCTTCGGCATGATGCAGGGTGGGAAGTGGTTTTTCCTGGCGATTACCGGTATAGCCTGCGCGGCGATGCTGTATTTCCTCATAAAGGAACGCAAAAGGCTGCATTTTATGATGACCTTTTCAATCGCGCTGCTGCTTTCCGGAGCGATAGGCAACCTTATAGACAGGGTAGCCCTCGGCTACGTCCGGGATATGATATATGTTGCGCTCATAGATTTTGCGGTGTTCAACGTAGCGGATATGGCGGTGACTGTAGGCTGTTGCCTTCTGGTTCTGGACCTGCTGTTTTTCAAGGGGAGGAAGTATATGGAAATGATGGATAAAAAGCCCCAAACCGGCGAGAACAGCTGATAAAAATGGCAAAGCTAAGGATCGAACAAGGCGGCGAAACGGAGGAATTTCAGGAGCAGACGTTTACTGCGGATAAGGCAGGAGAACGGCTGGACGTATTCTGCGCCCGTGTAAGCGATAATACCCGTTCTGCCGTGCAGAGAATGATAATCAACGGAGACGTAACCCTCAACGGCGCGCCCGCAAAGTCAAAGGACAAGCTCAGGACAGGAGATGCCGTGACAATAGCTTTTCGCCCGCCTGAGGAAGTGGATATAGTGCCGCAGGACATACCAATAGACATAGTTTACGAGGATGCGGACATAGCGGTAATAGACAAGCCCAAGGGAATGGTGGTGCATCCGGCCCCCGGCAATCCCAACGGCACGCTGGTAAACGCCCTCATGTATCACCTCGAGGGGCTTTCCGGCATAGGCGGAGAGATACGCCCGGGCATAGTCCACAGGATAGACAAGCTGACCTCCGGCCTTGTAGTCGTGGCGAAAAACGATATGGCTCACACCTCCCTTGCGGCGCAATTGAAGGATCACAGCGCTCGCAGGACGTATATAGCAATAGTGGACGGCAACATAAGGGAGGACAGCGGCACCGTGGACGCACCTATAGGCAGACATCCGGTGGACCGTAAAAAGATGGCCGTGGTACAGGGCGGCCGCAATGCCGTGACTCATTGGCGGGTGCTGGAGAGATACGGCGCGTATACGCTTATCGAGGCGAAGCTGGAGACCGGCCGTACACACCAGATAAGGGTACACATGGCATACATAAAGCACCCCGTATCGGGGGATACGATATACGGCGCGGCAAAGCCGAGGCTGGGCCTTGACGGGCAGGCGCTGCACGCCGCAAGGCTGGAGCTCACACATCCACGCACCGGGGAGAGAATGGTTTTTTCCGCAAAGGTGCCGGAATACTTCAGAAGCGCGCTTAAAAAGGCGGGAAGGACCGGGGAAAAGGACATAGAGGATACCTTACAAGAGGCTTTTGGGGAGAGTTGAACCTATGAGCGCTAAGGACAGGAAGGGCAGTAGGGACAAAAGAAAAAACAATGGCAACGCGCTGGCAGGCACGCTGTTTACAGCGGCAATGATATGCTGCTGCGTGCTGATATACCTGCTTTCCAGAGGCGGCAGGAATACCGCCAAAGACACCTCGATGGAGATCCCGCCGCAGCCTACCGCCCAAATGGAAAGGGTATATCCCTCGGTTGAGGTGTTCTTTGAGAGGGCAAAGGGCTACGGCTTTGATGCTGAATACACCGAGGATGACGGCTATGCGCCGGACAAGGGCTATACGCTGAAGCGCGGCGGCCTTGACGGCGGGGCGCTGGTGCTGTCTATGCGGAATATGGGCGTGTGCGGCTTTACCCTGATGATACCTGCGGCGGCCAAGCCGGACGATCTGCCCGATGATCCCACGCCGGTGGAGCTTTCGCTGTATGAGCAGCGGCTAGGCAGGTATGAGGCGGAAAGCGCATGGCTGGATACAAACCTCGGCAGCCTTATAAGCGGAATAGACGTGGGCAGCGAGGTAACGTACGCGGACAAGGCGGATATGCTCGCGCTGATATGGCAGACCGCAAAGGACGGCAAGGCGAAGGATATAGACGGAGACTGGGGCAAGTTCTCCGTGAGCCGTAAGGAAGGTACGGATGGGAACGAAATATGCGTATCATTTTTGCTTAAGGACTGACGTATATAAAACTAAACCAAAGCTTAATCAACATTTGATGGGTTTGTAATACTTTTGTGATGAAATAGCTTATGGGGCAGGTTATAATAAACTTGCAAGTGAGAAATGGTCGGTCCCTTTCAAGGCTACCAAAGATTTTGCGGCTCCTGTCACAAACGGGAGCCGTTTTTCGTTGCCTGAAAAACGCTTTTGCATTAGAATATAAAATAAGATCGTTATAAATTGGGAGGTCAGATATGGACTTCATAGATAGATTTACAGAGGGAGCCCGCCGGGCGCTTGCGCTTTCTCAGGACAGCGCCAAGGAGATGGGACATAATTACGTGGGCAGCGAGCATCTGCTGCTGGGACTCATAAAAGAAGGCGAGGGTGCGGCGGCGCGCGCTCTGGCGCAGCTTGGCATACGGGAGGCGGACGTATCCGCACGGGCGGACGAGCTGGTAGGCCACGGGGATTACCACTTTACCGACAGCTTCGGCTATACCCCCCGCACAAAGAAAATACTCGAGTTGAGCCTATATGAAGCAAAGTCGCTGAAAAACAGCTATATAGGCACGGAGCACATACTGCTTGCCATCATACGGGAGAAGGACTGCGTGGCTGTGCGTATCCTGGAGGATCTTGGCGTGGACTTTACGCTGCTGTATCAGATGCTTGCGGGAACCACGAGGAAGCCGGAAAGCGCAAGAGCTCAGGCGGAGGAGGACGGCACCCCGGTATTGAACAAGTACGGCCGCGACCTTACCAGGCAGGCGAAAAACGGCGAGCTCGACCCGGTGATAGGCCGTGAAAACGAGATACAGCGCATTATACAGATACTTTCGCGGCGGACCAAGAACAATCCGGTGCTTATTGGAGATCCCGGCGTGGGCAAAAGCGCGATAATAGAGGGACTGGCTCAGCGCATCGCTTCTGGCAACATACCGGAGCTACTCAAAAACAAGCGGGTGGTGACGCTGGATCTTGGCGGTATGCTGGCCGGCACAAAATACCGGGGTGAATTCGAAGAGCGCATAAAGGCCGCCATAGACGAACTCATCGAAAACAAGAATACAATACTCTTTATAGACGAGCTGCATACCATTGTGGGCGCGGGGGCTTCGGAGGGCAGCATAGACGCTTCCAACATCATGAAGCCCGCATTGGCCCGCGGCGAGATGCAGGTGATAGGCGCTACTACACTTGACGAGTATCGACGCTATATAGAAAAGGACGCGGCCCTGGAGCGGCGCTTTCAGCCAGTAACGGTAGGCGAACCCACAAAGGAAGAGGCGGTAGAGATACTTTTCGGCCTCAGGGACAGATATGAGGCCCACCACAAGGCCACCATCACCGACGAGGCCATACGGGCGGCGGTAGAGCTTTCGGACAGGTATATTTCGGACAGGTTTTTGCCGGACAAGGCGATCGACCTTATGGACGAGGCGGCGAGCGCCTCGCGGCATTTGTAGCCCCGGTCGGAATGAAGGAACTTGACGGCAAGCTTGCTGAGCTGCTCAAGGAAAAGGAAGAGGCGGTGAACAATCAGAACTTCGAGAGGGCGGCTGCCATAAGGGACGAGGAACGGGCCATACGCGATGAGATGACCTCAAGAAAGGCCAGCTGGGAGCGGGAGCGGGAGGGCCGCAAGTGCGTCGTAACGGAAAACAGCATAGCGGAAGTAGTGAACGCCTGGACGGGCATACCCGTGAACCGGCTCACGGAGGACGAGAGCGAGAAGCTGCTGCACCTCGAGGATGAGCTTCACAAGCGTGTCATAGGGCAGGACGAGGCGGTGGAGGCCGTAGCGCGGGCCATACGCCGGGCGCGGGCAGGACTCAAGGATCCCAAGCGCCCCATAGGCTCATATCTTTTCCTCGGTCCGACGGGAGTGGGCAAGACCGAGCTTTCAAAGGCTCTGGCCGAGGTGATGTTTTCGAATGAGGACGCCATGATACGCCTGGATATGTCGGAATATATGGAGTCACACAGCGTAAGCAAGCTGGTAGGTTCACCTCCGGGCTACGTGGGCTTCGACGAAGGCGGACAGCTTACTGAGCGGGTGCGCCGCAAGCCCTACTGCGTGATATTGCTGGACGAGATAGAAAAGGCGCACCCTGACGTGTTCAATATACTCCTGCAGGTGCTGGAGGACGGGAGGCTGACAGATTCCAAGGGAAGGACAGTGGACTTCCGCAACACAATAATAATCATGACCTCAAATATAGGCGCTGCGGCTGCGGCGGGCCGGAACACCGTAGGCTTCGGCAGCGAAAGCAAGGCCCTTACCTATGAGCGCATGAGGGAAGCCATGATGGGGGAGCTGAAGAAGACCTTTTCGCCGGAGTTCCTGAACAGGATAGACGAGATAATCGTGTTCCACCCGCTGGAGCAGGAGCAGGCGGCAAAGATAGTGCGCCTTATGCTAAAGGGGGTGGCTGATAGGCTTCGTGAGCGTGGTATAGATCTGACGTTCTCGGAGGGCGCAGTAGAGCAGCTTTCCAGGGACGGATTTGATCCCGTGTACGGCGCGCGGCCGCTCAGAAGGGCCATACAGCATCAGGTGGAGGACAGCCTCAGCGAGGAACTGCTGTCGGGGAAAATACGCCTTGGAGATAAACTAAAAGCGAAAGCCAAGGGCGGAAAGCTTGCCTTTGAGAAAACGCATTAAAAAAAGTCAGGTATTATTAACAATTTGTTTAAGGTATCCGGGGTTGCAAAGTGCGAACTTGGGTGTACAATAAAAAAGTACCTTTTAGGTGTATTTTTGACAACAGGTGCGAAATATGAAGGCATTGACGAAAAGGACAATTGCATTACTGCTTTGCATTATGGCGCTGATCAGCTTTAGCGCCGCTTTCGCTGTGCCTGTTACCGGCCGCGCCGCATACCCCGCAAGGCAGGCCGAAGGCACGCCTGCCCCTCAGGCTGCGGATACGCCTGAGCAGCCCCTCAAGGACGTGATCATAGGTATAGACCCCGGCCATCAGTTCAAGGCGGACAGCGGACAGGAGCAGATATCTCCCAATGACGAAAAGACCACCAAGGACCGCATGACAAGGGGCTGCACTGGCGTCCGCTCCGGCGTCAACGAATACGATGTGAACCTTGCCGTGTCCGTGAAGCTGATGGCGCTGCTTCAGGACGCCGGCGCTACAGTAGTCATGACGCGCACAAAAAACGACGTTTCGGTTTCCAACAAAGAGCGGGCTGAAATGATGAACGATGCGAGGGCGGATTTTTGGATAAGGATACACTGCAACAGTTCAACGTCAAAGCTGACTGAGGGCGCGCTGGTGATAGCGCCGTCAAAGCAGATGGCCATAGGCGCACAAAGCGAAGCACTGGGCAAGGCGCTGCTCGATGAATTCTGCGCTGCTACAGGCGCAATCAACAGGAGTGTGATCTATTCCGCCAGCCAGACCGGCTTTAACTGGTCGGATAGCCCGGTAGTGACCATCGAAATGGGGTATCTTTCCAATCCGCAGGAGGATACGAAATTATGCCGGGCGTCATATCAGGACGCATGTGCCGCAGGTATTTATAACGGCATAATAAAATACATGAATGGGAGGGACGAGCAATGAAAAAGATAACGGCGCTCGTCCTTGCAATTATAATGACGGCTGCCTTTACGGGCTGTGCCCCGAAAGAGGAACCGGCGGCCATCGAGGAGCCGCAGGCAACGCCTGAGCCGGAACCACAGGAAGTCGAGAGCACAATAGAGCAGAACCCGGTGTCGGCATTCTATGCCGGCTACAAGTCAGCCACAGAAGCCATGGAAGCTCTGTTCCGCAGCCGACTGGAAGACGATAAAAGCGCGGAAGCGGCGGATACGCTGCTTTACCTTGCGGATCACGACATGCGGGTATCGGAGGGCAACGCCACCTTCGGCTGGCTGCTCTCCACGGATACGGCGGATCAGTTTGCTTCATCTGTGACGGGCGCGGCAGAGGGCAAGGGCTCCATAGCCCCCCACGGAATAGTGATAGACGACGGCGAGGAGGAAGCCGAGGAGGACGAGGCGGAAAAAGCCGAGGCTACGCCTGTCATTACCGATGAGCTCACGCCCACCATACCGAACGGCGACGGACATGAGGCTGCAGAGGCGGTGGATGAGCAGGAATCGGGATATGATCTGAAATTTGAGTATGCTGATGGCACAGTGCTGTCGGGCAGTCTGAATGATTCGGTATTGAGCTTTTATGTGGAAGGCCGGGATAAACACAGCATCACCATAGAATTTCAGGACAACGTATGGGTATCTACCGTCACGAGGGACGACGGTACCATTACCACGTTAAGGTGTGACGTGGACGGCTTCCATTTTACCGTATCCAAGGCAAAGGGCGCGGATGTGCCTGACGAGAAGGTATACGTCTGGCTCAGCGACGGTACCGGAGCAAAGCGCGAGGATATTTCGGCATAAATCAAAAGGACGGCATCTGCCGTCCTTTGAGACTGTCGAAAAACCCAGGGGTTGATAAGGGGCCGCAGCCCCTTATGGCTTTATTCGGATTTGGCGACATGTGCGGCAAATCCGCAAAAGGCGCTTGCGTAGCAAGGCTTTCCCTGCATGAGGTGCTGGCCGCGCCATAGGCGCAAGCACCGAATGAGAAAACTCAAAAAAGTGGCGTTCAGCCACTTTTTTGACACTCTGAAAGGACGGCACCTGCCGTCCTTTTTAAGTCGCATGTTCAGTCCATAGCCACGTCTGTAAGTATCCAGCCCAATCCTGCCGAAGACTTTATGCCGGTGCCGCAGTAGTGGCATATCTTGCTGCCGACTATCGGTAACGGTGCGCCGCAGTTGGGACAGTTGAAGCCCCGCACTTCGCCGTCCACATTGCCGTCATAGGCTGCGATGTATTTGAGGGTCAGCCTTACGGGACGAAGCGCGTCACGGGAATCGAGATATTCTGCCGCCGCCTGAAATACCAGTATGCGGTCCCGGCCCCTGTCGTCGTAGTCGGACAGCGCTGCATTGTACACCTCTATGCCGCCCTTTACGTCTGTGGGCAGGGAGTAGGCCAAGCGTTCCCTGAAGGAATCGGACACGCCCTCGCGAAACAGTGTGTGCCCTTCCTTGGCGCTTTGCAGGTATATACGTGCGTCCTTCTTTACGCGGTTGAGAACCATTGCGGGATTGTACTCCGGAAAGTCCCGCTTTATCCTGTCGAGAAACAGGTCTCCCGCAGAAGAAAGGGAGCGTATCTTAGGCCTTTCGACAGCTCCGGTGCTCTTCAAGGCGGAAAGTATATAGGAGAGTATGTTGCCGGCATTGTGAAAGAAGCGCATGGCGGGTACTGCCACGCACAGCAGCACAGCGCCTATTATTATGCAAAGTACCGTGCTTCCGCTCATACGCTTACAGGCTCAGTATCTTATCCAGTGCGGGCTGTATTGGCGCTGTGTCTATGCTTTCGACTTTGCCGCTGTCGCAGGCCGCTGCGGCGGCGGGATCTATAGGCAGGCGGGCCAGAAGGGGTATGCCGTAGGTAGTGGCTATCTCTTCCACATGGCTGTCGCCGAATACTTTTATTTCACAGCCGCAGTCGGGGCAGGTGAAGTAGCTCATGTTTTCCACGATGCCCAATATGGGGATGTTCATGAGCTCCGCCATGCGCACCGCCTTGGCAACTACCATGGAGACCAGGCTCTGAGGGGAAGTGACGACTATTATGCCGTCTACAGGCAGGCTCTGGAATACTGTCAGTGGTACGTCGCCGGTTCCCGGAGGCATGTCGACGTACATGTAGTCTATATCTTTCCAGACCACTTCGGTCCAGAACTGCTTGACGACGCCCGCTATGACGGGGCCGCGCCATACTACGGGGTCGGTATCGGACTCAAGCAGCAGGTTTATGGACATGATATCAACGCCGTTACTGCTCCTGCAGGGGAAGATGTGGTTCTTGCCGTCTCCCAGTGCGTGCTCTTTGATGCCGAACATCCTGGGTATGGAGGGACCGGTGATGTCCGCATCCAATACGGCGGTATTGAAGCCCCGCTTATTGGTGGCGGAGGCCATCATGGAGGTGACAAGGGACTTGCCTACACCACCCTTGCCGCTCACTATGCCTATAACCTTCTTCACCCTGCTGAATTCGTTAAGCTGCTCCTTGGGTATTTCGCGGGAGCCGCAGTCCTTCTGGCCGCAGCTGCTGCAATCATGGCTGCATTCGCTCATTTTTTCGCCTTTCTCCCGCCGCTTTTGCGCCGGGTCGTATATGCAATAAACTAATGATACAATATTACAGCACTTTTTGCCGCGCGTCAAACAGATAGATTAAAGGCGGGGCGGAATAAATATGTAAAAATGTAGTGAAATAGTGGTATAATATGTGATATCATATAATGCGGTTTGCCGGGTATGCCGTCCGGACGCCGCGGTACATATAATATAGTGCGGGGATACCCCCGACGAAATATGATACGGAGAGATGATAAATGATATATCTTGACAATAGCGCTACCACACGCACCATGGGCGTTGCGGCGGAAGCGGCTAAAAAATATATGACGGAAGAATTCTTCAATCCTGCGGCGGCCTATTCTCCCGCAGTGCGGGAGGAAAGGGCGGTAAACGGCGCGCGAAGGACGATAGGCAGCGCCATAAACGCGGGGCCGGACGAGATAATATTCACCTCAGGCGGCACCGAAAGCAACAATATGGCAATACTCGGATCCCTTAAAGCAATGCGGGGCAGGGGCAGGATAATAGTCGGCTCGACCGAGCATCCTTCGGTATATGAGGTATATAAATCCCTTGCCTGCCAGTACGACGTTGTCGAAGCGCCGGTAGACAATACCGGCACGATAGACCTGAAAAGGCTGGAGAGCCTCATCACCCCGGACACCCGCCTTGTATCCGTGATGCAGGTGAACAACGAGGTCGGCGCCGTGAACGACGCCGAGACCATACGCAGGATGCTCAGGCGCAGGGCTCCGGAGGCGCTGCTCCATGTAGACGGCGTCCAGGGCTTTTTGAAGGTGCCCTTCGATGCGAAAAACTGTGACCTGTATTCCATAAGCGGACACAAGATACACGCCCCTAAGGGCATCGGCGCGCTGTACCTAAGGCAGGGCACCAGGTTCGCGGGCGGTCAGATAGGCGGAGGGCAGGAAAAGAACCTGCGCAGCGGCACTACCAATACGCCCGGCATAATGGGTATGGAGGCTGCCGTAAGGAACTATCTGGATAATATCGACGAATATCGCTGCGCCATGCGATCCTGCAAGATGCGCCTTGCAAAAAATCTTACAGAGCTGCCGGACGTGCTGCTCAACGGCCCCGCACCGGAGCAGGGCGCTCCCCATATAATCAACGCTTCATTTATGGGCGTCCGCGGCGAGGTGCTGCTGCACGCTCTGGAGGAGAAGGAGATATATGTATCCACAGGCTCCGCCTGCTCTGCCCACAAAAAGGGCAGGAACCGGATACTCAACGCCATGGGTGTAATTGGAGATAGACAGGAAGGCGCCATACGCTTCAGCTTCTGCCCATTTAATACTATCGAAGAGATGGACGTTGTGGCGGAGGAAATCTCAACCATAATAGCCATGCTGCGCCGGTTCAAGCGCAGATAATACCAATACTGAAAGCATTGCTTCTGCCGGGCAAACCGGCGGGAGATATATATGGAGGATTTATGGAAAACGTATTGCTGGTCCGCTACGGCGAAATTCACCTCAAAGGACTTAACCGCCCTTTCTTCGAGCGCAAGCTCGTCGAAGGAATAAAGCACGCTCTTTCGGATCTGGGCGCTACTGTGCGCATGGAGCAGGGGAGGATATTCGTGCTGGGTATAAAGGATAAGGACAGGGATGAGGCGGTGGACAGGCTCACAAGGGTGTTCGGCATACATTCCATAAGCCACGCCGTAGCCGTAGAGAAGGAATGGGA
>ERZ827440.2318-NODE-2318-length-17129-cov-47.621178_pt1 | contig 17129 bp, 13 predicted proteins | sample MGYA00519774_ERZ827440 | MGnify/ENA primary metagenome ERZ827440 (study PRJEB31778, sample SAMEA3449302) | human gut metagenome | biome: human gut; feature: human-associated habitat; material: faeces | place: United Kingdom | collected 2010/2012 ... | reverse complement strand
GCGGCGGCTGGGATATGTGGCGCAAGATCGCCGCACAGGACCCCGCCTTCGGCCATCCCGACAAGTTCTGCCATGACCCCGAGCAGACCAACTGGATGAGCGCCACCGTGGAGACTTTGGACCAGAAGATCATCCCCTATATCAAGAACATCTGCAAGCGCGACCCCTTCACCGGCCATGTGGTCACCGGCGGCATCGTCACCGTCAAGGACTCCTCCTGGCTGATGAGCTGGACCATCAACCGCCAGCCCCAGTTCCGCGACCAGCCCAAGGACCACTGCCTGGTGTGGGTCTATTCCCTGTTCACCGACAAGCCCGGCGACTATGTGAAAAAGCCCATGCGGGCGTGCACCGGCAAGGAGATCTGCATGGAGTGGCTGTACCACATCGGCGTGCCCGAGGATCAGATCGAGGATCTGGCGTCCAACAGCGCCAACACCGTACCCGTGATGATGCCCTATATCGATGCGTTCTTCATGCCCCGCGCCTACGGCGACCGGCCCAATGTGGTGCCCGACGGCAGCGTGAACTTCGCCTTCCTCGGTCAGTTTGCCGAGACGCCCCGCGACACCATCTTCACCACCGAGTATTCCATGCGGACCGGCATGGAGGCCGTCTACACCCTGCTGAACGTGGACCGCGGCGTGCCCGAGGTCTGGGGCAGCGTCTATGACGTCCGCGACCTGCTGAACGCCACCGTGAAGCTGCGGGACGGCAAGAAGGCCACCGACATGGAGCTGGGCCTGATGGAAAAGCTGGCCGTCAAGAAGCTGCTGGGCAAGATCGAAAACACCGATATCGAAAAGCTCCTGAAGGAATACCACGTCATCTGACAGCTCCCAGCATCACCCCCAAAAAAAGAAAGACCGGCTCTCGCCGGTCTTTCTTCTTTATTCTCATGCGTCGGCGGGGTAGGACCGCCGCGGGAGAAACTCAGTTCTCGCGCTTTTTAGCGGTCCACGCCATACCGGTCACGGACAGCACCGCCGTCACGGCGTAGATGCCGATACCCGCGTCAAACGTCTTGGGAGAACCCTTGGTGGTATCGGTAGTAGTGGTGGAGGGAGAATAATAGTAGTAGTTGTTGGACGGCTTCTGCTCCTCCGGTACGGTGTACTCGCCGGACGACACCTTTTTCCCGTTGACCGTCACATCACCCACACCATCGGCAACGGTGATCTTGACATTCGCGTTAATGCCGGTGATCTCGCCGCCCTTGGTTACAGTCACCTTCTTGCCACTGTTGGCCGCGGACGCGATCGCCGCGCTGCCCACCGCGATCATGGTCTTGTTCCCATCGACCACGGTAGCCTGCGGCGCATTGATAGTCTCACCCATCAACGCCGTCACCATGGCATCAGACACGAACGTACCTCCGGTAACAGTCAGTCTGTCCTTATTGTTGGGGCAGAACCGATATGTGTTTTCCTGTGCAAACACGCCATTAGAGATGGTCACCTTTGCACCAGCTTTGATGTCAATCACTTCGTTGGTATCCGTATTGAAAGTAAACTCACCGCCGTTGATGTTCACTGCGCTTGTACCGTCGGCGTGTATCTCACCGGCAAACTTACCGCCATTGATGGTCAATTTGCCATCACCGGCGCAACTCACATCCGTTTTGAAATCTCCATCATTGATGGTCGCGGTACCGGTCTGCACAGAAACGCCTCGTGCGAACGTACCGTTGTTGATGACCAGCGTACCACTGCTGTAGAAGTTTCCACCATTGCTGAACGTGCCACCGGCCACGGTCAAACTGCCCTTACTTTCAATACTGCCGCTGTAATTCCCGCTGTTTATCGTGACCGCTGCATAGGGATGAATCGTCAGACCAATGCTCATATCACCGTTGAGTACAGCCGTACTTTCAGAAATAGTCCGGCTCACGGTAGCCTTTATCTCGCCGCTGTTGGTATTCGGCGCGGACGCATCATTAGTATACTCACTGTAGCAAATAGCAGAGCAGTTCTCACCCTCAATCACGCCCGTATTGCTGCAATTCACAATCTTCAGTTCATGCCCTTTCGAGTTCACCGACACAATACCTGCGGTCATAATATTCTGTCCCGCATTTGTCGAATGGACCGAACCATTATTCACGCAGTTTTTGACGATACCACTGCCGCTGTCACTGACATTGAACACAACACCTCCGACAAATGGGCCGCTGATCTTCCCATTGTTCGTACAGCCGTTAATGGTAAAATTCGCCCCCTGGGCATATACCACAATACCGGCAGCCCCGTTTACTGTATTGCATTTAATCTCGCCATCGTTCGTACAGTCATCAATGACCACATTGGCGCCATCAATTTTAACGGTAATACCCGCTGCCTTGCTGGTACCTGTTACATTCGCTTTATTGATGCAGTTGATAACTTTGCTTGCACCGTCCAATCGTGCGACCACACCCGCAACATCAGACCCGTTGATAGTGCCGGCCACCGTCAGGTTCTTGATAGTCGCGTCCTTAACCGCGCCGAAGAAACCGGCGTAGCCGTCGAAAGCGGGATCGAGATCACTTTTGATGCCATTGATAGTCACCGTCTGGCCGTTGCCGTCAAAGGTACCGGCAAACTTGTTGTCGCTGCCCTTTTGTCCGATGGGCGTCCAGTTCGTCACATTGATGCTCGCGCCCAGCTTGAAATACTTGCCGCTGTACACCGTACCACTATTCACATCCATGGCCAGCTTATTCAGCCCCGTCTCAGTCGTGATCACATACGGGTCAGCCTTCGAACCGGAGCCTGTCCAGTCTCCCTCTGCCGCCCATGCGCTCGTACACAGGCTCAGCGCCATGACCAGCGCCAGAATGGTTGCCAACAATTTCTTCATGTCTCAAACCCCATTTGTTTTAGATTTCCGCAGGACGCATCGTTTTAAGATCGTTAAAACGCAAATGCAGAGGTACCTCTGCGGATAGTCAGATTATAGCACAGTCACACCGTTTGTCCAGCCTTTTTGTGGAAAATTTCCGTTTTTTTGCCATTTCCGGTAATGGAAATCGTGCAAAACACCCCCTGACGCCCAAAAGAGACGGCAGTGCCGTCTCTTTTTGCGTTCAGTTATACTCCCGCACCACGGCGGTGACCTTGCCCAGCAGCGTGGCCTCGCGGCCGTCGATGGGCCGGTAGTTCTCGTTCTCCGGCAGCAGCCACACCTCGCCGTTCCGGCGGCTCAGCCGCTTCACCGTGGCCTCGTCCCCCAGCAGCGCCACCACGATCTCGCCGTTGTGTGCCGTGGGCTGGCGGTGCACCACCACCAGGTCGTCCGGCAGGATGCCCGCGTTCAGCATGGACTCGCCCCGCACCCGCAGGGCAAAGTACTCCCCCTCGCGTCCGCCGGTGTCGAAGGTCAGATAGTCCTCAATGCACTCCTCTGCCAATATGGGGCTGCCCGCGGCCACGCTGCCCACCACGGGGATGCGGTCCGCCGCCGGTGCCGCCTCCTCCTGTACCGGCGCGCCGTCAGGCATTTCCCCCTGCATGGGCTGCGCCAGCGTCAGGGCCCGGCCCTTGCCGGCCCCCTTGGTCAGCACGCCCAGCTCCTCCATGTGCTTCAGGTGGAAATGCACCGTGGACGGCGATTTCAGTCCCACCGCCTCGCCGATCTCCCGCACCGAGGGGGGATACCCCTGCTCCCGCAGTGCCTGGGCGATGTAGTCGTAGATCTTCTGCTGCATTCTGGTCATCTTCGCCATAGCCGTGCCCCTTTCACGCGCCCCGTGTCGGCGCAGGTCCGTTTTTTGTATGTGCGCCGCGTCCGCTGTTCTTCCGGCTCTATTATATCACACCCTTTCGCGCATTGCAACATTTGTTCTATTTCTTTTTGCAGTTTTTTCTGAGGCTGCAGCAAAGACGACCGTGAAGTAATACAAAAAGCAATGAAAGAAATCCCGTTTCAACGGGCATTTCACTCTTGACAAGGACCGACGGTATATAGTATAATGATTTTCGCTGACACGGTGACATAGCCAAGTGGTAAGGCAAGGGTCTGCAAAACCCTCATTCCCCGGTTCAAATCCGGGTGTCACCTCCAACCAAAACTCCCGAAACGCCTGTGTTTCGGGAGTTTTTTCATGCCTGAAAGCAGGCTTTAGCCTTGTTTTTAGCCTTGTTTTTAGCCTTGTTTTTAGCCTTGTTTTTAGCCTTATGCGGAGCGCCCTGCCCGTTGAAACCGTTGAAAAAGGAGGGGGACGGAAGCTTCCGTCCCCCTCCTGCGGTATTGGTTCTATTCTATGCAGACAATTCGTCCGTCCGTGTCGTTTAGCCCAGCTTTGCCCACGTCAGGGGGCCGACGATGCCGTCCACACCCAGACCGTTGGCCTTCTGGAACGCCAGCACGGCGGCCTTTGTCTTGCTTCCGAAGATGCCGTCCACGCTGCCGCAGTCATAGCCCAGCGCGTTCAGCAGCTCCTGCAGCTTGCGCACCGCGTCTCCGCGGGAGCCGTAGGACACCGTGGGACGCCCGACGACGGTCGTCGTCTCCACAGGCATGGCGGGGCTGACGCCGTAGAGCTTGCCCCAGGTGAGCTTGCCCACGATGCCGTCCACGCCAAGGCTGTTGGCCTTCTGGAACGCGGTCACCGCCGCATAGGTCTTGGCGCCGAAGATGCCGTCCACGCTGCCGGAGTTGTAGCCCAGCGCGTTCAGCTTATCCTGCAGCGTCTTGACAGCGTCGCCGGTGCAGCCTCTATACAGCATGGGCATATCGGGTACCACTGCCGTCGTGGGGGCGTAGTAGTAGCCGCCGGAGGAGGTGGACTTGTTCCACAGCTTGATAGTGCCGGTGAGTGGCTTGTAGTTGTCGGTGTCGCTGGGGGTAAAGACCCACTTGTAGAGCTTGTTGGCCTCCACTGCGGTATCATTGTCCAGGTCCGTACCGTCCTCGGCCACCCACTTGATGGTGCCAGCCGGGGCGATGGTGTCCTTAGTCAGGTTTGCATCCGCCAGCGTCTTGCCGCTGGTGGTGATCTCGGTGTAGGTAGGTTCGCCGGTGGGGGTGGCCTTATAGATATAGAAGTGATAAATCTTAACACCCGTAGTGCCGTCCGACCAAGTGGTGTTAGTTATATCCTTCAGCGTAACGGTGACAATGTGACCTCCCTCGTTGGCGTTGGTCTGTGTCGCGTTACTCACAGTGTAGTCCGCGGTATCGGAAATTTTATAGGTCTTTGCGGTTCCATCATAGGTGTACACCGTGGTGTCAGGGGCAGGAATTTCCACCGTTTTAGGCTCAATGGTCAGTGTAGCAGACTTGCTGCCGATGTTGCTGCTGTCCTCGTAGGTGGCGGTCACGGTGTAGGTGCCCACGGTCTTAGGCAGACCTGCTGCATCCAGCATGCCGGTGGATTTGACGGCATAGGTGTAGGTCCACTTTTCACCTGTACCGGGAGTAACAGAGCTGTCAAGCGCAGCTTTTTCGTACTTCTGTCCCGCGCCGTTATAGGTCAGCGAGCCGTTATCGAAGTTGATATTGCTGCTGACATCGTTCTTTTTCTGCACCCTGATTTCCAGCTCACCCTTGACAGTGGTAACGGTTTGGCTGGTGGCCACCAGCTTGAAGGTGCCTGCGGCAGTGTTAGGAGCAACCTTAAGGGTCACGCTATTATTGTTGATAGCAGAGACCTCATAGCTCACGCCGGAGACCTCAGGATTAAGGCTCCAGGTTACATCTTCCTGGATCCCCTTGCCGTACTGGTCATAGGCTGTGGCCGTGTAGTACTCCAACCGCTGGCTGCCGGTGCAGGTAATGATGGTAACAGGAGGCTTGTTGTCCTGTGCGGTGATCTTCACAATGCTGACCTTTGCCGCATCCTTGTTGATGTTCACAGTCTTGGTAGCGGTGAGAGCACCGGACTTGGCCGTAATGGTCACAGTGCCAGCATCTGCCTTGTTCGTAACAGTCAGCTGACCGTTGTTGATGGTCACGCCAGGATTTTCGGTGACGCTCCATACGATCGTCTGCCCGGTCATTTCGGCGCCGTACTGATCCTTCACTGTGGCAGTATAGGCCGCATACGCACAATTCGTTGTGCCGGGTTCAGTCACCGTAGGAACAGTCACGCTATCTATAGAACCCTCGATGGTCAACGACTTCGCCACACTGGTCTCGCGGGCGATGTTGAAGGTGATCTCATTGGATTTCACCCCACCACTCTCGGCGTACAGCTTTACTGTGCTCGTCGTAGCAGTATTATTCACGGAAATGCTGCCGTTGGCGGGGATAAACGTCACACCCGCAACGGTTTCGGGGTCCATCTTCCATGTCGCATGGCTTCCGGTCATTTCGGCGCCGTACTGGTCATAGACCTTGTAGCTGCAATTGCCGCTGGTGGTCGTGCCGCCGTTTGGTATGGTGATGTTGGTTCCTGTGGTAGGAGCCGTGGCAACGATGGCGGTTTCCTTGGAAACGTCCTTAGTGATGGTCACAGTCTTGGTGTCGGTCATGCCGTTATAAGCGGCCTTCACTTCAACTGTGCCGTTTGCCGCCTTGTTGGTAACAGTCAGCTTGCCGGTAGTTTTATCGATGTCCACGCCTTCGGGCTTGGGATCGACGATCGACCAAAAAGCACCCACAGTTTCATCAGTGCTGTCGTCATAGATGACTTTTGCGGTGAGAGGCAGCTCGGCCTTCTGCTCCATATTAGGCTCTGCCGTGGGCACGGCCACCGTCAGCGTGGTATTATCGATGATAATGCCAGTTGCTTCCTTCAGATTCGTTCTTTCGAACTCCTTGGTCAACAGCAGTTCGGTCGAGTTGAGCCACTCGATCGTATAACCGCCGGGCGTTGTTGTGTTGTGCAATGACGAAGAGAATGCCTCGCCCTCTTTTGCTGTCAGGGTGATGAGCGCGGTATAGATCTTCCCCGGCTTTGCGTCTCCGGTGGCAGTCATGTTTTCCTCAACATCTTTCCACATTACCGTAGCGGTGTAGGCCGTCGCGGTGCCCACATTTACAGTGGTGTCCAGTGGATGGCCCTTCACAGGCTGAGACACAGTGGCAGAAACGCTGGTGATGGTGGCGGTACCCTTTGGCGTATAGGTAGCAATGTAGTAGGTAGTCCCCGCATTGGTCGCAGTGGTCTCATTGGTGTCATATTCAGCGGGATCAAAGCTCGCGGAGGACGGAGAAAGCGGCACACCATACACACCGGCTTTCTTCCACTTGACCGTCATCCCGCCGACCTTCGTCAAGGTCAAAGTGCCCATAGAATTAATGCCATAGCTGTAAGCCTCATTGCCTGCCTCGTGTACATCGATCTGAATCGTGCCATCGGTGTTGATGGTCACACCACCCGCTTCGCTAAAAATGCCGTTGCAGGAGTCTGATCTGCTGGTACTGTTCGGCGTCTTGCAGGTGATGCTCACACTTGCGCTGTCCAAAATGGAAACAGCCTTGTTCGATTTAATGCCGTAGCTTTCTTTATCAGCTGTCGTTGTGGCGTTGATCGTCACATCGGCGCTGCCTGAGATCGTCACGCTGTTCGCGGATCCATTAATGCCGAACACAGGTCTCGTCGAGTTGGTCACATTGATCGTGAGATTACCGTTGCTGCCGCTGTCTGCGGTGATGGTAATACTGCCGGCTGCGCTATTTCCTTGGATTCCTGTATCATAGGGCGTAATGGTATTGTTGCCGATCAGCTTGATGATAAGATCAGCTGCGGGGGCACCTTGTAACACGATTCCACTGTTGCTCTTGCCGGTGAAATTATTCAGCGTCAAAACGCCGTTCTTATACCATGCAACATAGGTCGTAGGCTCCGTGCTTGAGATGCTGGCAGCCGTTGCGGCGTTGCTCGTAAGATACTCCCCGTCACCAAGGGATACTCCGTTGACCTTAACATCATTATAGGTTGTCGCCAGCGCCGTGGTGGGGAGCAGCGAGAGCAGCATCACCAGGCTGAGTAGGATGCTCAGGATTTTACTTTTTGTTCGTTGCATAGATCGTTGCCTCCTTCATAGAAAGAATTTGTTGTGCGCCGCGTTTTTGTCCCCGGCTCGCGGCCGCCGGGTCGGTTTTTACCGGGCGCTCCCGCCCGGCATGGCCTCTGCTGTTTCGTCCAGCCATGCGCGCATCTGCTGCGGGTCAAGGTCGCCGATGCAGTAGCCGTCGATGAGCGTCAGCTCCACCGCCTTATCCAGCGCGGCCAGCTTTTCCGGATGCCCTTCCTCGCAGACGAGATAGACCCGGCACCCCGGCCGCCTCTTACGCACCGCGGCGGCAATGTCGCAGCGGCCGGAGACGTCCTTATCCTCCACTCCGTTTGAAAAGTCCATCTCCAGCACCAGAAGATCCACCTTCTCCGCCGTACACTGCCAGACCACATCGTCGCAGTCGTCGGAGAGGATGCCCAGCGGACGGCAGCCGCCCAAATTGCCCAGCCAGTCCGCCGCGCGGCGGGTCATGGCGCGGGAGAGAAAGCAGACCGCCGCGCGCGGCAGCTCCGCGCCGAGGCCGCTTGCCGGCGGCTCCCGCTTTCGGAACAAGCTCATACCGCGGTCTCCTTTCTCCGCGTCACGCCTGCCTTCGGTAAGCGCGTCCCGCACTCCGGGCAGTACACCGCATAGTCGGTGACAGCCACACCGCAGCCGGGGCAGCAGCGGTGGCGGGAGAGGTAGAAGTCATAGAGGGTCTTTTCCGGCAGTACCGCGCCGCAGTCAGCGCAGTGCGTGTCCTGCGCGGGGTTTGCCCTGCCGCATTCCGGGCAGAGCTTACATCGCCGCATGGTTTCTGGTCCGAAGCCAAACTCCAGCAGCGTCACCTGCCGCAGGGCTCTTCTTGTCCGCAGATCGTATTCGGTCATGGCGTCCCCTCCTTTCTGTCCATACCGTCCGCTATCAGCTTCGCTCCACAGGTGGGGCAGTAGCGCGGCGTCGCGCCCCGCAGCCTTACGCCGCATTGATGGCAAAAGGCGGGAAACTCCGTTTCCCACGGCGCGCAGTCCAGACACAGCCCCGCGTTGACATTGAACATAGCGGAGGACACATACTTCCCGCATTGGGGGCAATGGTTGAACTCCCACTTGCCCTCCTGTTCCCACGCCATCTCCAGCGCCGCTTCCTCCGTGTCCGCCTGAATGGGGCGGGTCACGCAGCACAGCTCGCCGGAGATGTCGCAGTAAAAACGGAAGACCATGTTGCCTCCAGAGTCGGCAACGACCCGATAGGCTGCCGTTTTCTTCGCCTGCTCCATCCGCATTCCTCCTCCCTTTTTCAATTTCGCCTTGTAAAGCTGTCGTGGATTATGCTACAATGGAAAGGCTAAAGAGGCGGTCGGCTCGACAGGATATAGGGCGTCGAGCGATCTTTAGGTTGGAGCTTCGCTCCAACCTAAAGGGGTACCCCTTTAACGATTCTCTGTTCACCTGACGGTCGCCGGACGGTGCGTCCGGCTCCGTACACTATTTTTGTACCATATTTTCATTCTTTTGTCTGTCCCCTAAATCCCTCATTTAGGGGACAAAGAGGAAAAATATTTTTACAAAATCCGAAAATCAGCCCGATTTTTCAAACACCCGTTCTGTTTTGGAGGTCTGTTTCATGAAAAAGCGTATGCTGGCGGCTCTGCTGCTATCCGCCCTTCTTTTCACCCTCTCCGGCTGCGGAGAGAAGTCCCTGCTGAATAAAAAGGAGCCGGTATCTTTGACCTTCTGGCATGTCTACGGTGAACAGGCAGGCTCGCCCATGGATCTTTTGGTGCAGGAGTTCAACCGCACCGTGGGACAGGAGCGCGGCGTGCAGGTGAAGGTCACCGGCACCAGCAGCGCATCCAAGATCGGCGGCTATCTGAAGGAGGCGCAGAGCGGCGGGCAGGAGGTGCAGGAGATGCCCGACCTCTTTACCTGCCATATTTCCGATGCAACCGCCTTGGGTGAGGAGAACCTTGTCGATTGGCATGACTGGTTTACGGAGGAGGAACTGGCCGACTTCGTCCCCGGCTTTCTCTCCGACGGCATGGCGGAGGACGGTCGGCTGCTGATCTTCCCCGTTTCCAAGTCCACGCAGCTTCTGATGTGCAACGGCAGCGGCTTCGCCCGCTTTTCCGATGCCACCAGTGTCCGCTATGATGACCTCGCCACATGGGAGGGCTTTTACGACGCCGCCGGCAAGTTCTATGACTGGTCGGGCAAGCCCTTCTGTGCGCTGGATTATCCCATCCGCGCCGTGGAGCTCTGCGCCATGGAGCGCGGCAGTGGGGATTTCTACACGGAAAACGGCTGGTACGATACCGACAACGCCGTATTTAAGGAGAGCTGGATGCAGTTCGCCCGATCCCTCGCGCAGGGTCATGTAGTGGTCTCTGACCTCTACTCCAACACGCAGGTGATGACCGGCGATGTGGTGTGCGGCCTCGGCTCCTCCGCGGCGATCCTTTATTACAATGATACCGTCACCTACCCGGACAACACGCAGGAGCCCATGGATCTCCATGTACTGCCCATGCCGAAAACGGCGGGAGCGGACGCTCTGATGACACAGGCAGGCGTGGGGCTTTGCGCCTACAAGACCACCGAGCAGAAGGCGGAGGCCGCCGCGCTGTTCGTCCGCTGGCTGACGGAGGCGGAGCGCAACCTCGACTTCGTGGCGCAGACCGGCTATATGCCGGTGCGGAACGGCGCCTTCGACGCCATCTCGGATTACGGCAATTTCCCGACGCCCGCGGCGGCTTATGAGAGTCTCTATGCCGCGCTCAAGACCATGCGTGAGGACTATGTCCCCGTGTCCGAGCCGCGCTTTGAGGGCTACTACGACAAGGTCAGCGTCCTCTATGACGGTCTGCGCCGGCTCCAGCAGGAGCTGCCCAAGCGTGCCGCAGCCGGTGAGGACATCGACGCGCTGGCGGAGGAAACTTGGGCGTTGTTCTGCTCCATTCGCTGAAAAAATCAACTACATCGGAAGGGGGGTGAATGTCCATGCCCAGCTTTTTGCTCTCAAAACTGAAGCAAGCGCAGCCCTCCATGCGCCGTCGGCTGTTTCTATACATGGGCGCATTGGCGGCTCTGCTGTTGGCGGTGCTGTTGGTCGCCCTGCTTCTGCTTGGGCAGCTCAAAAGCCCACGGGCTGAAACGGAGAAGGCTCTGTCCTTCCAGATGGGAGCCTTTCGCTCGGATATGGCCTCCCTGTGGCGGAATGTCTCAGTCATGGGCGTGCATCTCTCGGAGGATATGACAGCCATCATTGAGGAGCAGACTTCGGACTTTTCCTCCCTCAACGGAGATGTAGCCGCCGTGGGTGTCTTGCAGGAGGCCATGCTGGAGCCGCTGTGCCAGTATGTGCGGCAGACGGATTGCTCCGGCGCGTTTATAATGCTGGGCGCTTCACTCGGCTCCGATCCCGCCGTGGATTCCCATGCCGGACTGTATGTGCAGCGCGGCAACGCCGAGCACACCACCGGTGACCTGCTGCTTTATCGCGGCATGGCGGACATCGGGCGGCGGCACAAGGTAATGCCTCACCGGAAGTGGGCGCAGGAATTTGACCTGTCGAGCTTCACCGGCCTTGCGGAGCATCTGGAAAAAGCGTCTGCGCCCATAGAGCGCAGCTGCCGCACCACAGAGTTCATCACCCTGCCGGGTACCACAGAGCAGGCGATATTACTGACCGTCCCCCTGATCGGCGCAGATGGCACGGTATACGGTCTGTGCGGCTTTTCCGTCAATCAGACCTACTTCTTGGCACACCACGCGCAGCCGACCGGCATTGGCAGCCTTGCCTGTGTTCTGTCGGATTCTGCGAAGGGGCTGGATGTTCAAAGAGGGCTTCTGACCTATCCCACAGGCGACTTCTGTTTTGTGCCGAATGAACTGCTGGAAAAAAGGAGCCTGCGCGGCGGGCTGACCGCCTTTGCAGGGTCGGAGCTTTCCTTTGTCGGCATTTCAGAGCCGTTTACAGTGGCTGTCGGGGATGAGGCGCCTCACGATCTGACGGTGCTGATCTCAAAAGCCGCCTATGACCGCGCCATGCTGAAAAGCGTGATAGAGATCGCCGCCCTGCTGACGCTGCTGGTGTTTTTTGCCGTGGGCTGCTGCCTGTTCTACACCCGCCGCTATTTCAGACCCATACTGGAGGACATCGATCATGTCACCGTGGCGGGCGGTGAGGAGGGAAAGCCCATCTTTGAGGAGCTGCTGCCCATCTCCGAGAAGATGCGATCCCATGAAGAGGCTGTGACCGTTCTGAAGGCGGAACGGCAGGATGCCCAGGACAGAGCCGAGCAGCTTTTAGGCGAAAAGCTGGGGCTTGAAGAGCAGGTAGAGGGTATGCAGGGGCAGCTGGACGATTCCCTTGCGGAGATCCGTCGTTTGGCTCACCTCGGAAAGAAGGAGCTTGATCCGGCTGACTATGAAAAATTCTTAAAGGGCTATGCCAAGCTGAGCACAAAGGAGCTCGAAATATGCGAGGCTCTTGTCAGCGGCCTGAGCACCCGCCAATGTGCGGAGCAGATCGGCTGTGCCTCCAGCACCGTAGATACATACCGCAAGAGGGTTTATGAAAAGACCGGCATCCACAAGGTGCGGCAGCTTCAGCTCTGCGTTGCGCTCATGCGGACGGAACAGCAGGAGTCGGAAACACAGAAAGAATAATAACGGCAATGGCGGCGGCGCATCTCTCCACAAGGCGATGTGCCGCCGCATACTTTTCTGTAACCATCAAATCTAAGTGCGCGTAAAGCCCAAGGCTGGCAGGTCAGATGTAAGCGTCAAATGCGTGTGAAAATGGACCGTACTCGTTGAGTCGGTCCATTTCAAATCAGAAGCTCCCTCTTCAATTTTTGAAACTGCAAAAGTCTCCGCACAAGGCAAATCTTCACGCTTCAGAATTGGCGCTACAGTCACGCCCACCGGCGAAACGCACTACGAGATACGGGCGCCCGACATCGATGTAACGGTGAATCCGGCCGCCGGCGACAGTCTTGACACCGTCGCGCTTACGCTGCCGTATGCGGACACCGGCAAGCACGCCTATACGCCGGACTGGTCGAAGCTTCCCAGCGGGCAGACTTGAAACTACAGCAGCTCGCCCAACGTCAGTGAAGACTCGAACGCAAAGCTTACTACATTCTGCTGGCAGAAAGACGCTGGTGGACGCGGGGCTGCTGCCCTACGCGGTAACGGCGCTGATAAGCTACACCGGCACCGCAGCGCTGCTGCGCCGCCGCAAGCGTGAGACCTGACGCGGCACCGCAGAAAACAGGAAACACCACCCAATGGGTGGTGTTTTTTTCGGCGGAACAGGCACGCATCCCCAGGCAGGACCGCCTGGGGGTGTGTTTTATTGCTTTCGCGCGGTGATATAGTCGTCGCCGGGGCGCCAATAGGGACAGGATCGGGTATCGGCGGCCAGGAAGCGGGCCAGCTCGTCCTCGTCCAGATCCATGTCACAGATATAATCGTCGTAGTCCTCGTCATAGACATACCACACGCAGGTCTCACACTTGTCCATCACACGTCCTCCACCAGCCGGTGGCTGTCGAATTTACAGAAACGGTAGTAGATGAGCGTGGCCACGCTGCACACGAACCAGCCGGCGGGGTAGCTCATGGCGATGGGGATGATCTCGTTGGAGACATAGTGGGCCACGATGTAGAGGTATATCTGGCGGAAGACCACGAAGGAGCCCAGCATGATCCACATGGGCACCTGGCTGTTGCCCGCGCCGCGGAGGGCGGCGGAGTAGATCTGGTTGATGCAGAAGAAGAAATAGAAGGGCGACAGCAGCCGCAGCAGCAACGCGCCATAGGACACCACCTCGGCCTTGCTGTTGAAGAACGCCGTCAGGTCCGGGGCCAACAGCAGTACCGGCACCAACAGCACCGCCGTGACGGCGAAGGACAGGTACAGCGCCGTGCGGACGCCCTTCTTGGCCCGGGCCGTGTCGCCCACGCCCAGGTTCTGGCCCACAAAGGTGGTGCCGGCCATGGCGATGGACTGGACCGGCAGGATCACCAGCTGGTCCACCTTGGTATAGGCCGTCCAGCCGGACATACAATCCGGGCCGAAATAGTTGATATAGCCCTGGACGAACACGTTGGAGAAAGCGGTGATGGCCATTTGCAGGGCGGCGGGTATACCCACGGACACGATCTGACGGAGGACGGACCAGGTCATACGCAGGGCACGGAGCTCCACGCGGATACAGCCGGCGGCGCGCATGAGTACCCAGATGGTCAGCGCGGCGGACACCGCCTGAGCGATGATGGTGGCGTAGGCCACGCCCTCCACGCCCATGCCGAATTTCAGCACGAAGAGCAGGTCCAATCCCGTGTTCAGCACGGCGGACACCAGCAGGAAGTAAAATGGGCGGCGGGAATCGCCCACGGCGCGAAGGATACCGGAGCCCATGTTGTAGAGCAGCAGTCCCATGACGCCGGCGAAGTAGATGGTCAGGTAGGTGGTCTGCTCCGGTGCCACCTCGGCGGGGGTCTTCATCAGGCGGAGCATCAGGGGCGTCATGGCGATGCCGGCGGCGGTGAAGACCGCGCCCATCAGCAGCGTCAGCACCAGGGAAGTGTGGACCGCCTGGCGGACCTTATCCTCGCGGCCGGCACCGTAATACTGGCTGATGACCACGCCGGCACCGCTGGACAATCCCAGGAAAAAGCCGATAAGCGTGTTGATAATGGGCGTGACGGTACCCACGGCGGAAAAGGCCTCGTTGCTGACGTAGTTGCCCACCACCCAGGTATCCACCATGTTGTAGAGCTGCTGAAAAAGATTGCCCACCATCAGCGGCAGGGCAAAGTTGATCAAATGCTTTGTGATGCTGCCCTTGGTCATGTCCACGTCATAACGGGCGGCGCGGTGGTGGGTGTGGAAATGCAGATGCAGATGGCTGGAATGGCGCATGGAGGCTCTCCTTATAACATACTTCTTTACAGGAATTTTACCATAATACCAGCCGGGGCGCAACAGGGAGAATGCCGGTTTTTCGGCGCGGACAGTGCCGCAGAATGGGCGGGAATGGACGGAGGAAGCGCGTCACTCCGGGAATTCCGTCCGGTCCGCCGGACGCATGATGGATACCTCATAGGCGGTGCGGTCGGTGGTGACGCCGTTCTCCGTTTTGGAGTAGACACGACTCTGGACCCGACCCTCGGCGGTGAGCCGGGCACCGGTGTGCAGCAGGGACACCTGCTGAGCCACGGCGCCCCAGGCGATGCAGGGCAGATAGTCGGCGCGGCCGTAGCGGCGGTTCACCGCCAGGATCATGTCGCAGATCTCGCGGCCAAGGGGCGTGCGGCGGAGGGCCGGCTGCTTGCACAGCACGCCGCTGAGGAAAATGCGGTTCAGCGGTTCGTCGGCGTCATGGGTCAGCGTCTGGGCGAAGGTGGAGATGACCAGACGGCTGCCCTGGCCGCTTTTGTTATTGAAGGAACGCAGCTGGCCGGTGATATGTACGCCGTCGCCGGGGGACACCGGCGTCAGCAGCAGAAGCGGCCGGGGGACGATGACGGGCAGCTTGTCCGCCTGACCGGACAGGCGCAGGACGGACAGGGTAAAGCGGTAGAACGCACAGCCGTGGTTCACATGGGACAGCAACGGCGCGTCCTCGGCCACGCCCCGCAGCTCCACGCGGTTGTAATTCAGCTCCATAGTACACCTCGTTTGTTGAGATGTCACAGCCTATGTGGGGCGGGGCTGGAATATGCCCCCTTTTCAAAGCGCTTAAAGTATGGCATAATACAGCAAAAGGAGTGATGACCATGCGTTATAAGGGAAAGGTATACCGACCGCCCAGCGAGGCGTACAGCCTGATCGTGCAGGTGACCTACGGGTGCAGCCACAACAGGTGCGCCTTCTGTGATATGTACGACGACAAGCACTTTGCCATGCGGCCCATGGATGAGATACGGGAGGACTTTGAGCTGGCACGGCGGGTATACCGCCGGGTGGAGCGGGTCTTTCTAGCGGATGGGGACGCACTGATGCGGAGGACCGGCGACCTGGTGGAGATATTGGGGCTGGTCTATGGGCTGTTTCCGGAGTGCCAGCGGGTAACGTGCTACGCCTCCCCCACCAGCCTGCAGATCAAATCCGAGGACGATCTGCGCCTGCTGCGGAGCAAGGGCCTGCAGATGGTGTATATGGGATTGGAGTCCGGGTGCGACGCGGTGCTGGAGAAGATGCAGAAGGGCCACACGGCGGCGGAGATCGTGGCGGCGGGGCAGAAGGCCCGGCGGTGCGGGCTGGCGCTGTCGGTGACGGCCATCTCCGGGCTGGGGAGCGTGGCACACTGGCGGGAGCACGCCGCGGACACGGCCAGAGCCGTCAGCGAGATGAAGCCGGACTATCTGGGGCTGCTGACGCTGATGGTGGAGCCGGGAACGCCGCTGGAGGCCTGGGTGCGGGAGGGCAGCTTTACGCTGCTCAGCCCCCTGGAGGTACTGAAGGAAACAGAGCTGTTTTTACAGCACGTGGACAGCGAAGGAACCGTGTTCCGCGCCAACCATGCCAGCAACTATCTGACGCTGAAGGGCACACTGAACGGCGACCGGAAGGCGCTGCTGGCGCAGATCGCCGCGGCGCTGGACGGTCGCCGGGACCTGAAGCCGGAGTTTTTGCGGGCGCTGTAATGCACACGCGCATTCAAAAGGGCTTCCCACAGGGAAGCCCTTTTGCTGTCCAACCAGCCCCGCGCTCTGCGGAAAGGGGGGTATCCCAACTTTTGTGTGGGTTGGGCGGAAAAAAGCAGGGAGCTGAGAGCTAAATCGTTTCGTGTGGGAACGGTGCAAAAAAGTTGTCCTGAGTTTCTTTTCTCGTGTGCTACCAATTTAAGACCTCCTGTTATAGAATTTTCTGTAACAGGAGGTGATTTTTATGAGCAGAAAAGACCCGTATTTTTCCTTCAAAGACAGGGACAGCGTAGAGTACAAACCTCAGTATGGGACGGCGTACACGCCGCGTCAGGAGAAAATCCTGTCAGGCGAATTGCCCTTGGAGGACATCCGCCCCAACGAACTGAGCCTGCTGAAGCAGAAAGCAAAACACCTCGGCGATATGGAGGGCTACGAGATAGCGACCCTGCGCTACGAGGAGATACTGCATCCACTGGATGCCTACTACAATCACTACACCGCCGAGGAAGCGGCGGAAATCCTTCGGAAGCTGACGCCGCCGGGGT
>ERZ827440.2316-NODE-2316-length-17140-cov-8.294118_pt1 | contig 17140 bp, 19 predicted proteins | sample MGYA00519774_ERZ827440 | MGnify/ENA primary metagenome ERZ827440 (study PRJEB31778, sample SAMEA3449302) | human gut metagenome | biome: human gut; feature: human-associated habitat; material: faeces | place: United Kingdom | collected 2010/2012 ... | reverse complement strand
TCAAATGGATACATGACACCGTTTGAAAAGAGATATTCCAATCAATGATTTTTTTTAGTGTGAATGTTACAAAAATACTTGACCATCTCAGTCCTTTCTAAACCAAAAAGGTGGCAAGATTGCTCCCACCACCTCCACGGTTAATAATATGAGATTGGTTTACTTGCTGAGTTCTTTCATACGAGCTTCATGATATTCAAGGTCACGCTTGTCCTTTTCAACTTCGCGCTGTTCACGCTTGCGGTCATTGATGAGATCCTGAACCGCAGTGATAAGGAACACGATGATGAATACAAACCAGATAGCAAGAAGGATGATTACGAGAATAGACTGTAACATTTCCATAGTCGCCACCTCCATTAATCAAGGAAATCGTCATCTTCATCAGATGCGAAATCAGACTCAGCAGATGCCTTGCCGCCAAGAGGCTCACCATCACGAATCTTCTGCAGATTGTTAAGGCCGCAGGCGATTCCCTTATTACCGGAGCTATTGAAAGCATAGAAGCTGATGCTGGCACGACCGTACACACCGGAGTAAACCTCAGAGCGAGTAAGGATAGGATTGCGGTCCGCATCTACGATGCCCGGCGCAGACGTAGCGTTGGCATTTACAAAGTAGCTGCCGGCATAAGCAGGGTCATCAGGTCTTTCCATATCGCCATCGCGAAGCGGAGTCTTGATGACAAAAAGAGCAGGGACAGACTTGCCATTCCCCTTGAGCTTAGCTTCGCCTTCTTTGTAAGCAGCCTCGATTGCTGCTTCAATCTTGGCGATGGTCTTGGTGTCAGACTTAGGAATGATAAGAGATACGCTGTACTTAGGTGTACCTCCGTTAATTGACTTTGGCTCCCATACGTTAGCGTAAGACCAACGAGTGTCAGGGCCAGTGATTACCTTCATAGGATTAGATACTTTTACATTCTTGTTCATTTAATTTTCCTCCATAAAATCAGTTTTTGCATTGTTTATTGCCGGGCGTTTATCACTCTCCGGCACAAGAGTAGGTTTGCCTTGCGGCTTTTCGATGTAAGCTGTTAGTAGCTCATCAAATCTGGTTTTACCCAGTAACTTCTGCATTGCAGTGATACCGAGAAGCTTCTTCTCATAAGGGTCAAAGCCTGCATCGGTAACAGCCTGAATGACAGCATCTTCGTTGGAATATTTACGGTTGGCGCGTCCTTCGACTAACTTCCAGCCATTCCATTCCTTACCGCTGATTGCCTGCTGCAGAGCATATTCTTTAATATCTGATACCCAAGCTACCAGTTCATCAGCACGGGAGAGGATGTATTCAATTTCAGAATCCTCAAGCAGCGGTGGAAGTTTGAAGTCATACTGTGCAAGCATGAGATTTGCTTCCGCTCTGGCACGGCATTCATGTTTTGCTTTACAGAAACCACACCATTCACCGCAAAGGAAGTTCCCGTCACCGGCGAATGCAAGGTCAGCTGTAGGCTTTAATACTTCATCGGCCCAAGCATACAGGTCGTCCTTTGAAATCTCGAAAGTAGAGATGTTCTGACGCCTTGGCTGGTAGATTGTCATGCTGACGGTATCGATGTCGTAAATATCATCGAAGAGCTCTAAGGCACCAAGCGCATAACATTTCATCTGCGGATTATCATCAGCGGATACCAGAACACCGAGACCATGCTTGTAATCGCATATTCTTAAGGTTCCATCTGCGATGATGATGCAGTCGGCAGTTCCGAATCCCTGCTCAACCCAGCGTGAAAAATCAACACGCTGTTCAATCAGTACCTTCGGGTCAGAGCATGTTTCCTTAGCTGCTTCTACCAGTTCGAGGATGTAAGCGGCGTAACCATTTGCACAGTCATCCATTTCTTCGTTGTACCATGTCAAATTTTCAGTAGGGTCGCTGGCTTTCATGCCCAGAGCCTTCTTCAATTTGTACTCACAAAGCTCGTGTGCGTCGGTGCTTTCGGTAGCATAATCGCTGCCTTTGTCATCGTAGCTTTCGCAGAGTCTTGCAGAAGGTGGACAGTTTAACCAGCGATGTGGATAATACCGCGTGTCCTTTAGGTGGCATTGTCAAGCACCTCCACATCCTGAAGCAGGGCTTCATAGTGCTTAGGGTCAACACCGGATAACTTGGAAGCTCCGTATTTCTGAAGAATGGTACGGATAGCAGCTGTATGTCCTGCACGGGACTTTTCTGCTAAAACAGCACGTACATCCTTAAGTTTGAGTTCCGGTTTCTTTTCTCTCTTGGCAGCAGGTTCCTTTGTGGGGGCTTCTTCAGCTGTACCGCTGAACTGTTCTGCTAACCAGTTTGCTGCTTCATTAATAGCAGCGGCTGCACTTCGCAGCTCTTCGATGGTCATTGCCATATCGCTCATTTTGCTCATAGCGCCTTTCTCCTTTCTCTGATTGTCTTGTGTTTGCGAGGATTGTCATGTTTCTCGCCATTCTCGCGGATACCTGTGAGATTGCTGTAAGTACTGCAATCAATTCACGGTCGTTACCGCCTGAATCGAAGTAGGACTGTTTAACTTGCTTCACCTCCGTTTCCGTGGTTGTTAAGGTTTGCTGTTTCGTGCCTTACACTTTCCACTGGAGATGGATGAGAAGTTTGAGCGGAGAAATTTTGAAAAATATAAAATCCCTCTAACAACTTTTTGATGGATGCCAGAGGGATTGGATTGCTACTTATCTTATGTAAGATTAATAGCCGCGCATCTTACGCAACTCGGTTCTATACTTCTTCATCTGGTCAGCAAAAGTTCTCTGCTTGCGACCAAGCTGCTCAGCAATCTTACGGTCAGAGAAATCATTGCCAAGCATCTCGATGATGCGGTCTGCATCGGGGTCGAGTTCTCGGAACTTAGCAATAAGTTGTTCAAGAAGAATTGCATCTGAAATAACATCTTCCATAGTAGGAGCGGTATCGGGAATCGTGTCATACATATTCGCATTACCGTCTTCCGTAGGTACATCTAATGAAAGCGTGTCTCCAGCAGCATGGTATTCGCATAAATCGCAGTTGCCATCGCATTTCCAAAGATATTTCTTTGTACACATGCAGCGATGATGGTACTGTTCGCGTTTCTGGGTTGCCCAGATTTCAGGATAAAGAGCTCTGTACTGAGCTTCGGTGATTTCGACGAGTGAGACCTTGTAAGGATTCTCAGCATCGCGAAGTGGATAGTAACGTTTTTTACTCTGGTTTTCTAAATTTGCCATGTCTTTTACCTCCGTTGGCTTGAATTTTCAAGCGGAGTTCAAAAGCATGGCTGCCAGTTTTCTTATACATAGTTGGTCACCTCATGCGGATTGCTCCGCTTCGTTTGCGGTGACCAGCCGTTCGCAGCTGGCACTCTATTTACATGTGAGACCCTTCCATCAACTGCGAACGCACCCCGTGGCCACAGGAGGTGAGTTGACAGTCAGGTCAGACAGTTTAACGTCTTGTCCGGGACAATCTTTTTTTTAATTCTCAGTGAGCGGGAAAGGATTTATTTGCGTTCGTAAATTATTTATGAACGATTGCTCGCAAAAGATTGAAAAACGCGAAAAAATGTGTTATACTATCAAAAGTGCTTTTGCACCTTTTTCAAGTATGATTCCATTATAGATAATTTGGATTTTTGAAGTTTGACCGTGGCTGACGACGGTTTGACCTAAAAGGTCAAAGGAGGTATGACGTAGTGTATTTTCATGAGATAGCTGAAGAATTGAAGATATATATGGCACCATCTGAACGTGGTGGAATTTTTGTTGTGCAGCTTGTTGGAGACACATTACGTGACCCGATGACTGATGAGGAAGAAAAAATGGCCTTGGATGATAAATTCAATCCATTGGCTAGTGGAATGTCCTTAAACATGCAAGACCAGATTTATGAAGGAAAAAAGTATATATCAAAGAATAGAGCTGGACTTATCTGCAGCAGATATGATGGGGCAGATTTTGCTGAGGAAATTGATAATCTCTATGATGCAGATAAAGACCATTTACAAACATTTTTAGCTCGAAAAGGTATTACAGTTGAGATAGAAGAGCTGGGTTCTGCCATGCAGGATATTATGAGCCAAATCTTTCATGGATTATCAAAAGGTATTCATGACGTTGATATACAGCTTACAATTCATGAACTAAAACCTAGTATTAAAAACCTCGCTGAAAATCGTATTTACTTTGAAGACGGAAAGTTGATTATCGATGGTGAGACAATTGAACTCCCGATTCAGTTAGATGAATCTCAAATATACGAGTTTGAATCAGGATACATATCTGCGTTGTGTAATGCTTATGCTGAAGCTTTATCTAGAGATGAAGTTACCGTTGATGATATTCCGGGGTTACCTCGTAAGTATCAAACAAACTTTTATGACCAGAGAAAAGCTTATTTGAGTGCAGAAAGTATTCAGCGTTCCATCAGCGAAGTATATGAAGATGGAGAAAACCAGTTCGATATATTAAAAGAAGATGCATTCAGTGGGATTAAAACTACTTATTATGATGATTATGACACTGGATATAGAAGATTATTGGAAGTATTAAAGAAGGTATCTGATATTCAGCTTACTAAATCGAAATTAATGCTTATCAAGAATTTAATTGGAAATTTAGAAAGGCTCGGAATAGTTCATATATTAGTGAACGACGAGACGATAAAATCGTGGGTAGACCCTTATGAAGAATAAAGTGTTTAATACTCCCTTTGAAAACATGTTGCGAGTTCTTCTACTAATGGATATCCTTCCTAAGCCTGTAAATTTGGATAGACTGACTGCATTGGATTTCATTTGCATTTACGGGAAGAAGTGCAAAGTGATGGATAAGAATTTGCACGGCGATAATGAATTCGGATTTGCTGAATTTACAAATAAAAGAGAAAAAATAACCGAGGCAATAAAGCTCTCGGTCAAAAACAACTATGTAACTGTTGGTAAAAGCGAAGAAGGACTTGTCTATTCTCTTAATGATAGAGGTAAGGAAATAGTTGCAAACATTCAGTCACCCTACAGTAGAGCTTATACCATTGGAGCAAGACTCGTCTGTAGAAAATTTGCAAACTATACAGATGAAGCAGTTCTGAAGTACATAAGTAAATTGGCTACAGAATCGAAGGAGGTATGAGAATGCAGTCTTTTAGAATAAAACAGCTCCGAGTATCTGGAGCCGGAAAGATAGATGGAGTTATTGAATTTAATGACGGATTAAATATTATTCAGGGAAGGTCGAATACCGGTAAGACTTGGATATTAAAGTGCATTTATTACTTGTTTAGTTCGGATAAAAACCCATTCTCACCGTTGACCGGATATTCTGATATTGAAGGAGTATTCGCTACAAGACGATATGGCGATATTACGATAAAACGTAAGTTAAATGAAACCCAAGCTGAAGTTGCATGCACGCATCCTGAAGTAGAAGATGGAGTATATGATACAAATTATCAAGGGAAAGGACCTCTATACTTAAATGATTTATGGCTTAGAATCATTGGCCTGAATGAAACGATAAGAGTTCCCAAAAGTGCACGTTATGCACGTGAGCGAATTTCATGGGCAAATATCGCCAATGTATTCTTCGCTGATGAGGACGAGATTGATAAATCTGGTTCTTTGATAATTAAGGACTCGAATTACGAAACAGCCTTAATTGCATCTTTATATTTCCTGCTAACAGGTGATTACAAAGAAGGTGTAGAAGAGATTCTCAAACCAGAAGTGGCAAAGGAGAAAAAGAAAGCTGTTGTTGCTTATATAGAAGAACAAGTTGCTGCATTATCAGATAGAAAAGCGAGCTACATAATGCAGCTGGAGGAACTTGCAGGCGTTGATGTTGATAAGCAAATGCAGGAATTGACAGAAGGTATTTCTGAATTACAACAAGAACTTTCAGAATTAATGGAAGAGAATGCTGCAGTTATTAGACAGATTTCTGAATACCAGCAGGAAGATGCTAATTGTAAGGTTCTGATTGATAGATATAAGTCTTTGACAAGTCAGTACAAAGCAGATTTACAGCGCCTTGATTTTATATCGAAAGGCGAAAAGGCGGTAAAAGAACTTCCTACAAATGATACTTGCCCGTTTTGTGGTGGCCCTATTGAAAGTCATGACGAAAGCTACAATGCAGCTATTCAAGCTGAAACAAAGAGAATTGTATCTGAATTAGCAGTTATTGTCGCTACAGAGAATAGTGTTCGTGAAGAACAAGTTGGTATCAGTAAAAATATAGAAGAATTAACAAAACGAAGAATTGAAATTTCAGAAGCAATCGCGGAACGAACATTGAAGATAAATGATTACAGAACAAATCTTCAGCGTTTTAGAGATTATACAAAACTTCAGTCTGGTATTGATTTCGTTAACGAACAGTTACAGACACTTGGACAGAAGAGGGTTTCTGAATTACAAAAGAAAAAGAATCCTCCTTTATATCATGCTAAGAAGGAGTTTGAAGAGTTAGTTGGTACTGAATTCAATGACTTGCTTAATAAGATACTTAAGGAATGCAACTATAGAGCAGGATATGCAAGTTGGGACTTCAAGACATTTGATATTTTGATGGACGGTGTGTCAAAAGAAGAAGACCAAGGAAAGGGGTATCGCTCTTTCTTGAATTCGGTCATTGCAATAATGCTTTATGAATACTTTAATTCAGATGATGTTTTCATAAAACCGGGTATATTGATGATAGATACGCCTCTTTTGGGATTTGATGAAAATGAAGATGGAATTCAAGGGGCAACATTAAAGAATGGATTGTACCAATACTTCATCAACCATAAAGGCGAGGGACAAATTATTATAGTTGATAACTTGAATGTTATGCCTGACATAGATTTACAGGCAGCAGGAGCAAAAGTAACTACTTATCATAAAGACGAAAAAGACGGTCACGTCTACGGATTTATGCCAAGCTGGAGGAAAGACCTCCCAAAGGAGACAGAATGAAACTATCATATAAAAAATTATGGGTAAAACTTGTAGAACAAGACATGAAGAAAACTGAGTTTGCTAAAAAAGCAGGCATCAGTTCTGCTTCAATTGCGAAACTCGGTAAGGGAGCCAATATTACTACAGATGTGCTCCTTAAGATTTGTGAGTATTTAAACTGCGATATAGCAGATATTGTTGAAGTTGTACCTGATGATACAGCAGATGAAAATTCAGAGTCCAAATAAACGGACATCTAAAGATTTATAATGAAACTATGCTGGGAATGGTATATTCCCGTGATTGGAGGATAAAGCAATGGCTAACAAACAAGTAATTGATGCAATGTGGGATGATTCCCCAGTCGATGTATCTACAGAAGTGAATTTTATCTGGTCTATCGCAAACAAGCTGCGTGGTACCTACCAGAGTGATAAGTACAAAGATGTTATTATTCCGATGGTTATTATACGTCGTTTTGAGTGTGCGCTGGCACCTACAAAGCAGAAGGTAGTTGAGCAGTTCAAGGCAAATCCGAACTATCCTGTTAAAGCTATGTATCGTGCAAGAACTATGATAACGATGTTGTTGTAAAGGCTATGCTTCAGATTAGAGATATTCTGATGAAGTCAGATAAGCTCAAGACCAATGCGAAGAATAATACACAAAAAGATTTTGAATTCTCTTATTTTGATGATATTGATGATGCCTTGATTGAAGGATTATCCCAGAATCAGGACTTCTTCTCACTCTTATTGTCAAATGATGAAATGAAGCATCAGGTGCTTGGTATTTTTTCTGATGAAATATACAAGAGCCTGCGTGATGCGAAGTAAGGCGGTGAATTATTATGTTTGATAAATTTCGATTAAAGGCTGCACTTGTTGAATATAAGAAGCGATTTGTTCAGACGCAGTGGCCAGATGAAAAATATAAATGGGAAGCAGTAAAGTGTTTTCAGGTCAATTGGGATGTGAATTCCGATGATTTTGCTGGAATGCTGACAAAGGCTTTATCGCAGACTGGAAACCTTCTGGCATCAGTTAATAATTTCCCTGCAAAAATGATAACTAAATTTGCAGAGATTGCTCAGGAAGAAGTTAGAGCTATGTTCATAGAGCTCTTTGATGAGAGCAAGGATGTGTATGAGCGTATCGATAGCTTCAAGCAGAAATCTAACAGCCTTCTTGAAAGATACGGTAATGGTGCGGGTCAGCACTATCAGTATGAAAATGCTATCTGCACATATCTCTGGTTACGCTATCCGGACAAGTATTATATTTACAAATTAAGTGAAATCAAGGCAGTATCCAGTGAGTTGGAGAGTGACTATATTTTCAAGAAAGGCGCCTACGCAGATAATATTCGCAATTTTTTAGCTTTTTACAATGAAATCTGTGCTGAGTTACAGCAGGATGAAGAACTGAAGAATATGCTTGCTTCTCAGATAACAGGAACCTGCTACTCTGACCCGGAGCTTAGAACTCTTACAATTGATGTAGGTTTCTTTATTAGCAGATACTTGAATAAGGATGCATCTGCACCATCAACCGAAGAGTGGTGGCCAGTAGATTATACACCTGCATTAACAGTCGATGACTGGGAGGCATTGCTTAACGATAGTGAAGTGTTCACAGACAGTAGCTTGGAAATCATGAAGCGTATGATTGATTATGGTGGAAAAGCTACATGTACCCAGTTAGCAATTAAATACGGTGAAAGTAAAAACTTCTACAATTCAGGTTCGTCTGCACTGGCAAGAAGGGTTGTTCAGAAAACCGGATGCCCAGTAATGCCTCGTGATGACGAGAACAGTAAGTGGTGGCCTGTTTTGTATGTTGGTAAAACTGCTAAAAAAGATGAAGAAGGCTCTTATGTTTGGAAGCTCAGAGGTGAACTTGCAGAAGCATTGAAGAGAATTGATTTGTCAAAAGTAAATCTTTACGCAAATCTGGCACCACATTTCTGGAAAATTAGTCATGGAAATGATTGTATTTCAGAAATGGAAGCTGCATCTTTTGAGAAAAGAAGAGTTGTAGTTGTTCATAAAGGTACAGCGGCAAAAGGTAAATCAAAAGTATCTCAGGGCGAAGACTTCATGGCTACAATGAAAAAGGGTGACTTTTTCTATTTGTGCCGTGGAAATAGTATCAGATTGTTGGGACGAATTGATTCCGATGAAGTTGATGAGAATCCGGAGAAGCAGGATGGCTGGTGTGAGAGAAGTTATACCATTATAGCTGAGTCACGTGATACAAACGCATATACTGGCGATAAGAAATGGTGGACACCAAACGATAATTCTACCTGCATTTCTGTTCCAGAAAGTGAAATGCAATTGTTTGAGGATTATATCCTGAGACCTTATTTCGATGTTACGAAAGAGGAACTCTTGAAAAATGATGCGTCAGGTCTTCGTTATTGGTTCTTAAACGCTAATCCCAAAATGTGGAGTATGGCGAGCATGCCTGTTGGCGAGGTTCAGGACTATACTCTGTATAACGACAATGGAAACAAGAGACGTATATTCCAGAATTTCTTAGATGCTAAAGCCGGTGATATGGTTATAGGTTACGAATCTACACCGGTAAAGCAGGTTGTTGCATTAATGCGAATTAGCGCTGAGCAGGATGGAGAGAAGATTTATTTTGAAAAGCTGGAAGGCTTATCTTCCCCGATTGATTTTGCAACCCTGAAGGAATGCTCTGAGCTTGAAAAAATGGAGTATTTCATAAATTCACAGGGTAGCTTGTTCAAACTTACTAAGGGCGAATATGAATTTATTCTGGATATGATTCGTGATGAGAATCCGGCACCTTCAACTAAGGGTAAGGATGAGTATAAAAAAGCTGACTTCTTAAAAGATGTGTACATGACTGAAGCTAAATACGACAGACTGGCAGCAGTATTGAAAAAGAAAAAGAACATCATCCTTCAGGGTGCACCGGGTGTTGGTAAAACATTTGCTGCAAAGAGACTAGCCTACTCTATTATGGAAGAAGTAGATGACGACCGTATCGAGTTTGTTCAGTTCCATCAGAATTATTCGTATGAAGATTTTATGATGGGGTATAAACCGGTTGATGAAGGCTTTGAACTTAAGTATGGAATTTTCTATAGGTTCTGTCAGAAAGCAGCTAACCATCCGGATAAAGATTACTTCTTCATAATTGATGAAATCAACCGTGGTAATATGAGTAAAATTTTCGGAGAACTGCTAATGTTGATAGAAGCAGACTACCGTGATAAGAAAGCAACACTTGCCTATAACGGACTTAGTTTTTCTGTTCCGAAGAGACTGCACATCATTGGTATGATGAATACTGCGGATAGAAGTTTGGCTATGATTGACTATGCGCTAAGACGCCGTTTTAGCTTTTTTGACATGGAACCCGGATTTGATTCAGAAGGTTTTATCAATTACCAGAAAGGATTTGCAAACGATACATTCAACACTCTGATTGAGCGCATCAAAGAACTTAACAAAGAAATAATGCAGGACAAATCGCTTGGTAAAGGTTTCTGTATTGGTCACAGCTATTTCTGTAACGCGGATGATTGCTCAGAAGAATGGATGAAGGATGTTGTCGACTTTGATATTTTACCTATGCTCAGTGAATACTGGTTCGATGAGAGTGCGAAGCTACAGCGTTGGGAGAATATTCTGCACGGTGTATTTCAATGACAAAGGATAAAAGCATATTAATAAAAAACATATACCATATGCTGTCTTATGCATTTCAGACATTGAATCAGGAGAACTATGAGGATGTGGCGGTCGAATCATTTGATGAGATGTACGACCTTTTGGCTGCTATACTTGCAAAAGGAATCGGCATTCAGCTAAAGCAGGGTTTATATAGAGAGTATATAAATCGACAGGAAGTACTTCCTGTAATGCGTGGAAAAATAAATATGCCCGGCACCATAAAAAACCGTCTGGCTCATGAACGAGTTCTGACCTGTGATTTTGATGAGCTGTCTGAGAATAATCTCTTTAACCAGATTATTAAAACAACGGTTACATTGCTGTTGAGAAATGCGAAGGTAAAATCTGAATACAAAGATGACCTAAAAAAGAAGATGCTGTTTTTTTCCAACGTTGATACTTTGGAGCCGACATCAATCAGATGGTCATCTATAAGATTTCAACGTAATAATCAAACCTACAGGATGCTGATTAGTATTTGCCAGTTAATTATTGAAGGAATGCTTATTGCTACAGATGCTGGGGATTACCGTTTGGCTTCATTTGTTGATGAGCAGAGAATGAGTAAATTGTATCAAAATTTCATTTTGGAATATTATAAAAAGCATTACTCTGAATTAAAAGTTTCTGCACCGCAAATACCGTGGTCGCTAGATGATGGTTATAATACACTGCTTCCGGTAATGCAAAGTGATATTCATTTACAAAAGGGAAATACTGTTCTTGTTATAGATGCAAAGTATTATGCTCATACAACACAAGTGAATTTTGATAAACATACTGTTCATTCACATAACATGTATCAGATTTTTACTTATGTTAAAAATCGTGATTATGACTTTGGAGAAGAAGAGCATAAGGTTTCCGGAATGCTTCTTTATGCAAAGACAGAGGAAGAAATACAACCGGACAATGTATATCAGATGCATGGAAATCAGATAACAGTAAGAACATTGGATTTAAGCTTGCCCTTTGCCGAGATAGCAGAGCAGCTGAACGCAATTGTGGAATCGCACTTTGATATAGTATAGAACGGGGATGAATAAATATTTGTAGATAAATGGGAAAAGGAAAACAGAAACTTCAGAAAACAAGATGTCAGAGAAACGACATATTCATCAACGGTAGTTGGTGGTGAGAAGTTATTTCAGATTCAGACTTATGGAGCTGAAGGAAGCACGGGAAGTGCAAAGCAGACAATACAGTTTGATAAGCAGCGAGCTTTAGAACTGATAGACATTCTGAAAAAAGAGTTCAATTTGTAAGGTCGAGACGATGAAATCCGGCGACTCAACCTTGTGGAGTGTATTGGGTCATCAAGAGCCAGCACAGCTTCACTATGAGGGAATATGTCTGCCTTTACCGTCTCAACTCTGGAGACGGTGGCATATCTAAACCTACTGAAAAAAGCCTGCATTATATAGTAGCAAAGGGTATGTATCGGCCATTTCCGAATACTTCAATAGTTAAGACCTCGGTTTTACTGTTGGATATGAGCGGTTTTCAAGAAGTATATTTAGAATTTCTGCAAGCGTGGACTTGTTTCCTTTTTTATATGATATGTTTCCTCGAACAAGCGGTTACTCTGACATCAATCAGAAGGTATCGTTCCATGTGGGGACGGTGGTTGGACTACAACGCAAAAGTATGTAGAAATCCTTGAATTTACGCACTTTACAGAGTTTTGGACTTTTAATGAAGTTGGTGTAAATCATAAAGAAAAAGTACAAGTTCGTAAAGTGAATGAGGAACTGATTTTAATGTATCGTGATATAGGCGAATACATTAGTGTGCAGTCGGAAAACACTGAATATGGGGATGCGTTTGTACAGAAACTAGCCGATTTTTTTGCAACGAATTATCCTGATCTGAAAGGATTTAATCGTCGTGGGCTGTATAGAATGAAGCAGTTTTATGAGCTTTACAAGGACAACGAAAAAGTGTCACCACTGGTGACACCATCCGTGTGTCATAAAGGATTTTATGACAGAGAAAAAAGGAGGCACTTTATTTGGCGAAGAAAAAAGATGAAATAACCATCCGTTCCAGTGCAGCGGAATATTTAACCTATGTTGCCTCTGTTGGCGATCAGCAAGACAGCATTGAAATGCGCTATGAAGATGAGAATATATGGCTCACACAGAAGATGATGGCCACGTTGTACGATGTGGGAACAAATACAATCAATTATCATATTAAAAAGATATTTGAGGATAGTGAGCTACAGGAGGATTCAGTTATTCGAAAATTTCGAACAACTGCCGCTGATGGAAAAAACTACAACACAAATCATTATTCTTTGGAAATGATTATTGCGGTTGGTTTTAAAGTCAATTCTGAGCGCGCGGTGCAGTTCCGTAAATGGGTAAATCAGATTGCAAAGGACTACACCATCAAAGGCTGGGTCATGGATGATGAACGGCTGAAACGAGGCACGTATCTGACAGAAAAATATTTCGATGAACAGTTAGAGCGCATTCGTGAGATTCGTGCGAGCGAAAGAAAGTTCTATCAGAAGATAACCGATCTGTATGCTACAGCCATTGATTATGATAAAAATTCTGCGACGACGAGAAGGTTTTATGCGGCAGTCCAGAATAAAATGCATTACGCAGTTCATGGACATACGGCAGCTGAGTTGATTGTGGAAAGAGCTGATCACGCAAAGGAACATATGGGATTAACTACCTGGGCAGACGCACCGGAAGGAAAGATTAAGAAAAGTGATGTTACAGTTGCTAAGAATTATTTGAGTCAGGATGAAATGAAGCAGCTGAACCGTATGGTTACGGCATACCTGGATTTTGCTGAAAGCATGACATTACGGCATATCCCTCTTACGATGCAGGACTGGGAAAAAAGGCTCAATAGTTTCATTGAAATGTTTGATTACGGCATTTTACAGGATGCAGGCAAGGTGACAGCTGAAATTGCAAAGCTTCATGCTGAGACAGAATTTGAAAAATACCGTGTGATTCAGGACAGACTGTTTATGTCCGACTTTGATAAATACATGCTGGAATTAGAGGAAAATGCAAAGAAATGATAACTGGTTTCAGGGCGAGATGGTGGTTGGACTCCAATGCAAAAGTATGTAGAAATCCTTGAATTTACGCACTTTACAGAGTTTTGGACTTTTCGTGAAGTTGGTGTAAATCATAAAGAAAAAGTACAAGTTCGTAATGTGGAGGTGTCTGTGGTATTTGAAATACAATAGAAGAAACTCAGCGACAAAAAAGTTGAGTTTGCAATAGCAGTAGGAATTGAATAAAACAGGGAACCTATCAAGATGTGGAACCGAAAAAATTTATGGGTGTTATCTATTTGTTGAGGATATGGATATTTCAGTCAACATGCCGGATTGATTATTCTGAATAATGTCTATATCGATCTGCATGGAAGAAAACTTACATTCAAGTGGGCAAACCTGGAAAGAAATAATATATTTACAAGGATTAAAAGGTATGCAAAGAAGCTAATGCTGTAGTATAGATAGAGATGAATATCTGGAAACATTTAAAATAATATGTTGGTTAGTGATAGAATAAATGAGGAGGTATTTGTAATGGGATTACAAGCAACGAATGCAGGAATTGATTTTCAACAAAGAGTATCTGCATATATGATGATACTAATGGAATTTGATATGGAAATTTCTTTAGCTTTACAATTAGGTAGAAATGATAAAATAGAAGCCATGAATTTTGAGGCAAGCGAAAGCATAGATGATTTAGTAATTACGTTGAATTCTCAAAAAAAGTATACTTTCAAATGAAAAGAACTATATCATTAAGCGATAATGATGATTCGGAGTTTTATGGTGTATGTGAACAGTTTGTAAAGCAGTATTTAAAACAGGATGATAATGATATTGCGTACATATTGGCCACAAGATCTGAATCGTCAAAGTATATTACAATAAAATTAAAAAGAATTTTAGAAGGTATACGTTTAGCAGGTAATTTGCAGATAGTTGGCGAATTGAGTCAACAGGAAAAAAATATATATAATAAAATATGTAATAATATCAAATCCATATATAAAAATCTTCAAAAGTCAGAAATTCTAGAGAAGGATTTACTTAATATCCTTTTACGTATATATATTGAAATATTCGATATTGAAAGCGGCGAAGAATTTGAAAAGACAATTAAGTTAATTTTATTTAAATTAATTGATGTAGATGTAGAGTTATTTTGGAGAACACTGATTTCAAAAGCAGTTGAATATGGCGCAAATAGAAGATATTTATCTAGAGAAAAACTGAAAGAACAATGTAAGGTATATGTTGAAGAAAACAAAAAACAAAGTCTGAGTTTAAAGAATTAAACTTTAATGTGTCTTGGAAAAAAGGAATTCGAGATATTCAAATTCAAATAGATTATGTTGTCGCTGTTCCAACAGAGAATACAAAAAAAGAAATGGAAATAGAAAATGAAACTGTTTTTGTATTTGAGCTATACCGTTTTAATGAAAGCAAGAAAAAAGAGTCAATTAAATATATACCGCCTAATAGAATGAAATGGGAGAATGGATTTGAATTTGAAGTATGGTTCCGATGTGCTACGCAAGAACGTTGCCATAATTATATTGAACATGAACTTTGTAAAAAAATAGAAGGATCTTATGAAGTTGTTATATGGCCTGTTAAAAAGCATTTTGAGTGTACAGATATTGAATTGCTACATAAAGAAGTTCTACTAAAATCTTTTGATAATCAGAAAGAATGTATATGTTCGAATTGTGGAAAGGCTATTTTTGATAGTAAAGCTTATTTAATTGAAATTGATAATGACGAGTTCTGCGGTTCTATTGGAATGGTTCATGATAATTGTATTAGACCAGTAGATAGAATAATTGGTGAAATGTTAATGCCAAACATAGAAGATTACTCTTACTTGAAAAATTTTGATATTGCAAGATGGGTAAAATTAATTAAAAAGGGAAAGCAGGCGTGGAGAAATATCGAGAGGATGGCTGCACAACGTCTACCTATGTTCATTGACACGGACGAGGTGTTTCATGATGGAAATTATTGTTTGTATCAAATATTAGAAAATGGAGATACAAAATATATTACGAATAGAGGTGTGATTGATCGAATTAGCAAGAGAGAAGCTGAAAAGTATCAACATATGTTTACAATCAAAATGCACGAGGCGAAAGCTGAAGGAGATCCGTTTGGATACAGTAGCAAATCCTATATTTATGGAAGATACACGCAAATAATTGAACAAGTTGGAGATAAAGAGGAATTTATTGAATGTATAGAGACTAAAGTAGGGGTGTATAATGATTTTGTTGCAAAAGTTTATAATGATTGTGAGACGTATTATGCTCCAATAATATATCTATCAGTTGAGGGAGAACCATTTGTGTTGCCAAATTTTATTTTTCCTATGTTGACTAATCCTTTTGAATTGAAAAAATACATAAACAATTGGGAAAAATTAGGATTTTCAATGCCTGACTATGAAGTATGCATAATTAAGGATGATAATGAGTTTATTTTAAAGATGATTAGTTTAATTACAAATCATATTTTGCCTGTTGTTGATGGTATGTTTGGATTGGATGGGAAATTGATTAGAGGAATAGATATGCATTTAATGTGGGAGATGTCGGAAGAACATTCTGAAGAAAGTGAAAATATGACAACTAATGAGGAATGAATAGATTCAGATTTTTGGATTAAAGTGAGTAGGTATAATGAAACAGTGTAAGGACAGTCACGAGGTATTTATTATATTATATGTAATTGTGGGAATCAGTGCTTTTGAGGTGCGGGATTACTATATAAAATTGTCAGTTGTGTGCTGGTAGTGTGATGGAGATGAGGAGGAAAGAAGATAAATAATGTGAAAAATGCACATCTGATTGGAAAATATGGTGCAATTCCATCATTAAAGAGCTTTTATAGTTTTAAGCAACCGGACATTGGGCGGATCTCCAACTGGAACAGAGAGGAGAAGGGGACATATTAGTAATAGCATCTTTTTGTATGTTTTACTTGAAAGTCCATTCTGAAACAGCTATACTGTTTTTGGGTATTATGAAGAGAATTGTTTTTATTTAAGAAAGGGGTAAACCAGAATATGGCACATGTCTCTGAATATGAAGTTGAAAATATTTTTATTGAGCGTTTGGAAGGTATCGGATATCAGTTCATAAAATTAGATAATTATGAGGATGTGATCACTAATTTTCGTGAACAACTTGCAAAGTTTAATGCAAAGAAATTGGAAGAAAAAGGACATGCAGTATCATTTTCCAATGCGGAATTTAATCGTATTATGATTCATGTAGACAATCATTCCGTGTATGAATCAGCAAAGATATTAAGAGATAAATGTGTGCTGCAGTTGGATAATGGAGAATCAGTGTATATTGATTTCTTCTCAGGTGATACAGATAGAAATATCTATCAGGTAACACATCAGATCACGATGGACAAGGCACATAAAGACGATGTAGTGTATAAGAATCGTTATGATGTGACCGTCCTTATCAACGGTTTA